>JAEEGK010027677.1_pt1 | contig 11431 bp, 11 predicted proteins | sample 8958771 | NCBI WGS metagenome assembly JAEEGK01 (sample SAMN16246547, study PRJNA631951) | gut metagenome | biome: gut microbiome; feature: rumen; material: SC-attached | host: Bos | place: Iran: Karaj | collected 2018-10 | reverse complement strand
TCGACACGCTGACGGAGGTCTTTGTCATCAAGGACTTCGACATCGTGGAATAGGCGGCGCGGCACGCCTGGAAAGGGAGCCTATGCTCACAAGACGCGACATCATCATCAAATGGAGCAGTTACGCCCTGGCGTCGCTGGCGCTGTTGTTCCTCTTCTCCCTGACGCTGCGCGGGATCGAGATCTTTGGCGTGCGGATGTTCCTGCCGCCGCTGCTCGTGGGCGTGGTCGCCTCGGTGGAGGACACGCGCCCGGCGGTGCTGTACGGCCTGGCGCTGGGGCTGCTGTGCGACCTGACCGTGGCGGGCACGTTCCCCTGCGTATATACGCTTGCCTTTACGCTCTCGGCGCTGAGCTGTTCGCTGCTGGCAAAGGGCGTGCTGCAGCCGGGGGTCCTCTGCTCGCTGGCGGTAACGGCGCTGACCTTTCTCTGGGTGGACGCGTTCAATATGCTGGCGCTGTGGCTGAAGGCGAAGGCGGGATTTGTCGCGATGGCGTCGCTGGCGGCGCGCGAGGCGCTGGTCTCCTGCCTGCTGCTGATCGTTTGCCACCCGGTGCTGCTTGCGCTGCACCGGAAGTTTACGCTGTGAAGGAAACGAGCCGATGGACGAACAGAAAAAAATGCGATATCGCCTGCTGGCGCTCAGCGGCGCGTTCATGCTGTGCCTGATCGCTTTTTCCGTCGCCATGTTCGACGCGCAGATCGTTCGCGGCGCGGAATACCGGGCGATGTCCGTGCGAACCAACACCAGCGTCGAGACGGTGGAGGCTTCGCGCGGCGTTATTACAGACCGCAACGGCAAGGTGCTGGTGTCCAACCGTGCGGTCTACACCCTGACGCTGGATCCCTCCCTCGTGGCGGCGGACAAGCTCAACGACGAGCTGCTTCGGCTGATCGCCCTGCTGCGTCGGGAGGGCGTGACGTGGTACGACGAGCTGCCGCTGACCGCCGGCGCGCCCTATGCGTACGATTTCAGCATATCCCGCTCGGGGATGCTGGTGCGATATCTGACGGGAAAGAAATGGATCGAGGAGGGCATGACCGCCGAGGAGATGCGCGAGGGCGTTTCGCCGCAGGGCGTTTTCGATCGCATGTGCGTGGAATTCGACGTGGACCCGGAGCTCAGCGCCACGCAGCAGCGGGCGCTGGTCGGCCTGCGCTATTCCCTTGCCACGGCAAAGCTTGACGGGGACGGCACCTTCCTGCTGGCGCGCGGCGTGGACGTGGCGCTCATTTCGCTGTTGAAGGACGGCGGCTACGGCGGGATCCGCGTCGGCACCTCCACGGTACGCGAGTACCAGACGGACGCCGCGGCGCACCTCCTGGGCCACGTGGGCAAGATCCAGAACTGGGACGACTACAAGGATAAAGAGGGATACCGCTGGAACGACCTCGTCGGCATCGACGGCGTGGAGGCTGCGTTCGAGAGTTATCTGCGCGGCACGGACGGCACGCGCGTGGTGACCTCCAACGAGGACGGCAAGGTCATTTCGGAGCTGTATTCCGTGGAGCCGAAGCCGGGCTGCAACATCGCGCTGACGATCGACGCGGATTTCCAGGAGGAGATCGAGGAGATCCTGGCCCGGGCGACGAACGCCATGAAGGAGGAGGACGGCATCGACCGCGGCGCGGCGGCGGCTGTGATCCGCGTCGGCAGCGGCGAGGCGCTGGCGCTTGCCTCCTACCCCACCTTCTCGCGCAAGACCTTCAACCGGGACTTCGCCGCGCTCAACGCCGACCCCATGCTCCCCATGTTCAACCGCGCCACGCAGTGGGCGTTCGCCCCCGGCTCGACCTTCAAGCCGGCGGTGGCGGTCGCCGCGCTGGAAACCGGCGCCATCACGACCAAGACCAAGATCCGCGATCTGGGCCGCTATACCTATTTCGACATGACCTATCACTGCTGGATCTGGCCCGGCAATCACGGACTGGTTGACGTGACCGACGCGATCACGGTGTCGTGCAACTACTTCTTCTACGAGGCGGGGCGCCTGACGGGGATCTCCGCGCTGGACCGCTACGCCGCCGCCTTTGGCCTGGGCGAGCCGACGGGCATCGAGATCCCGGAGAACACCGGCACCATGACCTCGCCCGACTACGTCAACGCGCTCAAGGGGCAGTACTGGACCGACGGCCTGACCCTGCAGGCGGCGATCGGGCAGGCCTACGACCTGTTCACGCCGCTGCAGCTCGCGAACTATATCGCCACGCTCGCCGGCGGCGGCACGCGCTACAACGCGCACCTGCTCAAGGAGGTCAGCGAGTACGACGACGCCGCGCCCGTCTACGTTTACGACAAGCCGCCGGCGGACGTCGTCTCGATCAGCGAGGAGAACTTGCGCGCGGTTCTCACGGGGATGCGCAACCTGGTCACGGACGGCAGCGTCCGCACCCAGTTCCGCGATTGCGTCGTCGACGCCGCCGCCAAGACCGGCACGGCGCAGACGGGCGGAAAAGGCAGCATCAGCAACGGCGTTTTCGTCGCCTTCGCGCCCTATGACGATCCGCAGATCGCGCTGGCGCTGGTGATCGAAAAGGGCAACAGCGGCGGCGCGCTCGCCACCACCGCCGTGGAGATCCTGAACGCTTACTTTACCGCCGCCGACCCCAACGTCGTGGGCGAGAACGTTCTTTTGAAATAGGGATCCTTATCGAAGGCACGTTCGATAAGGAATCCGGGAGGAGGAAAGCCATGTATTACGATTCCCGTGACGCCGGCTGCAAGAGCCCCTACGGCGCCGTGACCTGCGGCACGGAGGTGTCGCTGCGCGTATATCCCGCGCCGGGCGAGGCGGTGGAGCGCGTCGTGCTGGCGGCGCGCCGCGAATTTGCGGACGCTTGGACGGAGGTCGAGCTTTCCGCGGACCGGACGGCGGACGGGCGCGCGTTCTTCGGCGGCGTTTTCACCGCACCGGAAGAGCCGGAGCTGATCTGGTACCACTTCCGTGTTTTTTGGGCGGACGGCGGCGAATGCTGCTTCGGCAAGAACGGGTTCCAGCCCTGGGACGCTCTGGCGACCTGGCAGCTGACCGTCTACGACGGAACGAGCGAGACGCCGGAATGGTTCGGGCGCGGCGTGAGCTACCAGATATTCCCCGACCGCTTCCGCCGCGCCGTGAAGCGCGACGTCGCGGGCCTCGTGGGCGAGCGCACGCTGCACGAGGACTGGGACGAGATGATCGAGTACCTGCCAAACCGGGACGGGGAGATCACCTGCTCGGACTTTTTCGGCGGGGATCTCGCCGGCATCACGGAAAAGCTGGAATACCTGCGTTCGCTTGGCGTGACGACGCTGTATCTCAACCCGATCTTCGAGGCGGCGTCCAACCATCGCTACGACACCGCGAACTATCACCGCATCGACCCGCTGCTGGGTACGGAGGAGGATTTCCGAACGCTGTGCGAAACGGCGCGGCAGCACGGCATCCGCGTGATCCTGGACGGCGTGTTCAACCACACCGGCTCCAACAGCGTCTATTTCAACGCCAAGGGCTTCTACCCCGGTCTCGGCGCGGCGCAGAGCAAGAACTCCCCTTACGCGAGCTGGTACCACTTCACCCGATTCCCCGACGAGTATGACGCCTGGTGGGGCTTCAAGACCCTGCCCGACATCGAGGAGACGGACCCCGGCTATATGGATTTCATCATCGAGGGGCAGGATTCGGTCGTGCGGCACTGGCTGCGCGCGGGCGCGTCCGGCTGGCGGCTGGACGTCGCGGACGAGCTGCCCGGCGTGTTCATCGAGCACGTCCGCCGCGCGATGACAGAGGAAAAGCCGGACGCTTACCTCGTCGGCGAGGTCTGGGAAGACGGATCGAACAAAATAGCCTACTCGACCCGTAGGAAATACCTGCTGGGCGCGCAGACCCACGGCCTGATGAACTATCCGTTCCGCGACGCGCTGCTGGGCTATCTGCTGCAGGGGAACGCCGCGATCTTCCGGGACGCGATGGAGTCGCTGCGCGAGAACTATCCTCCCGCCGCGTTCTACGGCGCGATGAACTTTCTCTCCACGCACGATACGCCGCGCCTGCTGACGGTGCTGGGCTATACCGGACCCTGGCCGCAGTCCCGCGAGGAGCGTGCGCGGATGCTGCTAAACGCCAGCGAATACCACCGCGGTATGCGCCGGCTGCGCCTGGCGGCGCTGGTGATGTACGCCTTCCCCGGCTGCCCCACCGTCTACTACGGCGACGAGGCGGGGATGCAGGGCTTTGAGGATCCGTTCAACCGCGCGACCTATCCCTGGGGGCGCGAGGATCACGAGCTGATCGCCTACTTCACGCGCCTCGGCGCGCTGCGCGGCGCGAGGGAATCGCTCAAGAGCGGCACGCTGGAATATCTGCTTTCGGACGGGGCGCTGCTGGCATTCCGCCGCGCCGTTCCGGGCGAGTGCAGCGTCGCGGTGTGCAACGCCGGCGACGCCGCGGTCAGCGTGGGGCTGCCCTGGACGAGCGATTGCGCGCTCGACGCGCTGACCGGCCGGCGCTTCCCCGCGTCCGGCGGCGCTGTGCAGATCTCGCTGGAGCACTGCGAGGGGATGCTGCTGATCGAGGGGTGAGCCATGCGCGCCGCGCGGGGCGGAAAACAGTACCGCGCGGCGCGCCCTGTGGATTGTTTCACGTGAAACAGAGGCGCGGAAAACAAAACAGCCCTATACGCCGCATTTTTCGCGGCGTTTTTTATTTTGCGGTTGAAATCGAGCGTCTTTGTGTTATACTATTAAAACAATAATCGGGTATAGTGCCCCGGCGGGGGTCTTTCCGGCGGAAAGCGGGGATTTGTTTGGCAAAGATCGTAGCGATCGTGAATCAAAAGGGCGGCGTCGGCAAGACGACGACCTGCGTCAATCTTGTCTCTGCGCTGCATGAGGCGGGCAAGCGCGTGCTGCTGTGCGACTTTGACCCGCAGGCGAACGCCACCTCCGGCATGGGCGTGGACAAGGGCGCGGCGCAGGGCATATACGACGTGATCATCAACGGTCTGCCCGCCGCAGAAGGCGTGGTACATACGCGCTGGGGCGACGTGCTGCCGTCCAGCAAGGAGCTGGCGGGCGCCGGGATCGAGATGGTGGGACGCGAAAAACGCGAGTTCCTGCTGCGCGACGCGCTCGCTCCCCTCTCCCCCGATTACGACTTTATCTTCATCGACTGTCCGCCCTCGCTGGAGCTCTTGACGCTCAACGCGCTGTGCGCGGCGGACACGCTGCTCGTTCCGGTGCAGAGCGAATACTTTGCGCTGGAGGGTCTCAGCGACCTGGTCAACACGCTGCGCATCGTGAAGCGGTCGCTCAATCCGGAGCTGACGCTGGAGGGCGTGCTGCTGACGATGTACGACGCGCGCACGAATCTTGCGATGCAGGTGGCGGAGCAGGTCAAGCGCTATTTCCCCGGCAAGGTCTACGCCGCGGTGATCCCCCGCAACGTGCGCCTGTCCGAGGCGCCGAGCCACGGAAAACCCATCAACGCCTATGACCGTACCAGCCGCGGCGCGGAGGCGTACGACGCGGTGGCGAAGGAATTTCTGAAAAAGAATCCGTAACACAGAATCCATTATTATAATGTATATAGGAGCGAGCCATGGCAAATACAAATTTCGGCCTCGGCCGACGCGGGCTCGGGCTTGAGGCGCTGCTTGGCCCGGAGGCAAATCAGGAGGAGTCGAAGAGTCTTACGCTTCCCATTTCAAAGGTCGAGTGCAACGCCGATCAGCCGCGCAAACGCTTTGACGAGGAAAAACTGACGGCGCTGGCGGAGTCGATCAAGGCGAACGGCATCCTGCAGCCGCTGACCGTGCGCCGTCTGCCGTCCGGGGATTATCAGATCGTCGCCGGCGAGCGACGCTGGCGCGCCGCCCGGATCGCGGGCCTGAAGGAGGTCCCGGTCGTCGTCATCGAGGCAAACGAGCAAAAGATGACGGAGCTGGCGCTGATCGAAAACCTGCAGCGTGAGGATCTGGATCCGCTGGAAGAGGCGGAGGGCTACAAAAAGCTGATGGACAGCTATCACATGACGCAGGAGGACGTCGCCGTGCGCGTGGGCAAGTCCCGTTCGACGGTGGCGAACGCGCTGCGCCTGTTGAGCCTCTGCCCGGAGGTGCGCGCCCTGGTCGAGCAGGGAAAGCTTTCCGGCGGACATGCCCGCGCCCTGCTCCCGCTGTCCGCGGCGCTCCAGAAGAAGGCGGCGCAGACCGTCGTCGGCGAGGAGCTCAGCGTGCGACAGACCGAGGCGCTGGTCAAGCGGCTGAACGCGAAGCCGGCGGAGGAAAAGAAGCAGGATCCCGAGAAGGTCAACTATGCAAAGCTGGCGGCGAGCGAACTGGCGGAAAAGCTGGGACGCGGCTGCCGCATCGTGACCGGCAGGAAAAAGGGACGCATCGAGCTGGATTACTACGGCATGGACGATCTGAACGATCTGCTGGAGGCGCTGGCGCTCATCAAAAAGAGGAAGGGCAAATGACGGATTTTATCCATGAGCAGCCGGAGGAGAAGCTTCCCGACGCAGTTCGGCAGCCGGAGCAGGAGGAGGAAAAGCTGGACGAGCGGACGGGACAAAAACGCGTCTACGGATATATCTTCGTGCTCTTCGTTGTGGCGTTCTGTCTGCTGCTGTGGTCGTTTTTCATGAACCAGCGAAGCACCGATCAGGTGCTGTCCGAGCTGCGCGGCAACACCGGCGCGCTGCAGTCGACGCTTGACCGCAACGCGGAGCTGGAGCAGCGCATCGGGCGGCTGGAGGACGAGAACGAGCTGCTGAGGCAGCAGGTCGAGGAGCTTGAGAAAAACCGGATACGCACGGAGGCGGAGATCTCCCGCCTGACGGACGAAAACGGCGGACTGCTCCGGGATCTTGCGGCTTACGGCTGCGCCTGCGAGCTGGAATACGCTTTCGGAAAAGAAGACTATGAGCGATGCCGCGCGCTGATCGATCAAAAGCTCTGGCAGTATTACCAGGAAAAGCGGGTATACACGCTTACGGAGGACAGCGAGGCGAATCGACCGTGGACCAGAGCGCGCTTTGAGGAGATCCTGGACACGATCGGTTACGAAAGACCGACCGGCGGCTGAACGCGTCGCCGGCAGCGCAATGTGCATAACCTGTGAATTGTTTCACGTGAAACACAAAGGAGAAGATCGGAAAAATGCTTGATATCAGATTTGTCCGCGAGAATCCGGACGCCGTAAGGGAAAACATCAAAAAGAAGTTCCAGGAGGCGAAGCTGCCCCTGGTGGACGAAGCGATCGAGCTGGACGCAAAGCTCCGTGCCGCGATCACCGAGGCAAGCGAGCTGCGCGCCAAGAACAACAAGCTTGCCAAGGCGAACGGTCCGCTCTTCGGTAAACTGAAAAAAGCCGAGGGCGCGGAGAAGGACGCGATCCAAAAGGAGCTCGACGCCAACATGGCGGAGGTCAAGGCGAGCGAGGAGCGCCTGAAAGCGCTTGAGGCGCAGGAGGCGGAGCTTGAGGAAAAGCTTCACCATGATATGCTGCAGATCCCCAACATCATCGACCCCAGCGTGCCCATCGGACCGGACGACAGCGCCAACGTCGAGGTCGAGCGCTTCGGCGAGCCGGTGGTGCCCGACTTTGAAGTTCCCTATCACACCGAGATCATGGCCAGCTTCAACGGCATCGACATCGATTCCGCGCTGCGCGTCAGCGGCAACGGCTTTTATTACCTGCTGGGCGACGTGGCGCGCCTGCACGAGGCGGTCATCGCCTATGCGCGCGATTTCATGATCGGAAAGGGCTTTACCTACTGCATCCCGCCGTTCATGATCCACGGCAACGTGGTCGAGGGCGTGATGAGCCAGACGGATATGGACGCCATGATGTATAAGATCGAGGGCGAGGACCTCTATCTCATCGGCACCAGCGAGCATTCCATGATCGGTAAGTTCATCGACCAGATCCTGCCGGAGGACGCGCTGCCCCAGACCCTGACGTCCTATTCCCCCTGCTTCCGCAAGGAAAAGGGCGCGCACGGCATCGAAGAGCGCGGCGTTTATCGCATCCACCAGTTCGAGAAGCAGGAGATGATCGTCGTATGCCGGCCTGAGGACTCCATGAAGTGGTACGAGCAGATGTGGCGCTATTCCGTCGAGCTGTTCCGCAGCATGGACGTCCCCGTGCGCCAGTTGGAATGCTGCTCCGGCGACCTTGCGGAGCTGAAGGTCAAGAGCTGCGACATCGAGGCGTGGTCCCCGCGGCAGAAGAAGTATTTCGAGGTCTGCTCCTGCTCCAATCTCGGCGACGCGCAGGCGCGCCGCCTGAAGATCCGCGTGAAGGGCGCGGACGGGAAGCTCTATCTCCCCCACACGCTGAACAACACCGTCGTGGCGCCGCCGCGCATGCTGATCGCGCTGCTGGAGAACAATCTCCGCGCCGACGGCAGCGTCCGTATCCCGGACGTGCTGCGTCCCTACATGGGCGGCACGGAACAGTTGATCCCGAAGCATTGAATGTCGGAAACCATAGGATCGAAAAAGACAAAAGGAGGAGCGTACCATGAAGAAGTTTATGGAGGAATTCAAGGCCTTCGCACTCAAGGGCAACGTAGTGGACATGGCGATCGGCGTCATCATCGGCGGCGCGTTCGCGGCGATTACCGGCTCGCTGGTCGGCGACGTCATCACGCCTCTTCTGGCGGCGCTGTTCAACAGCCCCAACACGGACGCGCTGAACATCACGCTGCGTGCCGCGACGGAGGACAGCGAGGCGATCATCCTGGGCCTCGGCACCTTTGTCGGCACGATCATCAACTTCCTCGTGATCGCGCTGGTCCTCTTCAGCGTCATCAAGGCGATGAACAAGCTGAAGAAGAAGGAGGAAGAGAAGCCCGCCGCGCCGCCGGAGCCCTCGGCCGAGGAGAAGCTGCTTACCGAGATCCGCGATCTTCTCAAGGAGAAGAAGTAAGTGTCCATGCGCGATCTGCTGAGCGCGGGACTGGAGGCGCTCGGGCTGGACGTCTCGAAAGCGGAAGCGCTGGAGGCGTTTGCCCGTCTCGTGCTGGAGCGGAACCGGGTGATGAACCTGACCGCCATCACGGACGAGGCGGATTTTGTGAGACTGCATCTGCTGGACAGCGCGGCGCTGCTGAACGTGGTCGGGCTGCGCGGAAAGCGTGTGATCGACGTCGGCACGGGCGCCGGTTTTCCCGGCGTACCGCTGAGCATTCTCTGCCCGGACGTGCGGATGACCCTGCTGGACAGCACGGGCAAGCGCGTGGAGTTTCTGCGCGAGGCTTGCGGCAAGCTGGGTCTTACGGGCGTCACGTGCGTCCATGCCCGGGCGGAGGAATTCGCCGCGTCGCGGCGAGAGGAGTTCGATGTCGCCGTTTCGCGCGCGGTTGCGGGCATGAGCGTGCTGAGCGAGCTGTGTCTGCCGCTGGTGCGCGTCGGCGGGCGTTTTGTCGCCATGAAGAGCGCGCAGAGCGACGCGGAGCTGGCACAGGCGGGACGCGCCCTCGCCGTGCTGGGCGGGAGAACGGAGCGCGTCGTGGATTATGAGATCCCGGGCAGCGGCGTCGTCCACCGCGCGATCGTGGTGGAGAAGGCCACCCCTGCCCCGGCGGGCTATCCGCGCCCGTTTGGTCAGATCAAAAAGAAACCACTGTAAAAGGAGACCATGCTTTGGGCCAGGTGATCGCCGTCGTGTCCGGCAAGGGCGGCACGGGAAAAACTGCATTGACCGCGCTGATCGGCGCGGCGCTGGCGTCTCTCGGACGCCGTACGCTGCTGTTGGACTGCGACGTAGGCCTGCGCGACCTGGATCTGGCGCTGGGCCTTTCCGACCGTGTGCTGATGGATTTTTCCGACGTCGTCGCCGGGCGCGCGACGCTGGAGGAGGCGACGATAGCGCATCCGCGCGTGGAGGGCCTGTATCTGCTGACCGCGCCGGTGACGACGGAGGCGTCGCTCGCCGTGCCGGATGGGATGCGCCTTCTGCTGGACGAGATCCGTGAACGCTTCGACTTCTGCCTGATCGACGCGGGCGCCGGCCTGGGAGAATCCTTCCGGCTTGCGACCGAAAGCGCCGACCGCGCGATCGTGGTCTCGACCACCGAGCCGTCCTGCCTGCGGGACGCGCAGCGCACGGTGATGGAGCTGCGCAGCTTCCCGGCCGGCAAGGTGCATCTGGTGGTGAACCGTCTGCGCCGGCGCCTGCTGCGTTCGCTGCGCTCGAATATCGACGACGCCATGGACGCGGCGGGATTGCCGCTGCTGGGCGTCGTGCCGGAGGACGAGGATCTATCGGCGCTGCTGGCAAAGGGAAAGGTCGACGGCTTCGGCTACTATTCCACGGCGCGGCGCGCCTGCCGCAACATAGCCCGCCGCCTTTGCGGCGAAAGGGTCCCGCTGATGAAATTATAAGTTGCTATTTGGGAAACACGCGCATGATGTTTCCCTCAGGGCGACGACCGCGCGCCGCCGGTCTGAGGGAAGGATCATACGTAAGACCGCCGAACAGGCAGAAAGGAAAAATATGAATATCGCATTGATCGCGCACGACAACCGGAAGGAGCTTATGGTGCAGTTCTGCACCGCTTACGCCGGGATCCTCTCCCGACACACGCTGTGCGCCACAAACACGACCGGCAAGGTCATATCGGACGAGACGGGCCTCAATATCCACCTTTTCATGAACGGCTCTCAGGGCGGCGACGAGCAGATCGGTGCGCGGATCGCCTGCAATGAGATCGACCTGGTGCTGTATTTCCACGACCCCAACAGCGCGGCGTACGACGCCAGCATCGCCTACATGGCGAAGCTGTGCGACAAGAACCGTATCCCCTTCGCGACCAACTCCGCCACCGCCGAGGCGCTGATCCTGGCGCTTGACCGCGGCGACCTTGACTGGCGCGATATCGTGAACCCAAAGACCAAGCCGTTTATGGCATAAAACGGCGAAAAAGAGGAGACGAACGACACCATGATGCAGTCCCGGACACACAACTGTAACGAATTGCGCCTGGCAAACGCCGGCGAGCACGTCCGCCTGGTCGGCTGGATGGAGAACGTGCGTGAGGTGGGCGGCAGCCTTGCTTTCGTCGTGCTGCGCGACTTTTACGGCACGACTCAGCTCGTCGTGGAGGACGCGGCGCTGCTCTCCCAGCTCAAGGGCTGGAACAAGGAATCCACCATTGCCGTGGAGGGCACGGTGCGCGAGCGCACGAGCAAGAATCCCAAGCTGCCGACCGGCGAGATCGAGATCGTGCCGGAGAAGCTGGAGCTGCTGGGCCGCTGCCGCTATAACGAGCTGCCCTTTGAGATCAACCGCTCCCGCGAGGCGGACGAGACCGCGCGGCTTAAATACCGCTATCTCGATCTGCGCAATCCGGCGGTGAAGGCGAACATCATCCTGCGCTGCAACGTGATCGCGGCGCTGCGCAGCTCCGTGCTGGACCACGTCTTTTCGGATGTCACCACGCCG
>JAEEGK010027676.1_pt1 | contig 11431 bp, 11 predicted proteins | sample 8958771 | NCBI WGS metagenome assembly JAEEGK01 (sample SAMN16246547, study PRJNA631951) | gut metagenome | biome: gut microbiome; feature: rumen; material: SC-attached | host: Bos | place: Iran: Karaj | collected 2018-10 | reverse complement strand
GTTCTTTGCCTTGTTGAGCATTCCTCCCAACTGAGCCTCGGCATTATAACTTACACCAAACAAAATGGCCATTATTGCCATTACCTTAAATAAATTACTCATTCTTACCATAATATTTTCAAATTAAAAGTTACTAAAATTAAAAACATTGTCACTCCTACGAGTTTCCGGAAGGCAAAGTTAGGACTACAAGGGAGTTGCGCGTTTGGCAATTTATGACAAAGATTGTGCAAATGGTTACAAAATGCAGGGGGCGAAGGCAAAAAACAGGAAGTGTTGCCCCCATCATTAAGGTCGTTAACGGCCTTAATGGCCTTAACGCAGGGGGGGGCACACCTTTTCTTTTTTTGCCTTTTAGCCCAGTTTTAGGTTAACGCCCGTTTGAAGATTTGACAAACTCTTAACTATCAACTACTTTCCCCTATATTCCGTTGGAGATTTGCCGAAGAACTTCTTGAATGCGCGGGTAAAACTCGACTGGTCGTCGTAGCCACAACGAAGCGCAACATCCAAAACGGTAAGCGACGAATCGGTATCGAGCAGGTTACGGGCTTTCTGCATACGGATGCTTGTGATGTATGCCTGCGGAGTTGTGTTCGCAACCGCTGCCAGACGACGGCGGAACTGCGATGTACTCATAGCAAGCTTAGAGGCCAACTCGTCAACATTTACGCACGAAGCGTCTATCTGGTCATTTATGATGGTCATTGCTTTCGACAGGAACTGCTTGTCGCTCTCCGAAATATCTTCGGCATCGGGATTCTCGACCCTGATGATGTTTGCAAACTTCTCGTAAAGTTGCTCGTAATTGTTTTTCAACTCATTGAAATCGAGCGAAATCTGCTTCAAACGGTTTTGCTGCAACCTTGAACGACGGCGCACACGCACATAAAAGAACACAATCACACCCAGCAGCAAGATAGCCACAGCAATTCCTACCGCCAGTATTATATTTCTATTCTTTACCTTTTGGTTTTCGTCCGACAAATGTTCGTTGTCGTACTCGGCGGTGTAACGGGCAAGGCTCTCAGTAGCACCTTCATAGTAAAGTTTGTTCTTGATGTCGTTGTACTTGTCGAGTTCGATTTTTGCGCTGTCGGGATTTATGTCCCACAATGCCTCGTAAAGTCCCTTCCGCGCCTGCAGTTCGTTGAGAGGATTGTTCATCTTGTTGCACCAGTCGGCAGCCTCACGGAAATTATCCACTGCCTGCCTTTTCTGACCGAGAGCCAACAGCGCAGCCCCGTTCTGATTCAACGAGATAGCCAGCGACTGGACATTTCCCGTCTTACGAAAATATGGTATTATGGTATCGAAAATCTCCACGGCTTCGGCATTCTTGCCCATACCAGCCAAAACAGTAGCCTTTTGTGCTAGTCTGACATTAAGGTAAGGTTCCCTATTCTGCTGACGCTCAAGCGCTACCGCACGGTCGGCATATTTGAGAGCCTCGTCGAAATGTCCGAGCGAGAACTCCGTTTCCGACAAGGTTCCGCAAGTGCGCGCAATTCGGGCAGGGTCGCCGGTCTTTTCGGCATACACCAAGGCCTCCTCCATGTAAACCAGCCCCTGTTGCGACTGCTTGGCGGAAACATAGATAGAACCTATGATATTGAGTGACGCGCTTATGCGGTCAGGGTCACCCGATTCGCGGTCAATCTGGTTGCAAAGTTGTCCGTACTTGATAGCCTCGTCGTAGTTTGCCAGACGCATATAGCAGATAGCAAGCACGCTCAGGCACTCGCGCTCGTTCTCCTTGTCGCCACAGGCTTGCAGAAGCGGCAAAGCAACCAAGCTGTAATCGGCACTCTTGTCGTAACGCCCTGTTGCCAGGTACCATTCGCCAGTCCAAAAACAGACGGTCTTGCGCAAAGTGTCGGCAGGAACACTACTATTGAAAACAATGCCACTATCGGCAACCTGCTTTTCTGCAAAACAGTTCATCAACCTATTGCCAACCGTCGCAGTAGGATTTTTGTCAAACTCCACCAGCAAGGAATCAATCTCGTCAGCCTTAACGAAATGAATGTCAAGCACAATGCACAATAAAGTCGCTGCTAACAATTTTGCAAATTTCATTTCCATCCTTCCAATCTCTTTTAAACACTTAAAGTTTAAGTTATCTGTAAATAGACTAATCAACAAAGATACTCCGCAAGCCGAACATCCATTTGACATTTTCTTACAAAACTTGTGCAGAATATTACAAATTGAACAGCGAAACAATGCAATATCGCATTTGTCAATCTTCCGTAACGCACTATTATTCAACAAATTTCTCATTTTCATATCAACCTTTACACTGAAAAATCCAAACAAGCCAAAATCATAATAAGTTTCACATGACGCATTATGTTTTTTCAGCAAAATTCATTTGCAAAAATAGGGAAAAAAAATGGAAAGGAAAAATCACATCAACAATCTGTAGCGGCGCAATGCATTGCGCCGCTACAATTGAAATATCGAATTATTAGATTTTTTATTGTTAATATTTTTGTTATTTTCCTATTCAATTCATTTGCTATTCCTACACCAATTATTCTTATTTTTGGAAAATTTTATTGGCAAAAATATGTTTCTTGAAAGGACGAGAAAAGGAGAACACAAGACTGGCTGGATAGAAGTCATTGCAGGCTCGATGTTTTCGGGCAAGACAGAGGAACTTATCCGCCGGTTGCGCCGCGCAGAATTTGCAAAACTGAAGGTCGAAATCTTCAAGCCGAGCATCGATGTGCGCTATTCGGAAGAAGATGTTGTTTCGCACAACGCAAACGCCATACGGTCCACCCCCGTCTCCTCGTCCTCCAACATTCTGCTTCTAGCCACCGATGTCGATGTTGTCGGCATCGACGAGGCACAGTTCTTCGACAACGGCATTGTCGATGTATGTACCACCTTGGCAAACAACGGAATACGCGTCATAGTAGCAGGCCTCGACATGGACTTCCTTGGTCGTCCCTTCGGACCTATGCCCGCCCTGTTTGCCATTGCCGAAGAAGTCACCAAGGTTCACGCCATCTGCACGCACTGCGGCGAACTTGCACAGTACAGCTACCGCAAGTCGCAGAACAAGGGCGTCGTGCTGCTCGGCGAAAAGGACATCTACGAGCCTCTGTGCCGCAAGTGCTACAACGAAGCTATCGAAAACGACAAAAACAATCAGGAATAATGCAGACATTCAAACTTCAGGAAGTATCGGAAATTGTTTCCGGCACGCTCGTCGGAAATGGTGAACTGGAATTCTCAAAAATAGTAACCGACAGCCGCAACATCATAAACCCGTCGTCGTGCCTATTCGTGGCTGTTGTCGGTGAACAACACGACGGTCACAACTACATCGACGACATCTACCGCTCGGGCGTAAGGGCTTTCCTCGTCAGCAAGGACATAGACACTGCCAAATACGCTGGCATATCGTATGTGAAAGTGGCAAACACACTTGAAGCAATGCAGAAAATCGCCACCTACAAGCGCCTGAGATTCAACATTCCAGTAATCGGCATCACGGGCAGCAACGGAAAGACAATCGTCAAGGAATGGCTGCATTACCTGCTCAGCCCCTACTTCAACATCACACGAAGCCCAAAGAGCTACAACTCGCAGATTGGCGTTCCTCTGTCGGTATGGTTGCTCGAAAAGGACACCGAACTTGCCATCTTCGAAGCTGGCATCTCGCAGCCCGGTGAAATGGAATCGCTCGAAAAGATTATACGTCCGACAATCGGCATACTTACCAACATCGGAAGCGCCCACCAGAGCAACTTCGAGTCGCGCGAACAGAAAATCGATGAGAAACTGAAACTTTTCGAACACTGCGACACCATTATATATAATTGCGACGACGAATATGTCCACTCAAAAATCATAAATTCGGGAATCGGCAGAAACAGAATCACATGGTCGGAAAAAGGAAACGGGACCATCAACCTGCTCGAAAAAAGTTTCCAGAACGGCAAGAACAACATCATCCTGCAGACCAAGCGCGATACCTATATGATAAACATTCCGTTCGGCGACGAAGGTTCAATACAGAACTGCATAACCTGCTTCTGCGTGATGTACCTTTTCAACAAGCTCGACAGCCAGACTATCTTCAAACAGTTCCGCTCGTTGCCAGGAATAAAGATGCGACTCGAAACCCTCGACGGCATCAACAACAGCATACTCATAAACGACAGTTACAACTCCGATATAAATTCGCTCGAAATTGCTCTCGACTACCTCAACCAGAAGAAGTCGAACCGCGAATCGCTGGTGATAATGTCGGACATCCTGCAGAACAATACCGATGAAGTAAACCTTTACCGCGAAGTAGCAAAACTTTTGAAAACCAAGCAAGTTGACAAATTCATCGGCATTGGAAAATCAATAATCCACAACAAGAACCTCTTCCCTGCCAACTCGGTATTTTTCCAGAACACCGATAGCTTCATAAAAGCGTTCTCGACGCTTGATTTCGACCGTAAGGCAATATTGCTGAAAGGTGCGCGTGTGTTCCAGTTCGAGAAAATTTCGAAGAAACTACAGAACCAGACTCACGAGAGCGTCATCGAAACCGACCTCAGCCTGATGAAACAGAACTTGCAGTTCTTCCAGTCGAAACTAGCTCCTGGCACCAAGCTCACCGTAATGGTAAAAGCTTTCGCATACGGAATAGGTTCACTCGAAATAGCCAACTTCCTGCAACGCAACAAAGTTGATTATCTGGCAGTTGCCATTGCCGACGAAGGCGTAGAACTGCGAAATGCGGGCATAAAAACTCCTATCATTGTTATGAATCCGAACATCAATTCGCTGCAGAACATGATAGAATACGGTCTTGAACCCGAAATTTATTCGCTGTCACTGCTACGCAAGTTCATAAAGGAACTCAAGCGCACCAACACCCAGCACTTCCCCATCCACATAAAGCTCGACACGGGAATGCACCGCCTCGGTCTCAACTACGACGACCTCGACGACTTCTGCGCCGAAGCCGTCAGCACCGACTGCATAAAGATAACATCGGTATTCTCGCATCTTGTCGGCAGTGACGACCCAGCATTGGACTATTTCACCGAAGAGCAAGTAAGTCGTTTCAGCAAGATGTACGACCGCATCTGCGAACTAACAGGCTCACGCCCAATGCGTCACATTCTCAACAGCGCTGGTATCATCCGCTTCCCGCAGTACGACTTCGAGATGGTACGCCTCGGCATTGGTCTGCACGGACTTATGCCACAGATTACCGATGCGCTGACACCAGTAACTACCTTCAAATCAATAATTTCGCAGATCCATCGCGTTCCTGCCGGCGAAACCGTAAGCTACAACCGCAAGGGCAAACTCGACCACGATGCGCTAATCGCCACTATTCCAGTCGGTTATGCCGACGGAATCGACCGTCATCTTGGAAACGGCAACTGGTATTTTATGGTCAATAGCAAAAAAGCCCCGATAATCGGAAATGTGTGCATGGACATGTGCATGATTGACATCACAGGCATCGATGCCGAAGAGCGCGACGAAGTTGTGATTTTCGGTAAGGACAACCCCATCTGCGACATGGCAAAGGTTCTCGGCACAATACCTTACGAAATACTAACCAGCATTCCACACAGAATAAAGAGAGTGTACTTTGAGGAATAAGGGACAATGTAGCGGCGCAATGCTTTGCACTCGCTAGATGAAACAAATAGGGACGGTTGAATGCAGTCCTTTTTTATGAATTGCTATTTATCCTTGTAATGTCTTTTCGCACTGATTACAAGCACGGTAACTATATCATAGCGAGTCGAAATATGCCTTCAATTCTTCATCTGTGGAGCATACGGTGCATTCCCCGTTACGGAACTGCTGGCGTGAGTTTTCAATCGCCTTCTTTGTCTCATCGTCAAATTCCGCTTCTTTTATCTCCTTTGTCTTAATTTTCATCATTTTTCATCGTCTTACCCAATTTTCAATTTTCACGCCGGGCATTTGCGAAAAATGCTTCACATTGTCTGTCACCAAGATAAGATTGTAATGCCTTGCAGTTGCGCCTATCAGTATGTCAAAGTCTTCGACAGACAGGCCGTTGCTTACCAAATGTTGGCGAATTTCCGCATAATCGGGGATTGCTTCGGTAATTGCTATGGTACCGATGTCGTTTTTGAAATCGTTTACTTCGTTAAGATGTCTTTCTACGCTTTTGCTATGAAGCGCACCGAACAGCAACTCGGCGTATGTTATTTCGCTAATACACAATTCCTTTGAATCAACCTGTGCAATCTTTTCATCAACACCGTTTCGCTTTTTGAAATATTCGATGCAGATATTTGTATCAAGAATGTATTTATACATAATCAGTCGAAACTTTGAATTGTCCTACTTCCCTTTTTGTTGTTGCGACTTTGTTTCAGAATTTCTTCCACATCGTCATCACCGCTGTCGTTTGCCCAGCACCCGGCAAGCGAACGGAAATTTTTTTCGCGTTCGGCATCCGAATCTGTCGAGTCCATTGTTTTAGGCTCGCGCACGGAATCCAACAGCAAAACTGCAAGTTCAAGTTTTGCGCTGACGCTTAAACCACTCAGTGTTGGCCAGAAAGACGCTATCACAGGAGATTTTATTGCTTCCATCTTAATATTTTTTTGCAAAGATACACAAATAATCATAATTTCCGCACAAAAAATTTATAATCTGCAAATCTCCATTACCCAAAATCGTAAATCGTAAATCTAAAATCGTAAATTCCTTTTATCTTTGTGCCATATTAACTAAACACACAAACAATGAGAAAAAATTCATGGATAATTGCCTTATGTCTGTTAATGGCAGTAAGTTGCAATAATGCAAACAATATTGAACAAAAAGACGAAACCGCTGTGGATTCGCTTGAAATGGCTCGACAGGATTCCATACAGAAAGCCGAAGCCGAGGCAAAGCTGAACGAGGAACGCGAAGCCGCCGAACAGCAGAAACGAGACGAAGAAGCCGAACAATTCTGCAGGCAATTAAGCATCGAAGACCTGCTCGACCTGCTGGAGCATTACGGAGGTGCAAAAATTGTACAAAACGGCGGACTGACATTCATTTACGAAGATGAAATAGAAAGTACAGATGGTGATGTTGGCGAAGATAGAATCGTCTATGGCAGGGAAATAGAAAAGGGCGACAAGAAAGATTTCGGCTACAACCTGATAAGCACCAGCAAACATTCCTGCTATTACGAACTCAACCTTGACACATCTACAAATCCATACCTGTACTTCGCCAACAAGGACGATGCCGATAGTTTCTACGACAGGGCTGCAAATCATAAACCTTTTGAATACGAAGGCAAAACCTACTACACAAACAATAACAACGGCGTACTTTACATCGATACAAAATACGATGAAGATTCCTACGAGACTCATTATTGCCTTTACCCGCCAGAACTCGAAGAAGGTTTCTACAAAATAAAGATTGATGTGTGGATGTAACGAAGGCTAACAGGCTAAAAGGCTTGCAGGCTAACAGGCTAAAAGCCAGACTGCTCGACTGGTCTTCTTTCTGTCTTTTAGCCCACATTGAACTTTGAACCCCTTGAACTTTAAACTTTGAACCATTGAACCCTTAAACTTGAAATCTGAAACTAATTGAATCCTTGAATTTTTAAATCAGCAAAGCTAATCTTTAAATCATTGAAATTTTCTTACCTTTGCACAAAACTTAAGTTATAATAATATGAAGGAGTTTTCGTTCAATCTTAATCGCCATTGCCTTGTTCCAGGTATTGTTTTGTTTGTTTTAGGCATTACTGGCTTGGGCCTCTATACTTATATTGTCGGAGAAACACAAACATTGATAGAAACCAGCGGTATAACGGATATGCTTATCGATGAATTGCCATTGTTTATGCTTATAATGACATTGCTTTTCGCCCCCATCGTAGAGGAATTTAGCTACAGAAGCTGGACGATGAAAAGCAAGTTCTGGAAATACTTTTCATTGGTTGCAATTACGGCTTTCACATATTTCACTATTTACAGCATAATTCTAACCTGCGTTACATTTGTAGTTCTGCTGTTCCTGTTCTGCATTTTCAAAGGCGACAAGCACAAGGACCTGATACTATTTCTTCGCATTCTGGTGACGAGCATATTGTTTTCCCTTGCACATTACCAAAACGAAAGCGGATGGTTTTCTGTGATAGCATTTTTCGACAGGCTTGGATTTGCACTAATTGCCTGCTACCTGACATTGCGATTCCGCTTTATCTATGCCATTCTGTTTCATTTCGCCAATAATATGCTAGCATTTGCATTGTCGTATTTCTTTGCTACAGACTATACATTTGAAATAAATGACGAAACTCACACCGCCAAACTTACTGAAATATCAATGTTCGACGACCAGATGGACCACTGGGACGAAGGCGACATAGTCTATACAGGATGCTTGCCTGTTGTTGCATACGAGCTAACAAGTGCATACGAAAAAGATATAATGTATTATCCGTTGGTTTCTAGATACAACCACTATTGCTATTGCGCAACAGCCATTGACAGTACTAAACCTATTAATGGCTGGCAACTTTTCGATGAACTTTTACAGCAAACGGGATTGAGACTCGACACGGTTATACCAGAAAAAATATACCACATAGAAATAACTGACACGTCAAAGTTGATCGGAAGTGGGAAATACGAGAACAAAATGCGATACTTTGTGAGATCATTGCGCAGAACATACGGAAAAATGTTTGTGATTGACGAAGAGGACGAGAATATCATGATTTCAATTGCCACAGAAACAAAATGGCAAATTGATATGGATAACTTAATTCCTCATCTTTACGAAAAATATGGGTTAAAGTGTGAAGAGCGCGACAACAAAGACTATAAGATTGTTTATATATCGGAACCATAACAAAGGCTAACAGGCGGACAGGCTCACAGGCTAACAGGCCCAAAGCCATACAGCCTTTTTTATAATATTGGACGGTCAAAAGCCGTCTTTTTTTGTTACAAATCTTCGAATCTTCAAATCGTAAATCGTACTTCGTAAATCGTAAATTATTATTACTTTTGCCATCGCTATGGAACAGATAAAATTAACGGTTAACGGTCTTGCCGACAGCAACAATATGACTGGCGCATACGTTGTTGTACTCTCGGTTGCACACAGCAAAAAGCGCATCCCCGTAGTCATCGACGCCACCGAAGCGCAATCCATAGCAAAGAAAATAACAAGCATGGACACGCCTCGTCCGCTAATCCACGAAGTGTTCTCGATTTCGATGCGAAAGTTCGACATAACAGCCGAAGAAGTGCTGATATACAAGTTCGAGGAAGGCATTTTTTACTCACGCGTATTCTTCAGCCGTGGTGAACAGCACGAATTTGTTGAAGCCAAGACTTCCGATGCAATTGCGCTTGCACTAATCTTCAACTGCCCGATTTTCACCACATCGGAAGTAGTTGACAAGGCAGGCGTAATACTCGCCGAAGACGAGAAATACCTCAATTCCGAACGCTACTGCTTCAACCTCAAGGAAGCCGACTTGGACGCGCTCAACCAACTGATGCAAAACGCGATAGACGAAGAAGACTACGAATACGCATCAATCATCAGGGACGAAATTAATTCAAGAAACAACAAAAAGGATAAAAATGAATAACAGCGGAATCAAATTCAGACTTATCGTAATGAATTTTCTCCAGTTCGCAATCTGGGGAGCCTACCTAACCTGTATGGGAACCTACCTGTTCAATCACAACATGGGCGGACAAATCGGTATCTTCTACTCTATACAGGGTATTGTTTCGATATTTATGCCGGCACTCATGGGTATAATCGCCGACAGATGGATACAGGCACAGAAAACATTAGGTCTTTGCCACGCAATTTCGGGTATAGCAATGCTCTGCGCAGGCTTGTACGGCATAATGGCTGGCGATGCAGTGCAGTTTGGCGTTTTGTTCTCGATTTACAGCGTTGCCGTTGCATTCTACATGCCGACTTTGGCTCTGTCGAACTCCGTAGCATACAACGCACTCGACAAGGCCGGACTTGACACGGTAAAGGCATTCCCGCCAATTCGTATCTTCGGAACTATCGGTTTCATTTGCACAATGTGGATCGTCGATTTGCTCGGATTCCAACCAACAGCTGCACAGTTTGTAGTCAGCGGTGGAATTGGTATTGTCCTCGCAATCTACTCGTTCACAATGCCTCAATGTCCGACCAACAAGGCTGCATCCAAATCCTTTGTTGACGCTTTCGGACTACGCGCATTCTCTCTGTTCAAGCAGAAGAAGATGGCTATATTCTTCATCTTCTCGATGTTGCTTGGCGTTTCGCTGCAGATAACAAACGGATTTGCAAATCCATTCCTGACAAGTTTCGGCGGCATAACCGAATACGCCGACACCTTCGGTGTTCAGCACGCAAACATACTTATTTCACTGTCACAGATTTCCGAAACCTTGTGCATATTACTAATCCCGTTCTTCCTCAAGCGATTCGGCATAAAGAAGGTAATGCTCATTGCAATGTTCGCATGGGTACTTCGTTTCGGTCTGTTCGGACTTGGTAACCCAGGTTCGGGAGTATGGATGTTCATCCTTTCGTGCATAGTTTACGGCGTAGCATTCGACTTCTTCAATATCAGCGGTTCGCTCTTCGTAGATAAGGAAACCGACACATCTATCCGTTCATCAGCCCAGGGGCTTTTCTTCCTGATGACCAACGGAATAGGTGCAACTATCGGAACACTTGGCGCACAGGCTGTAGTAAACCACTTTGTATATTCGCAAGAAGGAGCCATGAACGTTTGGAACGGCTGGCAGACAAGCTGGTATATCTTTGCAGGCTACGCACTTATAGTTGCAGTACTGTTCGCAATCTGCTTCAAGTACAAACACGAAAGAGAGACAAAATAACATGAAAGTCCTATTGACATACATAGGTCCCGAAAGTGCCATAAAGGTCGATTTTCCCATTATTCCCGATTACGACAGCAAGATTCTGCTATCCGAATCGGACTACCAAAAGGTTTTTAAAACTCTGATCGACCAGTTCAGATTTGTTGAAATACATGCAACAAAGCAAGAAAGGGAAATGGCCGTCAAACTATACATCGAAAATGCATTGGTGCTAAATGTCGACATTGCATGGGACGAGGAAGAACAAGCATACCTTCCACTGATAACGATGTCGCAACCTATGAACGAGGACTTTGACGACGATATGGATGAGGATTTCAACGATAATTTCACTGATTTCAACGACATTGACGAAAAGCCTCACCACAAAGCACATACACACGAAAATAAGAAAAAACTGTTCAACTGATATATGAAACAATATCTCGACCTACTACAGCGCGTACTAGATGAAGGCGTACGCAAGAGCGACCGCACGGGAACCGGCACGATAAGCGTTTTTGGACACCAGATGCGCTTCAACCTGCAGGACGGTTTTC
>JAEEGK010027674.1_pt1 | contig 11431 bp, 12 predicted proteins | sample 8958771 | NCBI WGS metagenome assembly JAEEGK01 (sample SAMN16246547, study PRJNA631951) | gut metagenome | biome: gut microbiome; feature: rumen; material: SC-attached | host: Bos | place: Iran: Karaj | collected 2018-10 | reverse complement strand
TGCGGATGCTGGAGATACTGCTCGAGGTGGACAAGATCTGCAAGAAGCACGACATCAAATACTGGCTCAGCAGCGGCACGCTGATAGGTGCCATGCGCCACGACGGCTTCATCCCCTGGGACGACGATCTCGACATCGAGATGATGCGCTCAGACTATCTGCGGCTGATGGAGGTGCTGCCCTCGGAACTTCCAGAGTGGCTCGCGCTGCAGAACGACGAGACCGATCCCTACTATTTCTTCTTCTACGCCAAGGTGCGTGACCGTCGTTCAAAGATGCTGGAGCATAACAATTATGACCGTATGTGGCAGGAGCAGGGCATCTATATCGACATTTTCCCCATGGAACAGCATCCCATTTGGCTCCACAAGCTGACGGAGAAGTCCGTAGGCCACATGTATAAGATCTGGCGCACAAGCACCGATGACTCTAAGGCCATCAAGTCCGTCCGTCGCATCTTCGACTTTAATAACAAAGTGCTCTTCCCCTGCCTCCGAACATTTCTCTTACCTCTTACCTCTCACCTCTCACCTCTCATAACCAGCGGCATGGGTATCCCCTTCCACAACCGCCGTTATGCCAAGGAGATCTTCCCCCTGACCACGCACGTCTTCGAAGGCCATCAGCTGCCTGTGCCCCACGATGCCGATGCCCATCTGCGCCACCTCTACGGCGACTATATGAAACTGCCTGATCTCAGTAAACTTGCCGTCCATGTCGGAAAGCTCGAATTCCTTTCCCCTTAAAAAATGCGATTACCTCTTTCAAGATGACTGCCCCCGCTATGCGCATCACGGCGTAATACAATAGCATCGCAATCACAACCCTGCTGATGAGCAATATCCAGAGTTTTAGGTAATCATCTATAAACCATAAACGATAAACTATAAACTCACCCATCCACCAAGCAAAAAGCATCACCCCTGCTGCTGCAAGGGCGAAAGGCACGATGTCCTTCAGGAACGACAGCAGCCCATACCCCACCAGCCTCCTGACGAAGAAATGCCACACAAACACCCATACTATATTTAATAATGTATAAGCCCAGACCATCACGACGATGCCTTGATGCCAGAGACTGACCATCATCACCATCTGCAGCACTCCCAGCGCCACCGTACTCCACAGGTAGATGTCGCTGCGATGTTGGCTGATCACCGAGTCCGTCAGCAACGTGGACAACGGCATAAACGCCCCGCTCAGGCACAGCAACGGCAACAGCGACGCTGCAAACGCCCACTTCTCGCCTATCGCCAGTACAATAAACTCATGCGATACCATCGCCAGACAGAACAACAACGGGAACGAAATAAAGGCCGTAAACCGCATCATCTTCCGCAGCACCGCCAACTGCCGCTCCCGTTCGTCGCGCAGTCCTACAAGCACCGTCTGGTCCACCTGCCGCAGCATATTCCCCACGAGCAGGAAGCACTTCGAACTCCACTGGTAGGCCTGGTTATAGTGACCCGTGTTCGTCTTGCCGTAATAGTGTCCCAGCAGCAGGTTCATCACATTATTATTCAGCTGCGTGAATATCGCCGACAACATAATTCTGAAACTGAATGGGAACAGTCTTTTCAGAGGAGTCAGGAGACAGAAAACAGGAGATGGTAGATTTCTCCTGACTCCCGACTCCTGACTCCTGACTCCAACAATTGTTGGTCGCCACGGGCTAAACCACCACAGCAATATCGTATTCACCGCGATATACATCAGGTACTGCGTCGCCAAGGCCCAATAGCCGAAACCCATCGCCGCCATAGCCACACTCACGAGACTCGACGAGAGTGTCGCCGTCATACCGCACTTCGCGATCTGCTTGATCTGCATCTGCTTCGTGAGATACGCCGATTGCGCCATGCCGAAGCTGGAGAACACGAACCCCAGGAACACATAACGGCTCAGCGGAATCAGTTTCGGCTCATGGTAATAGTCCGCAATCAGCGGCACAGCGAACCACAGCGCCACATAGAGCACCACACCCGCCACGATGTCAAACCAGAACACGGCGTTATAATCCTCGTGCTTCGGCTCCCGTAGATTGATGAGGCCCGTCTTGAAACCACTCGACTGCAGCTCGTTGGCAATCACGGAGAACACCGCCAGCATCGCCGTCATACCATAATCCGACGGATCGAGCAGGCGCCCTAAGATGATGCCAAAGGCCAGACCCAACAACTGCTGCACGCCGTTGTTCATTCCGCCCCAGAAGAGCCCCTTCGCCGTTTTATCCTTCAGTGATTCCATCGTGACACACGTTTCGCTTGCAAAGATACAGCTTTTTTCTTAGATAAAATATGTTAGTCTGTTATTATGTCTTAAAAATGTTCTTATGTCTAAAAAAAGCACTACCTTTGCAGCGACGATATGAAACAGCCGGACGTCAATAACAGGAAACCGCGTCTCGGATGGCTCGATGCCCTCCGTGGCTTTACGATGCTGCTCGTGGTGACAAACCACGTGGCACTGAAGTCCTTCGGCATGCAGATACGCTGGTCGGCAGCCCTGCAGTTCTTCCTGCTCTTCCGCATGCCCCTGTTCTTCTTCATCAGCGGCTTCCTGGCCTACAAGGCGAGTCGCATCTGGAATGCCCGTACGCTGGGGGAACTCACCCTGAAGAAACTGCGCGTGCAGATCATCCCCACGGCCGTGTTCTTCCTGCTCTTTCTGGCGATGGTCCCCACCACGCCCTTTATCGACAACCTCAACGAGGCCCTCGCCTCCTCGATGAAAGCCGGCTACTGGTTCACTCTCGTCCTGCTCTACATGCTCCTCACGTTCTACCTCTTCTCCTACGTCGAGCAAAAATTGTCCATTGTCCATTTTCCATTATCCATTATATTATTTGTAGTTTCCCTCTGCCTCTTCGAGACCTGCTACCTGCCACGCCAGTTCTCCTGGGCCTTGGGCTACAAAGGACCGCCAAACGAGTTTATGAACTACTCCAGCCTCGTGGAGATGATACGCTACTTCCCCTTCTTCCTCTATGGTGCAATCGTGCATCGCTACTGGGATCGTGCGCAGCGGCTGATGGATTCGCGCTGGTTCTTCCCTGTAGTGGTTCTTCTCGCAGTCATCACCACGCTCGAAGTCATCAAGTGGCACTACCTCCGAATGGAGTGGGCCTCACTACCCCACACCCTCGCGATGTTCCTGCTGCTAACGATGGTATTCATGTTCTTCAGACATTACAGCGACTTCTTCTCCGACAAGACCGCCTTGGGCCGAGGCCTGCAGTTCATAGGCCGTCGCACGCTCGACATCTATCTGCTCCACTATTTCTTCCTGCCGAAACTGCCGATGGTGGGTGAGTTCTTCCGCGTGAACCGTCACAACTTCATCCTCGACACCACAGCCGCCCTCGCCGTCGCCCTGGTGGTTGTCGCCTTCTGCGTCATCACCTCCCAGATCCTCCGCGTCAGTCCCTTCCTCAAGAAATACCTCTTCGGCCGAGAGTAACGCCTCCATCCAAAAGCGAGGGATTTTAGATAGACTAAAGTCCGACTTTACCCTAACTAAAGTCGGACTTTGCTTAGCCTTTCAAAATCTCAAACTTTCAAATGACAAATACGACACGAAGCCTAAAAAATCAAGACACAATGTCTTAAAGATTTCACCTTCGTATCGTTTTTCCATTTATTGAATAAGGGCAACAAGCATCGGGGCCGCATCACTGCGACCCCGATACCATTACTAACCAATTAACTAACAATAACCTAATCTATGTATGAAAAAACTAACTGCGTTTCGATGGTGCAAAGGTACAAACATTGTCCTTATGACACAAATTTATTCAGCGAACCGCCAAGATTCTTCAATAAATTAAACCTTGTCATTTGAAAATCGATTAATTAAGGAGGAATTTTCGCTAAAAATTTGTTTATATCAGAAATAATCCGTATATTTGCCGTCGAAATGATGGCATGGTGCCGTCATATTGCTGACAAAAGAAATAAGAAGTTATGGCACAATCGGCAGTTACGGTCAGAATAGACTCTGACTTGAAAACGCAGTTCGACGCACTCTGCGAGCAGTTTGGTATGAGTGCTAATACGGCGTTCAACATCTTCGTGAAAGCGGTAATAAGAAGTCGCAGCATTCCTTTTACCATTAAGGGTTCACCAAGCGCTTTGGACTTATTTATGCAGCAAAGAAACGCTGCGGAGTTGAGCAAAGAACCAGAACTCTCGTTGGATGAAATCAACGAGGAGATCCGTGCGGCAAGGGAAGATTTGCGCAAAAAGAAGAGTGTGAAGGTATGATTTACGCAGTTATTGATACCAATGTGCTGGTATCAGCCCTTATCACTCACAATTCATTGTCGTCAACGGCAAAGGTTGTGAGGCTGTTGCTTGAGGGTGAGTTTACGCCTTTGTACGAAAGCAGCATCATTGAAGAATACCAGGAAGTGCTGCATCGTACGAAGTTCAAACTCGTTCCCAGTGTTGCCGATACATTGATTTCGTTTATCCAGGAACATGGTATCGAGACTTCACGGACTGCTTTTCTGGAATCTATGCCCGATGAGGACGATCGTGTGTTCTATGAAGTGTCGCTGTGTGTCGAGGATTCTTTTCTGGTTACTGGCAACCTCAAGCATTATCCTCAAACCCCTAAGGTTATTAGCCCTGCCGACTTCTTAAGTGTGATAATGGATTCGAAGGAGGAATGATGGTGCAAACCTTGTTGTTTGGAAAATATTTATTACTTTTGTGGCATTAAAGCATTAAGATTATGAGAAAGTATTTTGTTTCAATGGTGATTGCACTCTCGGCATTGGTGATGCTGAGTGGGTGCGTTGTATCGGAAGAGAAACTGACTGACAAGGTACAGGAGGCGATGGTAGAGTATGAGCAGGAGCATGGCAACCGCCTTGAAGTGACTGACCTGAAACTTGAGAAGAGCGAGGGGAATGGCTACAAAGGTGTGCTGACAGGAAAGCTCAACGGTGAGGATGCCACATACGATGTGACCGTCTCTGATGCCGGCAGCGACTTCGATGTGGATTGGGAGCTGAGGAAATAGTTTGGTTCTGAGTTTGATGGTTTATTCCGATATTCGTTTAAAGCATCGGGGCCGCATCACTGCGACCCCGATAGCATTACTAACCAATTAACTAACAATAACCTAATCTATGTATGAAAAAACTAACTGCGTTTTGATGGTGCAAAGGTACAAACATTGTCCTTATGCCACAAATTTATTCAGCGAACCGCCAAGATTCTTCAATAAAAACCTTGCAGTATGGAAAATAATTGCTAACTTTGTGGCATTAAAGCGTTAAGATTATGAAGAAGTATTTTGTTTCAACGATGATTGCGCTCCTGGCACTTGTGATGCTGAACGGATGTGCGACGGCAGAGGAAAGGGCTGCAAGGGCAGCGGAACAGGCTGCGAAGGTAAGGAATGCACTGACGGAGAGAAATTATATAATAGGTATAGAGCACATGTATCCTATGAAAGGCGGTGCAAAGAGCGTGTCAGCCGGCTATACTGTAGAGGTGCGGAACGACTCCCTGTTTTCCTATCTGCCGTACATCGGACGGGCTTATCAGATTCCATACGGTGGTGGCAAGGGGCTGAACTTCTCAGAACGCATCGGCAGTTATCAGGAATCCCAGAAGAAGAATGGTCAGCGACACATAGAAATTGGGGTGAAGAACGACGAGGACACGTATCTCTACACGATTGAAGTTTGGGATAATGGCAGTTCACAAATAGAAGTCCAGCCTCGTCAGCGTGAGCGCATCACATATTCTGGGGACATGATATTCGATAGGAAATAAAAACAAAAAGCAACTAATTTGATTATGCCAGGCTGAACAGGAATTGCTGGTCAGTGTATTCCCATTGGGCTGTGCCGAAGCGGATGAGACGGGCCAGAAGGGTGATGACCTTGGGGCGAGGCAGTCTTGAGAGCCTGACAATCTGGTTCAGCGTCTGGCGACCCTGCATCGCATCGAGTAACTGGCGGACGGTGGCGTCGTAAGTCATGACGGATCCCTTGGGCTTCTGAGTCTCACGCCAAAGGGCCAGATGCACAGGCGAGGCCACGATGTTCTCATCGGCAATGCGGATATAGGCTCGCCGTTTTCCTTCTTCATCGAGTGCACAGACTGGGCGCTTGTCGGATGGCGGAACGGTGGCAACGACAATCGTTCGTCCCTCTATATGATAGGTATCGAACTTGATGCTAGCCTCAGGCTTGCAGTATTTGTAGGCCGCCTGGTGCATCATGAAGATTTCCTCTTCGGAACGGACGCCGGAGAGATGGCCGTCATCGCGAACGCCAATCAGCAGACGACCACCATAGGTGTTGGCAAAGGCCGACACCGACTTGGCCAGTTTGCAGGCATCGGCCACACGGTATTTGAAGTCCTGCTGCTGATGTTCGCCCTCTTGAATGAGGTTGAGAAGATAACGCCTGTCGTCCATACGGTGTGCAAAGGTAAGGATTTAAAAGACTCTCGGGAACCAATCTCGAGAGTCTTTCTTATCTATGAGTTCGTGGATGTTTAGCCTACCTGGCTGCCAGGCTTCACGTCTTTCGTGGTGGTGACGACGCTGAGGCTCTCGTCAGCATCGACGGCAGAGAGGATCATACCCTGGCTCTCGATGCCCATCATGTTGCGAGAAGCGAAATTGGCCACGAAGAGGATGCGCTTGCCGATGAGTTCCTCAGGGTTCTCATAGAAGGCAGCGATACCTGAACAGATGGTACGGTCTGTGCCAGAGCCATCATCGATGGTAAACTGCAGAAGTTTCTTCGACTTCTTCACCTTCTGGCAGTCCTTCACAAGACCTACGCGGATGTCGAGCTTCTCGAACTCCTCGAAACTGACAGTATCCTTGATGGGCGCTGCCTTATAGGCGGCTGCCTCATTAGCTTTCTTGGTGGCCTCGAGCTTGTCAAGCTGCTTCTGGATGACGTCGTCCTCGATCTTCTCGAAGAGGAGTGCTGGCTCACCCAGCTGATGACCAGCCTTCAAGAGATCTGTGCTGCCTAACTGCTCCCACTCGAAGGAGTCGATATTAAGCATCTCGCGGAGTTTCTTACTGCTGAACGGCAAGAAGGGCTCGAAGGCAATGGCGAGGTTGGCGGTGAGCTGCAGACAGATGTTGAGGATGGTCTCGCAGCGCTTGGGATCAGTCTTCCACACCTTCCAAGGCTCGCACTCGGTGATATAACGGTTGCCGATGCGGGCGAGGTTCATGGCCTCGAACTGGGCATCGCGGAACTTGAACTGCTCCAGCAGCGACTCCACCTTCTCCTTCACGTCCTTGAACTCTGCCAGTGCTGCCTTATCGACATCCTGCAGCTCGCCACAGGCAGGCACCACACCATTCCAGTATTTCTTCGTCAGCTGGAGGGCACGGTTCACGAAGTTGCCATAGACGGCCACGAGCTCGTTGTTATTGCGGTCCTGGAAGTCCTTCCAGGTGAAGTTGTTGTCCTTCGTCTCAGGAGCGTTGGCAGTAAGCACATAGCGCAGCACATCCTGCTTGCCAGGCATATCGACCAGATACTCATGGAGCCATACGGCCCAGTTGCGAGAGGTGGAGATCTTGTCGTTCTCGAGGTTCAGGAACTCATTGGCAGGCACGTTGTCGGGCATGATATACTTGCCGTGGGCCTTCATCATCACAGGGAAGATGATGCAGTGGAACACAATGTTGTCCTTGCCGATGAAGTGTACCAGACGGGTATCCTCATCCTGCCACCATTTCTCCCAGTTGCCCCACTTCTCAGGCTCCTTCGCACACAGTTCAACAGTGTTAGAGACATAGCCGATGGGAGCGTCGAACCACACATAGAGCACCTTGCCCTCAGCATCCTTCACAGGCACGGGGATACCCCAGTCCAGGTCGCGTGTCATCGCACGAGGCTGCAGATCCATGTCGAGCCAGCTCTTACACTGTCCGTAGACGTTCGGACGCCACTCCTTGTGCTCCTCGAGGATCCACTGCTTCAGCCAGTCCTGATACTCATTCAGGGGCAGATACCAGTTCTTGGTCTTCTTCAGCACAGGGGTAGAGCCGCTGATGGTCGACTTCGGATTGATCAGTTCCGTGGGCGAGAGGTCGCGTCCGCACTTCTCACACTGGTCACCGTAGGCTCCCTCGTTGTGGCAGTAGGGACACTCACCAGTGACATAACGGTCAGCGAGGAACTGCTTGGCCTCCTCGTCGTAGAGCTGTTCGGTGGTCTCTTCCGTCAGCTTGCCCTCGTCGTAAAGCTTCTTGAACCAATCGGCGGCAAACTTGTGGTGCGTCTCTGAGGTCGTGCGGCTATAGATATCAAACGAGATACCGAACTCCTCGAAGGAGTCCTTGATCATCTTGTGATAGCGATCCACGACGTCCTGCGGCGTAATACCTTCCTTACGGGCACGCACCGTGATGGGCACACCGTGCTCATCCGAACCTCCGATAAACAGCACCTCGCGCTTCTTCAGACGGAGATAGCGCACATAGATATCAGCAGGCACATACACGCCAGCCAGATGGCCGATGTGCACCCCGCCGTTAGCATAGGGCAGCGCAGACGTCACCGTCGTACGCTTGAAAGTCTTGTTTTCCATTCCTTAAATACGTATTTTCTGAATTTGGGTGCAAAGGTACACAAATATTTTAAAATATTTCCTTTTTTCTTTTATATAAATAAAAAAAATATTATCTTTGCAAACTAAAAGCATCAAGACAAGGCAAATGATTAATAACGTAAAAATAGAACGCCTTAGAGGCATTCGGGAGTGCATCCTTGACGATTTTGGGAGATTCAACATCTTCTTAGGTCACAATAATTGTGGAAAGACAACTGTGTTAGAAGCCATCTACCTCTTTCTCGGTAATGACAACATCATCGGGAATGTCAATATCAACAATTTGCGCCAGTTGATCGTTGACAATGATGAAAAGTACAAACTGAATTTCTACAATTTGGAAACGGAATACCCCATAACCATGTCTGGGATGTATGACAAGTCACCACGAAGTGCCGAATTTAAATACTGGGAGCGTTATGCTGAAGCTATTGATGTCAATGACATCAAAGACAAGCAGACTGCTTTGGAAAAAGAGTATGGCCTGCAATTGACGTTTATCACATCAACAGGAAAGTATCAGTCGAAATTGATATTGAGCAGCAACAAAGATAAGCAGGCACGTGCAGAGGCTCCCAAAGAATTGGGCAGTCATATTAATTCTGTATATCTTTCGTCTATTATAGGTCATGGTGACTTTGCCGTTAATTTCTATTCTGAGATCCTTAAAAAGAAAAAAGAAGATAAGCTTATATCCATTCTATGCGAAATAGAGCCCTCTATCAAAGACATTATAATAGCAAATGGAATGATCATGGTGGACATTGGACTTTCGCAAAGAGTACCAATACAAGTATTGGGTGACGGCATCCGAAAGATTTTTGAAGTTATAGTCGCTATGTTCCAATGCGAAAATGGAGTCTTGATGATTGACGAAATGGAAAACGGTTTTCACTATCAGTCTATGCCGATTCTGTGGCGTGCCATCATTCAGACAGCAAAAGAGTTGAATGTGCAGGTTTTCGCAACAACTCATAATATTGATACACTTCAAGCGGCCAATGCAGTTTTGCAAGAAGAAGCATTCACTGATATGCAATCTCAATGGCGCGCTTTCACTTTGCGCAAATTCCCAAAGGGAGAACTAAAAGCGTATAAGCATACTTACGAGCAATTTAGTTATTTGTTGAACGAAGACAGGGAAATCAGATGATAAAAATATTCATAGAGAGTGGTGTCAATGCTGCCATAAAGCATGACAAAGAAACCACAAACGAACAAGACTTCCTTGTTAAGGTCATCGCCGAGTATTTTCCTAATTATCAGTATAAAAAGGACTTTGACATCATTGGGACAAATGGATGGACAAATATCCCAAATATCGAATATGAATTTAAGGAAAACACAGATAAAGGATACTCAAACGTGGTCATCTTTGATGCTGATGAAGAGAAAAACGGAGGCGGTTTCGCCAAACGCCAGGCAGAAATACTTGCTTTAAAATCAGGCTCCATTGATTTCGATTTATTCTTGTGGCCAGATAACAAAAATGATGGTGACTTTGAGTTACTCTTGTCAAAGATTGTCAATCCCGAACATCAATGCCTGTTGGATTGCTACGAGCACTTTGAAGAAGAAGTAAGAGCCAATGACCCCAAAGAAGAAAAGTACGAAACACCTGGGCGTAAAGGAAAAATGTACTCCTACATCTCTCTGCATAAGATGTCTCAGAAGCAGAAAGGTTCATTGAGCAAAGGCTACTGGATGTTCGACGATTCTAAGTATTGGGATTTGTCAAGCAAAGAACTCGAGCCATTAATCGATTTCCTTCGCAAGTATTTTGAAAAGTGAGCATTAATAAGTATCTTGTTTCTTTGCTGCGATGAAGAGACTGATAGGGATGATAGTTGTGGGAGCGGTGGTGCTCCTGGCGGGCTGTAGCGGCGACAAGGCACAGATGCTGCAGCAGTTAGAGCAGTTGGAACAGCAGAACCGTTCTGGCGAGGCGATGCTGAACGACTCGCTGGCAGAGTCGTTAGTCAACTACTTCGACCGTCACGGCGATGCCAACGAACGGATGCGCTCCCGCTATATCCTCGGCCGCACCTACTATTGCCTCGATGAACTCCCCCGTGCCTTGGAAATGTATAACGAGGCTGCCGACTGTGCCGATACGACGTCTGTTGATTGTGACTTTGCAAAATTGAGCCGAATCTATGCTCAAAAAGCAGCGGTTTATTATGACCAAGTACAACCACGTAGTCAAATAGACAATCTGCGTAAAGCAGAACACTTTGCCAGAAAAGGAAATGATACATTGATGGCAATTGAATGTTATGTCCTTCAATTTGAAGCATACAAATTATTGAAGATACAAGACTCTGTGATTATTGTTATTGATAAATCCATTCAACAGTTTAAGAATATCAATAGAAGTGATCGCGCAAGTCAGATTATAGGTGGAGAGATTTCTTCATTGGTAAAAAAGGGGAGGTTAGTAGATGCAAAGCATCGAATAGAAGATTACGAGTTATTATCTGGTTTCTTTGATGAATATGGCAATGTGTCCAAAGGTTGTGAGGTTTATTATTACATAAAAGGTGATTATTATTTGGCAGTTCATCAGTTGGATTCTGCCGAGTATATGTTTAGGAAGGAACTTAGGCTTGGTAAAGACTTAAATAACCAAATTGCAGGTTGTAAAGGTTTACAAAAGGTCTATGAGCAGAGAAAGAACTCCGATTCCATCGCAAAATATGCCACTTTGGGTTATGAACTCAACGACTCTGCATACCTGCTTTCTGAGATGCAGAACATTCAGAAGTTTCAAGCATCTTATAACTATAACCACCAGAAGCAATTGGCAGAGGAAAAGGCCAATGATGCCC
>JAEEGK010027668.1_pt1 | contig 11433 bp, 8 predicted proteins | sample 8958771 | NCBI WGS metagenome assembly JAEEGK01 (sample SAMN16246547, study PRJNA631951) | gut metagenome | biome: gut microbiome; feature: rumen; material: SC-attached | host: Bos | place: Iran: Karaj | collected 2018-10 | reverse complement strand
CTCAACGGCCTCACCAAGGAGCAGTTCAGCGCCGCCGTGGGCGAGAGCTACGATGTGGAAGACATGGGCACCGAAATCTACAAGCCCGTCAAGCTGCATGAGCACAGCATGTACCTCGATGGCCACTGGTACAAGATGACCGCCAAGCCCGGCACCTACAACGACAACGACCCCATCGGCGTGCTGGATGTTACTATCCTCTCCAACCTCGTATTGGACAAAGTGCTCGGCATTAAGGACCTCCGCACCGACAAGCGCATCGACTTTGTAGGAGGTATCCGTGGTCTCGGCGAGCTCAAGCGTCGCGTCGACAACGGTGAGATGAAGGTTGCCTTCGCACTCTATCCCGTCAGCATGAAACAGATTATCGACATTGCCGACACTGGCAACATCATGCCTCCGAAGACCACCTGGTTCGAACCTAAGCTCCGTTCCGGCCTTGTGATTCACGAACTCTGCTAGTCAACACAAATTAAAGGATTCAAGGGTTTAAAGAGCTCTCTTTAAACCCTATAATTTATTTTTGCATTAATAAAATGAAAAAAAATCTAACAATCTTCACCGTACTGATGCTCACAGCATCTATTGCTTTCTCACAGTCTGCCGAACGCCGTATTCCTTTCGGCAAAAGACCTGCAAAGCAAACCATCCTCAACCAACAGCGTCACGCTATCCAGACTCCCGCCGCCAAAACTGCGGGCGACACCATTGCCACCCTCCCCTGGACAGAAGGCTTTGAAGGAACCACAGCCACCGGTTTCACTTTCATCGACAATGACAACGACGGCTTCAACTGGACTATGACGAATAGTAACACACTCTCCCACTCTGGCAACGGGCTCATTTCGTCGGCCTCATACGACAACGATTCTTATGAGGCACTGACTCCCGACAACTGGATGATTCTCCCCACATTTGTCATCCCAAACGACACGACAGAGATTGTTCTTCGTTGGTATGACAAGGGACAGGATCCCAGTTATGCCGAGGAGTTCTACAGTGTCTATATCAGCACCACAGGTAGCACCATCAGCGATTTCACCTCTACAACAGCTGTCTTCAGTGGCAATTCCACCGCCGAATGGGTGAAGAGAACGGTCGACCTCACCTCTTATGCCGGCCAGACCATCAACATTGCTTTCCGCCATCACAATATCACCGACATGTTCATGCTGAACATCGACGACATCCGTGTTGGTGGACCAGAGCTTCCCGAACTGACCCTTGCCGGTCCTCACACCACCCTTGCTGGCGACACCAACATCTACATCGCATCCACCAACGGCACCCTCACTTGGACTGCCAATGCCGATTACAGCCTTATCAGCGGCGACACGGCCATCTTAGCATGGAACACCGTCGGCACTTACAACGTTATCGCCACCGCCACCAACTCTGTCGGCAGTGTCAGCGACACCATCAGTGTCAACGTTATCGAATGCAATTCCATCACCTCATTCCCCTTCTCCGAGAACTTCGAGTCGGAAATTCCCTGCTGGAAAACCATCAGCATGGATTCCAACAACGATGAGGAATTCGGCATATTCTATGGCACAGAAGCCATTCAAGGCCAAGGCTATTTCCAGTTCTCCAGCTACAACGATGCCACCGACTACAACCAGTACCTCATTACTCCCGAGTTTGTTCTTCCCACCGAAGGTTCTTACATGTTAAAATTCTACTATTACGCTAACAGTTCATACGAGTCTTTCCGCGTGTTGGGTTCCTCCAACACCGATGCCATCGAAGACTTCACCACCGAGATTAGCGATATCCCAACCACCGTCAGTGAAGAATGGGTCGAGATAGCATGCAACATACCAGCTAGCACAAAGTATTTGGCCATCAACTACTACGCAGATTGGGCCTACCAGCTCCTCATCGACTCCCTCACCATCGAAGGACTCACCGCTCCTAACGTCACTCTTGATGGCCCCGAAGAAATCGGCACCGGCAATCTCGCCACCTTCACCGCCACCAGCCACTTGGCTGATAGTTTCGCCTGGACTATCGACGGCAACGTTGTAAACGAGAGCAGCAACATCCTCACACATACCTTCACCACCCCCGGCGAGCATACTGTCTCCGTCACCGCCACCAACTCCATCGGCACCAGCCAACCCGCCACCCTTACCATCAACGTCTTCAACTGCGACGGAATCACCCTTCCCTATGTCCCCGACTTCTCCGAAGGCCTCCATTGCTGGACTAGTCGTTGCGACCTCACCGAAGACATGGGCTGGTACGCTAGTGTTGATTTGTTTGAAAGCGATCCCATCGGACAGGTACTTTCCTTCTCTGCCGAGAATGTATTGGGTATGTTCCTAATCGATGTTGATGTCGACAACTGGCTCTTCAGCCCCATCATCACCATGCCCGAAAACGGCAACTATGACATTGTTTGGAAAGTCATGCCCTACACTACCGAGTATCCAGGTGACCACTATGCTGTCTACGTCATCAACGAGAATAACGAAGAGACCCAACTCTTTGCAGAAACCCTCGATGCCACCATGTCTAACTTCCAACAGCGCATCGCTACCATCCCCAGCAGTGTGACTGGCAATTTCCGCATCGCCTTCCGTCATTTCAACAGCGAAAATGGCTATGTCATCATTCTCGACGACATCCAAATCGTCACCACTGGCACCATCGGCATCGATGAGGTGAACAGTGCCAATGCCATCATCTACCCCAACCCTGCCGACAACAAGGTAACCGTGGAGGGAGAAGGCATCGTCAATGTGCAGATTTTCGATGTCAACGGACGCAATGTGCTGACCAGCAACCATGCCGGCCAGATGGACATCAGCAACCTCAGCACCGGTGTCTATATGGTCCGCATCATCTCCAACAACGGCGTCACCATACAGAAACTCACTGTCAAGTAATGCCTTATATCCTAAAGTAAGAGTTGAAAGTTGAGAGTTTTTTACTTTCAACTTTCAACTCTTAACTTATAAAACCACCTACCATGATCACAACCATCCTGCTGCTATCCCTTGTCGCCCTTTTCGTCTTTTATCTATACAAGAAAAAAGGTTCCAGCCCCAGCACCAGCGACTTCAAGGAACTCGCCAAAGACCAGACCTCCCGTTATATCTATATTTATGACATGGATGAACCAACATTACAGGAGGCCGTGGACAATTTCATACATCTCTATTCCGAAAATGGCGATGTGGAACGCCCTTCGATTGACCAAGAGGACGATTGTTATCGGTTGACCTTCAGCACTAATGTTGACTACATAGCCCTCTGCTATTGGGTCAACTATCTCGTCTACTCCGACGAGGAAAAGCAGATACGCTACAAAGTCTACGGCTGGTACCCCTTCGGTGAAGTACAACTCAACGGCGAGCCCCAACCCTTCAGCAATCAGACCGTCATGATATATGTCGACACGAATGACACCGAACACGACAACATCTCCTTCGTCACCCCCGACGGCAGCCACTACCTCCAGCCCTTCGCTATCGGCAACAATCTGAAACAAATCACAGGCGGCAGCGAAAGCTACCAGCCATGTCCCATTCACAAAACACAAGAAACACAATGAAAAACATAAGAATTCTATATGCCCTTGCCGTCGTCATTCTCCTCAGCGTAGGTATGACCAGTTGCAAACAGAAAGTGACAGAGACACTCGAAAATGCCGTCACCATCGAAGTACCACAGAACCCATACCTCATTGCCATCGAGAATTATCTTGTCAACGAGTTTGGCAAGAACTACGCTTCTGGTGAGGTGTGTATTCCCAACTATAGCGTCATCAACATCGAAGAACCAGGTGATCCTTCCGACTCCACCGAGGTTATCACCGCTACCGACATAAAAGTATGGGGCGATTGGTGGGTGTTCAACTACAACATCGTGGGCGACACACTCAAATGCGTCTCTGGGGGCAGCCATCCCGGTATGTTCCTTCTTGAAAAAGACGGTGATGCCTACAAGATAGTTGCTTTCGACCAGGTGGAAGACGGCGCACGCAACCTGCCCAGCGCCAAACGTATCTTTGGCGACCTCTACGAGGACTTCCATGCTATCAACAGCAACCAAGAGGTACGCGACTCTGTCCGCCTCGCCATGGTGGCACAATACGTGCAGGAACATGACCTTTCCGTCACCATGCTCCAAGACTACGGCTGGCCCTCCGTCCCCCTGCCCCTAAATTAAATGACACATTCACACCCCAACACATTAACGCACTATCACATTAACCCATTCACACATTAACGCATTCAATCATTCACACATTAACGCATTCAAGAAAATGAAACACCGTATATTCCTTCTCATCGCCACCTTGCTCTGCCTCCTGTCGGCTTGCACCAAAGAGCCCGTCCCCGACCCGCCAGTCAATAATGATGACGAGGTCTACATCACCGACTCGGTGCGCTATGCCGCCGACCACATGACCGTCTACAACTTCGTCTACCCCTCCACCGACCCCGACGGCAACCCCATCAAGCTCTCCGGCACCATCTCCCTCGGCGACAGCGTCACACGCCACCGTCCCGCCAAGGGGTTGGCCCTCTACAGCCACTTCACCGTCTACCGCGCCGACCAATGCCCCACTCGCGGCGAACTCAACATACAGAAAGTCATGGCCCGCAGCCCCCTTATCACCATCTCCGCCGACTACTACGGCTTCGGCACCACCGAGTCGAAACATCAGGCCTATTGCATCTCTAGCGTCAATGCGCAGAGTAGCGTCGACGCGCTCCTCGCTGCTCGCAAGCTCCTCACCGACATGGGCTACCGCTGGGACGACCATCTCTTCAACATCGGCTATTCACAAGGCGGACAGACCGCCATGGGTATCACTCGGCTTGTCGCCGAGCACTACCCCGACATCCATTTCGACTACACCTTCGCAGGTGCAGGCCCCTACGACCTCCCTGCCACCTACAGCCAGTTCCTGCTCGACACCCTCACCGGCATGCCTAGTACCGTCATCAGCGTCCTGTTGGCATTCAACGAGTTCTCCCACCTCGACATCCCCTACTCCGACCTTTTCATCGAACCCGTGCTGAGCCACATCGACGAATGGATTCTGAGCAAGCAATACACCCGTCAGGAAATCGATGCCCTCATCAAGGCACACTCCATGGCAGACTACCTTACCCCTGCCATGCTCGACCTCGAGACCGACCTCTCACATAGCATGCTGGCTGCAATGGAGACCGACAACCTCTGCCACGGCTGGACACCCCGTAGCACCGAACCCATCTATCTCTTCCACAACACCCAGGACAACACCGTCCCACCCATCAACACCGTCAACCTCTACCAATTCCTCACCAACCACGGTGCCACCAACATCACCCTCGACACAGCCGACTACGGCAGCTCCCCCATCCTTCCCGCCCACGAGACCGGTGCCATCTACTTCCAGACACGCTCCATCCAAATCATTGCCGACATCCTCGGCATCCAACCCTGGAGCATATTCTAAATCAATCCCGTCATCCTTTTTCAAAGAAGCCCCGCCACCGCCAACGGGGCTTCCTTTATTCCCAAATCAACCAAGTTCCAGTATTTCAAAGTACCCTTCAACAGACACCCTCCTATTTTCGATTGCAAAGGTACATATTTCCACCCACGCCCGTACCGATTCTTACCGCATTTTACCGATTCTTACCGCATCTTATCGATTAACTCCTCTATACAACACATAACAGAAGATATCGAAAGAGATATCCTCTACCTTTTATCTGCCAAAATACATAATAAACAATTATTTTTATATTTGAAAATATAATTTTTCACAATACTTTTATACATTAAAATATAATTCGTATATTTGCACTTTGGAAATCAATATCAAATAATCATGGAAGAAAATGATATTAGTATACTTATAGACAATTATCATCGTAAAATTAATAAAATATCGCTTCAATTCAAGCGGTATTTATATAACCAAATCAACTGGGATGTCCGAATAATTGGTATCAAAGGGGCTCGGGGGGTTGGAAAAACTACGCTGATGCTACAACATATTTTAGAAAATTATGAGGACATTGACCAAGTTATTTATGCCTCATTGGATGACTTTTGGTTTTCCAATCATTCTCTGTTTGACTTAATCGACTGGGCCTATCAACATGGTCTGCATAGGATTTACCTTGACGAGGTACACCGATATGCACAATGGCAACTTGCCTTGAAGAACATATACGACAATTATCCTGATGTCAACATTGTTTACACTGGAAGTTCCTTACTCTCTATCGACTATGCAGTTGCAGACTTGTCTCGCCGCCAGACATTATACACACTACATGGACTTTCTTTCCGAGAGTATCTTGCCTTTGAGGACATTACAGAAATCTCACCACTTTCTTTAGATAATTTGCTTGACAATCATCTTCATTATGCGATGGACATTACTAAACAGATTAAGGTTGCTCCATATTTCGAGTCTTATCTTAAGCATGGGTATTATCCATTCTATAAAGAATCCTTAACCGACTTTCTCGACCGATTACGGCAAACCGCATCCATTGCAATCGACATTGACCTACCGTCTATAGAAGAGGTATCGTTCGAGACCTTAATAAAGATAAAACGCCTCTTGGTCATAATTAGCGAACAGGTACCATTTGTCCCAAATATGTCCTCGCTGTGGAAAGAGCTCTCCACCAATAACACTTTGGGCCTTCGAATGCTATACGCCCTCGACCGGGCAGGAATCCTGTCACTTGTAACAAACAATATCAAAAACTACAAGCACCTATCCAAACCTGACAAGATATTCTTGAACGATACCAACCTCATGCATGCCCTATGCACCAACGTCAACAAAGGCAGTGAGCGAGAAACATTCTTCCATAGCCAGTTGTCGGTCGGACATGAGGTAAGCATACCCTCACAAGGCGATTTTCTTGTAGACAACACCATTCTCTTTGAGGTCGGTGGAAAAAGAAAGACATTCGAACAAATCAAAGATGAATCCAATGGCTACTTGGCAGTGGATGACACCGAGATTGGGCACGCCCACCGCATCCCCCTATGGATGTTTGGACTACTCTACTAAGCACCGGAGAATGCATTCTGATACCTCGTACATATCCTACTGAAAATTTTTGCAACAATACGCATTTTTTTCAATAGACTTGTTTTTTGCATCGTATTTCTCAAATTCTCACAACGACGATGACTTTTCGCTTGGGTTATATATCCGTTATAGTTGAGATAAAAAAGTTTTTTGTATGTCCTAAGAATACACACTTACGCTCGCAATCGTTAATCTTGAAAAAGCCAAACGGAGCTACTGACACAACGACTTCCACACTGTCAACAGCAACCAGCAAGCCTGCGACTCCGTCCGCCTTGCATGCTGGCACAATACGTAGTGGAACACAAACTCCCCGTCACCCAGTTCCAAGACCCCGGCTGGCTCGCCGTCCCCATGCCGCTGCAATAACACCCGCACCCATAAACACTATTTGAATGCATGATTGTCTGAGTAATTAATGAATTCGTTATTTCTTTAATGTGTTAATTCATTGGTCAAGGATTCACACATTAACACATTCAAGCATTCAGGCAATCATGATTCTGTAATCCACCTCCATACGGGTATTGTCTCTATTGAATACCCGTCTACACAAGCCATATCACTCTGATTCATCGTTAGTATTACGCCCTTGTCCACTTGCAACTCTTTCATGGCGGCAACAAGTCCACCATACTCACGGTCTTGATTGTCCGTCACCACTTCCTCACATACCTGAATCAGTAGTACCGGCTTCTGATTATCGCAAACGACAAAATCGCATTCATGACCATTATTGTTGTAGTAATAAATCTCGCGTCCCTGACGGTATAATTCAACAAAAACCAGATTCTCCAGCCGATGCCCTCTGTCCTCAGAAAAGGACGGGGAAAGAATCGACTGAAGTCCCAAATCCACGCAATACACCTTCTTCGGATTCACCAACTGCGAACGATAGGAGAAAGAGAACCTTGGTACTGAAAAAAGCAGATACGCATTCTCCATATACGCCATATAATCCAACACCGTCTTGGCCGACTTAACGCGGATAGTCTGAGTCAGCTTGTTGCCGGTAATCAGATTGCCTACATTCCCCATCAGGAACGTCATCAGATTCTTCAACGACTGCTCATCTCTTAGGCCATAGCGGACAAGGATATCTCTATACAGCACATCCACTGCCAAATCCGAAAGCAGTTCTTTTCTTTCTGTCTGCAAATAGGCCGGGAAGCCTCCCAGTTGCATATACTGGTTCAAACTATCTTCTCCAGCCTGTAACTTCTTGTATCCAATAAATTCGGAATATGAAAATGGCATCAACCTATGGCTGATATGCCTACCTGTCATCCTTGTTCCTAACTCGCGACTCAACATCGAAGCATTAGAACCTGTCACAACAATCTTATTGTGTGCGTCAATCCTGCTCCTTACGTATGACTCCCAACCTGTCACCACCTGTATCTCGTCAAAAAATAGATAGTGTGCACCCGACTGCTTTATCTCGACGTCAAGTGTCCGAAAATCCTCTATCGTAAAACCAAACAAAGCAGGGGTGTCGAAATTCAAATAAAACGAATCATCCGCATACCGCTGCATCAATTGTTCCACCAACGTACTCTTTCCGCAACGTCGTATGCCAGTGATGATATCAGCATATTGCGGATGCTGCAAATCAATATTCCCAAGCAATTGCCGTGGAAAAGTATCGGTATTAGATAATACATTTTCTCTCTGACTCTGAACAATTTGCGCTATATCCTGCCGTTTTATCATATCTTACATTTTTTTGCAAAGATACAAATAATAATCCAAACCAACAAAAGTTTTAATTGCTAATTAAAACTTCTTTTAATTAGCAATTAAAACCCAAGGAAATGGTTCAGCAATAAAATATAGTCCTTATTGTTCTGTGATTGCGCTCTTGCGCGCGCAATCGTTAATCTTGGACAAGACGGACAGACCGACCGAAGCAACGGATATAGCTGTACATGTACACTCCGCCGGAAAAGAAGTTGAGGCCCCACGCGCCGTCGGAGTCTATGGGCGTAGACGACCAATACATGCCGTTGGAACCCACGTTGAAGACACTTCCATCGCAACCGCGGTAGCCCGAGGCGGGCAACACGATGGAATTGCCGTAGGGTCCCGTGACCTTGTAGCCACTCCCGTTCCACGACCACTGGCACTCGGCTTTTAGTTCTTCCCATTGCTCCTTTGTCGGTAGGCGGTTGCCAAACTGGGAAACAGCTTCGTCGTAGGTGTAGAATCCCGTAGCATTAAAGTTTTTCCATATCGTCCCGCTCGGCAACCCCAAGTCGGTATAACCCAAACTGACTTCGTCACTCGTAGTAGAGACCGTACCTCCGCGTAGTTTCGATGCAAGCCTTTTGGCAGTCTTCTCCATTGCGTCACGATAGTCGGCTTTCTGGAAGGTAGCGTTATTGTTGGCCGTGGTGGTACCCTTTGCCACATCTATTACGAGTATATCCACGCTGTACTCGTCCATGAATTTGTTCAGGGTGCCCACAACAATAATGTTAGATTCCAGTTCACGGCCCACCTTGACAATCTGTTGTCTGGTCATGTCGGTACGGGAATAACCGAAGTCTCGAATAGTCCTTGTTACCAACGGCTGCTCTAATTTCGTGTAGCCATTGGGCTGGAAGTTCGAACGGAAACAATATGAAATAGCATCCGATTCTTCCTCTGTAACGTTTGTTCCTAATTGGAAGTCCAGCACGACACAACGTTTTTGTGCCTGCATCGTCAGTGCCACAAGGCACATCATGCCTAATAAAAACAGTTTTTTCATTGTTTAATGATTAACCTCTTTGCTGTCCGACCCGCAACAGCATTATACAAAAGAAGCGTGGGTCTGTATGTCTCACATTGTACTTGAAGGTCGTCGGAAACCTGATATTCAAATGTAGTAACAGCCCACGCTAACGCGTGAAGCCATTATACAACCCTGAATATCACACTTGAAAAGTTCCGACGTTCTCAAGTACAAGGAAGCATAACGCTTCTATTAATAAATACTTTCGGCATGAGCCTTGCACTCAAAACCGACTGCAAAAATACAACTTTTTTTTCATTCCGCGAGTTTTTCAATCATTCTATTCGAAATTTTTGCGTAAATACGCATTTTTTTCGAATTCATTTGCACACGGAATGAACCCCACGAACATCATAATCTTGCCAGTATCGGCAAAAAACATATCATTCCTCTGAAAAAAACATGAATTACCACAAATTGTACACGAATTATTCATGAATTAATTCATGATAAATTAATGGTAATTCGTGTCCTAACAAATAATTTTTCATGTGTCTGTGTATAAATCAATTATTTTTGTGTATCTTTGCACGCGTAAATCAATAGTTAAATCACGGTCGTCTGGCAGATTAATGGATTCCGTCTGTTTGGATGACCAAAAAGTGAATAAATAGAACCCACCACAAAACAAGATGAAATTGCTCAGGTTAATTCTTCCCCTTTCCGTAATCTGTCTCTTCTGTCAATGCAAGAGCAAAAGCGTGCCTTTGGGGTATTACTACACCATTAACGATTACATGAGGCCAGCATATTGTTTCTACTATCGTGATAGTGTACATTCCAATCATGGTTTTTATTATGATGAGAAGACATCAGCTGAACTAACAGAAGAGTACGGGTCTTTATTCCGCCAAAAGAAGGATGTGAGTGCCTTCTTTGATGGGAACGTTCAGCTGGATACATTGCAATTGACGATAGAGTATTCTGCCTCCTTTGCTCCTCTCTATCATTGCGTCTTTACGCCATCCTCATGCAAGTTCTATGTCTATAACCCCAACAGGTTACGGGGGACATATCAATTCGTGCCAAACCAACATGAACGTGGGTTAATATCTTGTGCTGTCTCCCAATTGATTTTGGGCGATACCAGACATGACAAGGATTTGCCGGACAATGTAACAATAGAACCTGCGTATTGTTCCTTGCTGATAAAGTCGGATAAGGTGAACATTGACATCCTTACCCACTTATATGACGAAAATGTTCCCACTGCGTTGTTCTTCTTGATTCACGCGATGGAGGCGATTGCTTTTGATCGCTGTAATCCTAATTACCTAACCACCGAGAAGCCATGTGACACAATCATTGAATCGTTTGACAAGAAGATTTACGAGAAGTTTATTCCGCCTCCACCATGTGAACATTGAACCAATTAATGAAAAGTGTATCTAGTATAATTGGATGATTCGTCGTAGCAGATGTTCGGTATCCTCTTGTTGTTCTCGTTGGACTGGATTTGCAGTCCAGTCCAACTGATTATCCAGATTTGTAATCTATAGCCGTGGGCTTTTTGTTGGTGACGCAATAAATTGTGGCAATAGTCGTTATTGAAGTATGGAATCTCAAAATGTGGAATACAAGCAGTCCTGGAAGG
>JAEEGK010027666.1_pt1 | contig 11433 bp, 6 predicted proteins | sample 8958771 | NCBI WGS metagenome assembly JAEEGK01 (sample SAMN16246547, study PRJNA631951) | gut metagenome | biome: gut microbiome; feature: rumen; material: SC-attached | host: Bos | place: Iran: Karaj | collected 2018-10 | reverse complement strand
TTTACAGATATTGAATTTGGTACATTTCCTCTTTTTGTTACATTTTTTTGATATGTTTCACTTCTTTCTCTCATTTTTCTGGAGTTCTATTTTTTTTAAATTTTTATTCTTACCATTTTTATATAATTAAATATTATTATTTTGTCTGTTTATTAAAAAAAATTAATAAATTAAAATAATTAATTATAATAGAATCAATGAAAATTTTATTTTTATTCTTTGTCTAATTGAAAACCATTTTTATTTATTTTATTTGAATTTATTAATTTATTTTCATATTCGTTTATAATTTTTCTAAAATCTGTTTGTGTCATATATCCTTTATCTTTATATGGTTGAATTAATATTTCAATTGATTTGTTTTTTTCATTTTTAACATTAGAATTTTTTATTTTATGATTACTTTCTTTTTTTTTATTCCTTATTTCTTTTTCATTTACATTATGTTGATTATTATTTATTTTATTATCAATTTCTTCTTTTTCAATATAACCATTATTGCTTTTATTTTTATGTTCATTCGAATTTGTATTTAAAGGTAATTTAATTACTTTTGAATTCCTATGACTTAGATTTAAATTTTGGAAAAAATTATTTCCATTACTGAATTTATTTTTTAAAGAATATATAGTAGAATTACAGTGATTAAATCTATTTAATCTAACAAATATATCTTTTGCTGAATTATTATTATGTTTTGATTTTTGTAAATCTTTAAAAAATATATCTTTGTTACCATAACTATAATTAGTATTTTTTTTAATTAAAGAAGGTAATTTTTTCTTATGTAATAAATCATAATTATGAATCCTAGCAATTTCCATTAAATTATTTATATTAAATTTTTGGAATTCTTCAGCTTTACTTAAACTTAAATTTCTTAATTGGGCTCTTAGATAATCATTATTATCCTTTGTTTTTTTCAATTTTCCTTTTTCATTAGAATAATGTTTAATCATTTTTTTATTATTAACAAAAGTTAAAAAAGAATTATTTTCAGGTTCTCCAAGAATAAAACCTTTCCTATCTATAAATCCTTGTTTATATAAAATTTTCCTATTTTCAAAATTTGAAAAATATGATAAACAACTAATATCATATAAAGCATTATATTCTTTTTTTTTACTATTAATTACATTTGTACAATCTAAAATAAAATTTTTTTCTTTTTTAAAATTTTTTATTTCTTCTTGTGATTTAGAAGGTAAAGAACGTTTGACTAAAATTTCATAAAATGAATTATTATTTGGAAAATCCAAATTATTTTTAATTAAATCAATTACTTTTTTAACACTTTCATTTCCTGCAATAAAACAAGTTTTAAAACTTTTTTTATTAAATAATCTTGATAAAAATCCTCCTAAAAATATACTATTTATTTTTTTATAATTTTTAAAAAAAATTTGTTTGTAAACTTCATATTTTTCTTCATTTATATTATTTGGATAAAAATTCATATAAAATTTATTATGAAATAAAACTAATCCTGTTAAAGTATCTTGATGAATAATAATAATTTTTTCTAATTCATCAACAAAAATTCCTATTTTTAAGGGAGAATTTTTTTTTGAATTAATTTTTTGAATGAATAGTTGTTCAATTGTAATTATTTTTTGAGGGAATAATCTTTTTTTTAAATTATTAAATTTATAATTATTTTCTAAAAATATATCTTGTGAATTTGATTTTTTCTTTCTGTTTGATTGAGTTAAAGATTTTTTGATTTTTTTTTCTTCATCTTCTAATGATTGTGTTAATTTAAAATATTCTAAAATTTCATTTTTTTCAAAAATAAAAATATCAGTTAAACTTAATAAATCAGTTATTAAATTTATTGTTTCTAAATCTATTTTACTTTCTTCTTCAAAATATGATAAGTAATTTATGCAAATTAACATTTTTGGAAATTTATTACATATTTTAATTATAAATTCTACAATTTCTTTATTTGATTTTAATTTACATTTTATTAATTCTGTTATCGAAGAATAAAAAATTGAACAATCAAAATCAAATTTAAATCCTAAAAATAAATCTCCATTATATTCTTCATTTCTTTCTGAAAATTTATTATTTTTGGAAATAACAAATTGTTTAGAATTAATAATTTCCCCATTATCATCAATTTTTTTTAAATTAAAAGTTATATTAGGTTTAATATCTAATAAATTATAAAATTCAACAAAAATAAAATTTCTTTCACAAAATGATTTAACAATTCCTTCCATAAAATCATATAATACTTCATATTTTGGATAAAAAGGAACAATATATTCAATAAAACTTTTAACTCTATTTGCTCTATTTATAAATAGAAGAGTATTAAAAAGAGAATTAGAAGATGAAATTGAAAGTAAAGATAAAAAAGAAAAATTATTATTTGAATTATTATTATCTTTTGTGTTAAATTGTTGATTATAACTGAAATATGATTTTAGTTCGCTTAAATCATTAATTTTATCATAATTTATATTTAAAAAAGAATATTGTTCTTCAGTTAATCCTAAAGAAATATCTAAATCAAATGAACTTCCAACACATATTATTTTTGCCAAATCTCCCATTTATTAAAAAATAAAAGACAAAAAAAATTTAAATAATTTTTAAATAAATTTGTATTAATAAAAGTAAAATAATTACTTTTTATTCTTTTCTTCCATTTTTTTATTATGAACAAAATCTTCTCTGGAATAATACTTCTTTTTAATAGCATCAGGAATTTTAGTTAATTCTTCATAAGGAAATTTCCTAAGTAATTCCCAAGCTTTATCCAAGCTTTCTTCAATAGATCTATTTTCATATCTATCTTGAGCAATATAAGTTTTTTCGAAAGCTTCTAGAAAATCAATATATCTCAATTCTTCTTGAGTTAAAGCTTCTTCTCCTACAACAGCTTTCATTTGTTGATTATCTTTCCCAATAGCATAATTGGCATATAACTGATTAGAAACCATAGGATGATCTTCTCTAGTCATTCCTTTCCCAATAGCACTTTTCATTAAACGTGAAAGAGAAGGAAGTACATTAATAGGAGGATAAATATTTCTACTATACATAGTTCTATCAATGAAAATTTGTCCTTCAGTGATATAACCAGTTAAATCAGGAATTGGATGAGTGATATCATCACCAGGCATTGTAAGAATTGGTATTTGAGTAATTGATCCGTTAATTCCTTCAATACGACCTGCTCTTTCGTAAATATTTGCTAAATCTGTATACATATAACCTGGATAACCAAAACGACCTGGTACTTCTTCACGTGCTGTTGATACTTCTCTTACTGCATTTGCGTATGATGTCATATCTGTCATTATTACTAAAACGTGAAGTTCTTTTTCATATGCTAAATATTCGGCTGTTGTTAATGCTAATTTTGGAGTTATTATTCTTTCTATTGCTGGGTCATTTGCTAAATTTAAAAATAAAACTGTATGTTCCATTGAACCATGAACTTCGAAATCTTTTTGGAAAAATCTTGCTGTTTCTAAATTAACTCCCATAGCAGCAAAAACAATAACAAAATTATCATCAGAATGATCCATAACATCTTTCCCTTTTACTAGAGAAGCTTGTCTACAAATTTGAGCACCAATTTCATTATGAGGTAAACCAGAAGCAGAGAAAAGAGGGATTTTTTGTCCTCTAGCAATAGAATTCATACAATCAATAGCAGAAATTCCAGTTTGTATCATTTCTCTAGGATAAGCTCTTTTACAAGGATTTATAGGTTGTCCATTAATATCCCTAAATTCTTCAGCAAGAACATTAGGACCTCCATCAATAGGCATTCCAGAACCATTGAATGAACGACCAAGCATTTCTTCTGATATTGGCATTTTAAGCACATCACCTGTAAACTCAACATATGTGTTTACTACATCTATGTTCTGAGTTCCTTCAAATATTTGAACTACTGCTCTATTCCCATTTATTTCTAAAACTTGTCCTTTACGAACTGTTCCATCTCCTAAACGAACGTTCACTATCTCGTTATATTTTGGAAATTTTATGTTATCTAATATTACTAATGGACCATCTACATTCATTACTGTTTTATATTCTATACGAGGATTTATTGTGTTTATAACATTCATTTTTTATATGTTTTTTAATTACTTTTTTTATTTTTTTTTGGTTCAGATTTATATTTTTTTTATCAGTAAATGTTTTTTTTTCCTTTACATTATAAATAATATTTAAAATAAGTTAAACAATAAGAGAAGATAATATTTTTAAAATAAATTAATTATTAATTATTAATTAATTATTGATTTAAAAGGAATGTTTGAGTATTTCTCATCATTTTTTAATTCAAACACATATAATTATAATATAGAAGTTGCAGCTCCTCTATTAGTATCAATTTCTTCACAAGAAGATTTTTCTAAAACAAAAGAATTATTTTTAAAATGTATTGAAGATTTACCATTAAATGGTTCAGCAGAAAGTGATTTAAAAACAATATTTTATACTTTTGATAATATTCAAATAAAAAACTTTTCCAATAATCTAATTGAATATATGAAATATCAAATGAGTGATAAAATAAAGTTATTAAATCAAAGTGCTCAATTAATGTTACATTTTATAACATGTATTTATCAAAGATTAAATTCACCTAAAGAAATAATAAATTCTTCGTTTGATGAAATATTAAATAATAATAAAAATGTAAAAGAAGTTATTAATTCTACTTTTCCATATAATCTTTTTATTTTTTGTATTGATACGTTAAATGATGATAATTTTTTATATCAAAAAGATATTTTTCAGAAAGAAATGGATAAATTTGATTTTACTTATAAATTAACTTCAATTATTTTTTTCATTATTCATCATAGAGATCATCCAATTGATAAAAATATGATTTCTTCAATTGAAAATATTGACACATTAAAATTATTTATTTGTAATGGTAAAGAAGACTTATTTGTTTCAAATAAAAAGCAAGAAAATTTCTTTCAAAAATTATATAATACCTCAATAAATAATTTTGATCTTATTCTTACTAATAGAATAGATCCTAAAATTAATCCAGATACATTTGAAATTTTTTTATTTAAAAATGTATATATTTTCTTATTTTTATGTTGTGATACAAATAGATTTTTATTAAAAGATATTATTGAATCAAAGAAAGAATTATCAGAGTTTAATAAAAAAACAATTGATGTTGCAAAAAAATTATTTGATGTAGAAAAAGAAGAAGAATTATTAAAAATATCAAATGATAACTTTAACCAAAATAATGAATTATTAAAGAAATATCTTCTTCAATCAGCAAATAATTTTAGGAAATTAATATTAAATTTTTACACAAACTTAGATAAATTAACAGTATATTTTCAAATTATGATTAAATGCATAATTTTATATTCTTTTACTGTTTATCCTGATATATGTGAAATGATAAGTTTAAATTCTGATACAATGAATTTAATTATAGATAAAATTTCATATGATAATGCTTTTGATTTAATGGTTAATTTTTTATTTTCAAAAAGTAAAAATTTTTATATTTCAATGAAACATTTAGGGATGAGTGTTGAAGCTTTATGTTTAAATTCTTTATCAAATATTATAAATCAAAGATTAAATTATAAGAAAAAATTCACATATTCAATTTTTTTTTCTTTATTAACTTCAAAAAGTTTAGCTGAGAATATCAATGAAATAACAGAAGAAAGTTATGTATACTTTGAAAATTTTATTAATTATTTTACTTCATGTGAATTAACAATAGGTAATATTTATGATAATATGGTATGTTTAAAAACATTTTATGAAATATTATTAAATATTGTTAGAAATGTAGTTTCTCCTTCTAAATTTGTTTACTTTTTAATATTAAATTCTGATAAATGTAAATCATGCAATGAAAAGTATGTTACTTTTATGACAAATAATATTGAATCTGAAAATAAAGGAAAAATATTTGAAGAATATCAAAGTTCTTATAAAAAATTTGAAGGATTTATTAATGATACTCTTTTAAAAATATCAAAAGATGGTTCAGGAATTAAATTTTCAAGTAGTTCAGATATTATTTTATTAATTGATAAAATATCATTTAAAGATGATAAAAAAATTGAAGTTGAATCAAATTTTTCTATATTTGGAGGAGATGCAGAAAAATTTATAATAACTACCCTTCATTCTTTTGACAACTATAAAATATTATTTAAATAAAAGCTTATTAAAATAAAAATATTTAAAATTTCTAAAATTTTAAAATTTTAAAAATGGAATCTATACCATTAAATTCAGAAGAACAAAAAAAAATTGAAAATAATAATAAAATAAATAATAATGAAAAAGATAATGAAATATCAACAGATTCAAAAAAGGAAGAAAATAGTGAAAAAAAATATGAAAATATAATTAAAAAAGTTTATCCAAATTTTACATATTTAGGTAAAATGGAAAAAGAGAAAATGATAGGAGTGAGTGTTACATATTTAAACAATGGAGAAAAATATATTGGAGAAAGGAAAAATAATAAAAAAGAAGGAAAAGGAATATATTATTTAAAAGGAGGACATATTTATAAAGGAGAATTTAAATTAAATAAAAGAAATGGTTTTGGAATATTAAATTTTAAAAGTGGTATAAAATACATAGGTGAATTTAATAATGGAATAACTGAAGGTATTGGTATTATAATATATAAAAATGGAACTTGGTACGAAGGTGAATTTAAAAACAATTTAAGAAATGGAATTGGTGTTTATTATATGAAAGATGGTATTAAATATGAAGGTGAATTTAAAGATGATAATATGGATGGTTATGGAATTATGACTTTTAATAATGTTTTAAGTAAATATGAAGGAGAATTTTATAAAAATAAAATGAACGGTTATGGTATTTTTTATCCTGATATTAAAAATGAAAGCAAAATGCAAAAAGGTTTATGGAAAAATGGGGAATTAATCGAAGAAAAAAAATAAAATAATTTTTTATTAAATTTAAAAAAATATTTGAATAATTTAAGTTATTAATTATTTTATGAATATTATTTCAATTTTTTATTTCCTTTTTTTATTGTGTTATTATTATACTTTTTGTCATGATTTAAATATCAATGAATCTAAATATATTAATATTGATAATATGAATGATATTGAAAATATTATCGAAGGTAATTTGACAAAAAAAAAAAAGAAAAATATTTATGAAAATGAACTTGAATTATTTAATCAAATAGAAGAAAGTTCTCAAAAACATATTGAAAAACTAAGTAGATATATGAATTATTATGATTTTATTAAAGGATTATCTTATTCTTTTCCTCTTTTAAAAGAGCCTTCAAAAAATATTTCTTATTTAAATCCTAAAAAAAGCATTTATTTAAATGAATGTAAATTTTTTCACTCAGTCCAAATTAAACATTTGAAAGAAAAACAACATCTTTTAATATGTATAAATCAAAATATTTCTTCGATTTCAATTTATAATGTTACATCCTTAAAGATTAATTATTTATCATCAATTAAATTAAGTCTTGAAACAAATATAAATGATACAAAAGTTTCATTTTCTGTTTTTGAAGAGGATAACTCAGTTATTTTTTTATCAGATAATCAAGTATATATAATTTTCTTACAAATTAATTTTGCTGAAGGAACAATATATATTCCAACCACTCAGAAATTTTCTATTGATTTATTGGGTCAAACAAAAAATAATATGATTTTTTATGATACTATAAATTATCATTTAAATAGATATTTAGTCATTGCTTATGATAATGGAGAAATTTTAGTATATTTATGTAAAACAAATTCAATTTTATTAAAAACTCATATTTCTTTTCCATCAAAAATAGATAAATTATTTTTAAAAGAAGGATTACTTTTTATAGTAAATGATTTAAATAAAATAACTATTTTAACTTTATTAGGAGGAAATTCTATTTTAATTGTTTGTAATAATTATTATCCAATTTTAGATATTATTTATGATCATATTAATTCTTTAATGTATATTTTAGATTTAAAAGGTAGAGTTATTATTAAAAATTTAAAAGTAAATTTAAATAAAGTTTATTCTAATGAATGTGAAACTCTTTATCAAGTTTTATTACCAAAATATTCTTTATATTTTATTAATGAGACAAAATTAAATTTTCTCAAAGGAGAAGTTTTCATAAAAGGAAAAAATTATTTAGGATTTTTAAATAAACATTTCGAATTAGAAAATTATTTTATTAGAAATGATTTAATTTCAAATGATAAAATGTTTGAAGAAGGAAAATTATTTTATTTATATACATTCTTTCAAAATAAATTAATAATATATAAAATAGATATCAATCATAAAAGGTATAATTCAAAAAGAAAAAACCAAGAAAATTTATCAAATAAAAAAGATAATATGGAATTATATAATGATTTCAAACCAGTTGAATGTAATGGAAATCTATTATGTAAAATATTATTTAACACATATACTAATAATAAAAATACCACATTTTATTTTTATATAATAGCAATATTAATAGTAGTATTAAGTGTATATTTCTATAATAAAAGAAGACAAAGTGATTTACAAAGATTTAAAGAATTTGAAGAAAGTAGAATTAAAGGAAATCAAGAAACAAATAATAAATTACAAGAAATGTTAGGACAAATTAAACATTTAGAAAAATTTGAAAATTATCAAGAATATAAAAAGAGAGAAAGAAAACCTTATAATGAAGAAGAAGAAAAAAATCCATTTTCTTCTCATTTTAATGATAATGAAATTCAATATCATGGAGATGATGATGATGATGATGATGATGAATTAAATGAAGAATTAAAATATTTTGATCAACATGATACTGAACAAATGAGAGCTTATCATAATTATGTAAATAGAATCAATAAAGAAGAAGATAATTTTTATCCTAGAAAATATCATTCTGATGATGATTATTAAATTTTAAAAAAAATATTTGACTAAAAAATTATAATATAATTTTTAATTAATCATTTTGTGATATAAAAAAAAATTCAGATTTTTTTTTAAATTATAATAAAGTAACATCAGTTTTATCACTATCAACATATAAAATATTTAATTTAACATATTCATCAAGAGTATTATTTAATTGTGAATCTTTAAATCCTTTTTGTCTAATTTTTTTCTTAATAGAATCCATATCACAAGTATTATCTTTTTGTTTTTTACATAATTCAACAATAATTTGATATATTTGAGACTTATAATCAGGTTTTCTACTTTTTTCAAAATTACCAATATTATTAACATCTTCATCACTATTATTAATAGAACTTTGACTGACTTCAACTAATCTCAAAGCTTCATCAATATCTTTTTGTAAAACTCTATCATTCATTTGTAATTTTGCAAGAGCTTGAGCTAATCTAATCACAGCTAAAAGTGATCTTGGAGTAATATATTGATAACCTTGTTTATTACTTTCTTTTTCTTCTTTTCTCTTTTCTACATATTTTTGAACAATAAAATTATGAAGTTCTTTAGGAATTATAGGATTTGTAGTTTTAGCTTGAGCAATATAACTTCTCATAAAATTTTCATCATATAAAGTTTCATTTTTAACTTCCATAGGTTTATTATATTGATGAACATAAGCAACATGTTTTGCTAATTCTAAATCTCTTTCATTATCAGGTTTATCAAGTAATAAAAAAATAAGATCAAACCTACTTAAAAGAGCAGCAGGTAAATTAATGTTTTCATGAGGAGAAAGTCTTGTATTATATCTTCCATAAAGTGGATTAGCAGCAGCAAGTACAGAAGTTCTAGCATTTAATCTGGTGGTGATTCCAGCTTTGGCAATAGAGACAGTTTGTTGTTCCATAACTTCATGTATATTAGCTCTATCATAATCACTCATTTTATCGAATTCATCAATACAACAAACACCCATATCAGCTAAAACCAGAGCTCCACCTTCAAGGACCATATCATTTGTTATTGGGTCTTTGATCACAGCTGCTGTTAATCCTACCCCTGATGATCCTTTCCCAGTTGTGTATACTCCTCTTGGTGATATGTAAGATATATATTTTAATAATTGAGATTTTGCTATTCCAGGATCACCCATTAATAATACATTTAAATTTCCTCTTATTTTCATACCATCATTCATTTCTTTATCTACTCCTCCTACTAATAATAATAATAATGCCTTTTTTATATCATCCATACCATATATTTCTGGAGCTATTGATTTAGATAAATCATTATATATTGTTGAAGAATTTTTCTTTAATTTATCAAACATATCTGTTGTCATTTGTGTTTCTTTGTAACTTTTTTTCTCTTTGGTGATTTTAAAAGCTTCTATATAAGTATCATGAACTAATCTTGATTTAAAAACCCTACTATCATTTATCATACTAGGCAAATAAACACCTTCAATATTAATTATATCTCCAGGAGAAGATTTTCTACAAGTGTCCCCAAAACATAAAATTTTTATAGAACGAGGGACTCTTCCAGTAGGGACTTCATTGGTAGGTTCTTGAATTTTTAATTCTTGAAAAGAAACAAATTTAGAAGTTCTATTAATCATAGTTATTTTCCCATGAGATCGATTATTTTTACATTGAGAACTTTGACAATCAGTTAAAGGGGTAAAAATTCTAGAATAAATATTTTGATAAGTTTCACTACCACAAACATCACATATATAACAAGCCACTCTAATAAAAGGTTTTACATCAGTTGCTCTAACAACAATTCCTTTAATATTAACTAAACTACCAATTTGACTTGCTTGTAATTCTCTTAAAGGAGTTTTATTATTTTTACTTCCTGGACCTCTTATAATAATAACATTATATTTTCTTCTTAATTCTTTTGGTAATTCACTTTTAAATATTGATGTTGTTTTTTTATTTGTATTTATTGTATCATTTGCATTTGCATTTGCATTTGATAAATTAATATTTGTTAATCTTTGACGATTTACAATATCTTCAATTGGAATATCATAATTATTTTCTATATTTATTTGTTTTGTTGGATTTGGCATTATTTCTTCTATTACATCTGAAAAAAGAGAAATGTATCTTTTTGTGTTTTGAAGAATTGAATTAAATAATGATATTTCTTCTTCTTTTCCTTCTTTTGTAAAAAATGATTCTAAATCTTCTGTTAAAATTTCTATTGTTTTCAATTCTCGATTTGCTATTTTTTGAATTTCTATCATGTATTTATGACGACCGTATATTTTATCTTTGTCAATATCCATTGATTCAAATGACTTTAGAAAAGCTGCTAAATTAACTTTTTCTTGATCAAAAGTTGGATTAAATGTTAAATAATTTGAATTTATGTTTGTTTTCATAATTTTACCGCGATAAAATTACTTAATATAATTTTATTTTAATTTATATAATTTATTTATAAAGACATTTTTTTAAAAATAAATTATTTAGGAGATAGAATATGGGG
>JAEEGK010027665.1_pt1 | contig 11433 bp, 9 predicted proteins | sample 8958771 | NCBI WGS metagenome assembly JAEEGK01 (sample SAMN16246547, study PRJNA631951) | gut metagenome | biome: gut microbiome; feature: rumen; material: SC-attached | host: Bos | place: Iran: Karaj | collected 2018-10 | reverse complement strand
CAGAGCGTACGAGGCAGGACAGAAGATGATTCAAACCGAAGACGAAACACTTGAAAAGACAGTAAACCAGGTTGGTAGGGTTTAATTTTGGAGGTATATAGCTTATGATGAGATCATTGTGGTCTGCAGCTTCAGGAATGAAGGGTCAGCAGACATCGGTTGACACAATAGCAAACAACTTGGCAAACGTTAATACAACAGGTTTTAAAGCAAAGAGCACTCAGTTTAAGACATTGCTTTATCAAACAATGCAAGCTACTAGCACAAACGGTCAGGGCGAGACAAAGCCAACAAGTGCACAGGTAGGTTTGGGTACTCGAGTTGCTTCTATAAATTCTAATTTTACGCAGGGAGCACAGTTAGCAAACGAAAGCCCAACAGCTATGTGTATCATAGGTGATGGTTTCTTTGCGGTTCAGGACGGTGATGAAGTACACTATACCAGAAATGGTAACTTCACTTGGGCTTTGGACAATCAGAATGGAAAGATTCTTACAACAGCAGAGGGCTATAAGGTGTTGGATCAGGCCGGAAGACCTATTTCAATTCCTGCTACTTCAGGTGATGACTTTGCGGTCAATGCCGATGATGGCTCTGTTTCATATAAGAATCCAGATGGCACTTATACAGCCACTGGTCAGTCAATTGCGCTTTATCAGTTTACAAATAGGGTAGGTTTGGAGGCTATAGGTGAAAATCTTTACGATGAGTCAGAAGCCTCAGGCGAACCTATGGCAGAGTGGAACACTCAAGGTGTTACAAGAAGCTCTATAGTTCAGTATTATCTAGAGGGCTCAAATGTGAATGTCGCTGATGAGATGGTTAATCTTATTATTTCTCAGCGAGCATATGAGATGAACTCAAAGGCTATTACAACTTCTGATACAATGTTGGAAGAGGCTAATAACCTTAAGAGATAGTAGTTAGTAGGGGTATGGACTCGTTAAAGCGGTATTAGAGTTCTTGAACAGGGGGATGGAAAATGGACGTTACTTCAATGAATGGCTATTTGCAATCACAATATGCAAATGCCGCAGAAAACACAAGCAAATCAATAGGCAAGATATCTAAGGATTCTAGCCGAGAGGAAATCACAGAAGCTGTTAAGGGCTTTGAGACATTTATGTTGGAACAAGTTCTTAAGCAGACCAAGGAGTCACTTATACCAAAGGACGACAAGGAAGACCATACCATGAGTATGTACAAGGATTTTTTCATGGACACGGCCTACACCAAGGTAGCCTCTCAGTTAGTAGATCAGATGGGTGGAAAAATTACTGACGATTTTGTAGACCAGATTATGCGTAACTACGGAATCACAGGCAATTCTAATCCACAAACTGACAACATGGGACTTGATGCAGCCACAGTATCTGATGATATTGCAGCAACCAATGCATCTACAGTCACAGAAGTACAGGCATAATAAAAGCAATAATCGCGCACCCGATAGTCAAACTGTCGGGTGTGTTTTTCTTTGAAAAAATTTAAGTAACTATGATATGATTATACCCATGGAAGAGTTGACAGGTTACGTAGAGAATATAATATTTAGAAATGCTGATAACGGATATACGGTATTAGATTTTGTGGCCGACGAGGAGATGATTACCTGCGTAGGCCTTTTTCCAACCATCGGTGAGGGAGAGAATCTCTTACTTAGAGGAGATTACACAGAGCATCCAACATACGGCAGACAGCTTAAGGTGGCAAGCTATGACGTGGTGGCACCGGCAGACGAGCTTTCCATGGAACGTTATTTAGGTTCAGGAGCCATTAGGGGAATAGGTCCCAAGTTGGCTGCTAGAATCGTAAAGCAGTTTGGAGCAGATACCTTTAGAATAATCGAGGAAGAGCCGGAGCGACTTGCCGAGGTAAAGGGTATTTCTTTAAACAAGGCCATGGAAATCTCGGACCAGATAGTTGGTGCCAAAGATATAAGAAATGCGATGATTTTCCTTGATAAATATGGCCTTCATGGCAATACAGCAATCAAAATATACAACCGTTTCGGAAATGATATTTATACTGTGATTCAGAGCAATCCATATAGAATAGCCGATGAAGTCTCAGGCATAGGCTTTAAGACGGCAGATGAAATTGCAAGTCAAGTTGGAATCAAAGTCGACTCGGAGTTTAGAATCAAAGGCGGCATTCAGTATATACTTAGCCAAGGAGCGGGTCTAGGTCATACTTATCTTCCAATAGAGACATTACAGCAAATGTCTGTAGATTTGCTTGGAGTAGAAGCATCAGCAGTAGAAGCTCAGGTCATGAACCTTGCCATGGACAAGAAAATCATCATTAAAACCGATGGAGAGGGTGTCCGACAAGTTTATTCTAGAGCTTTTTACCGCATGGAAGAATCAATTGCAGGAATGCTTCGAGAGCTTGATGTGACCTACAAGGTGGACAAGGCAGACCTTGAAAAGGTAATCCGTCGAATAGAAAAGGACGAAGAAATAGAGTTGGACGAGTTGCAGAAGAATGCAGTTATTTCTGCGGCCGAGAGAGGATTTTTTATCTTGACAGGTGGACCTGGTACAGGTAAAACTACCACCATTACCACAATGATTCATGTATTCGAGGAAGAAGGGTACAGCATCTTTCTTGCAGCCCCAACAGGGCGTGCAGCCAAGCGAATGAGTGAGGCCACAGGATATGAAGCCCGCACAATCCACAGGATGCTTGAGGTGACAGGAAAGATTAGCGATGACGATGACACTGCATCTTTTGCTAAATTTGAACGCAATGAGGACAACCCTCTTGAGTGTGATGTCATTATAATTGATGAGATGTCCATGGTGGATGTTTCCTTGATGTATTCGCTTTTAAAAGCGGTTTCACCAGGCACTAGACTTATAATAGTAGGTGATGTGAATCAGCTTCCAAGCGTTGGTCCTGGAAATGTGTTAAAGGATATCTTGGGCTCTGATAAATTTTGCTCTGTCACCTTGGAAAAGATTTTCAGGCAGGCGCAGGAATCGGACATAGTCATGAATGCCCACAAGATTCATCAGGGGCAGCATGTGGTTTTAGACAATAAATCAAAGGATTTCTTTTTCTTAAGGAGGGATGATGCGGATACAATCATAAGTGTCATGCTCACATTGGTAAAGGAAAAGATGCCTAAATACGTTGATGCTAGCATCAGTGATATTCAAGTTCTTACTCCAACTAGGAAAGGATTGATTGGAGTAGAGAGGCTTAATGGCATTTTACAGCGATGTCTCAATCCGGAGTCGCCTGAGAAAAAGGAATGGAAGGGTGAGACAAGACTATTCCGCGAAGGCGATAAGGTTATGCAGATTAGGAACAATTATCAGCTGGAGTGGGAAGTGTCCGGAAAATACGGAATCACCATAGATAAAGGCCTTGGAGTGTTTAACGGAGATGTGGGCATTATCAAGGATATAAACGATTGGGCAAAGAGTGTTACAGTAGAGTTTGAAGAAGGCAGAAAGGTGGTATACCCTTTTGCAAATTTAGATGAACTGGAGCTTGCTTATGCTATCACAATTCATAAGTCTCAAGGTTCCGAGTATCCGGCGGTGGTTATGCCTATAATGGATGGACCAAGGATGCTTATGAATAGAAATATACTATATACAGCCATTACTAGAGCAAAAAAATGCGTCACCATGGTAGGCGACGCAGATGTGTTTTATTCAATGGTTGATAATACTTCTCAGGCTAAGAGGTATTCTGGTTTAAAGGATAGAATCCAAGAAGCCTTTAGAGTATAGACTTAATATAAATATCTGAATAGATACTGTCGGCGAGATTGATAATATCGCCGCTATCAAGCTGAATTACAGGTCGTGAAAGGTTGCTCTTGTTGATGTAAACCACACGGCCTGTTTTGGCATCATTGAGCATTACACGGCTGTTGTTGTAGGTGTTGGCAATGTGCTCTAAGAATGTAAGGACAAACTTAGTGCGGAATTTATGCAAGCCTTCTTTTTCGAACTCGGCAATAACCTGAAAAGAACAAAGTGGGTCTCGATGAGCTCTAGCAGAAGTCATGGCATCATAAACATCGGCGATGGCAACTATTGCAGCAAAATCGTCAATCTCGTCATCGTCTAATCCTCTTGGGTAGCCACTACCGTCACTTCTTTCGTGATGCTGAAGAGTAGCAGATAAAACTCTGGCGTCGAAGCCCTTGCCGTTAAGAAGCTTTTTGCCAAGAAGAGGATGATTCTTCATCTCTTCGAACTCCTCGTCAGTATATATATCTGGCTTATGTAAAATCTCATCAGAAATTTGAAGCTTACCAATATCGTGAAGTAAACCGCAGACTGTTAGAGTATTTAAATCTTCTCGGGAATATTTTAACCATTTACCGATAGAACGGCTGATCAATGCAACATTTAACGAATGAGAATAGATAGGGTCCTCAACATTGCGCATGTAACCAAGCAAATCAAAAAGCTCAATGGAAGTCTTTGATTTGAAGAGAACCTCGCACTTCATGAGCAACTCATCCACGCAAGAGGCATCTCCGCCATCTGCAATCTTATGGAGAGTTTTTCTAAGAAAATCAATATTGATGGCATAATCTGACTGGAACCTTTGAAATACAGGTGACGCCTTTAGCTTTTGTGAGTATGTTATTTGCTCACCGACATAAGAAGGCTTTTTAGGTGCGCTAAACTTGGTAGCCTTTTCCTTCTTAGGCGCTTCCTCAACAACTTCAGTAGCCTCCTCGACAACCTCTTCTTCTTCAACTTCTTCTACACTAGCAGACTCAATCTTATAAAAGGTCATCTTTGCTATAAGTTGATTGGTAAGAGTATCCCCAGTGTTAGCAATTGACTGACCGCGCTTTGTTAGAACTGGTTCAGCCAAAATCATTCCTGCCTTAAGCTCATCAACATTTAAAGTCTTCATAATTATTCCCCTCTAATACATAAAGATACTTAGGATATTTAACCTATTTCAATTATATATTTTAGAAAAAATAAATACAATGAATAAGTTAAGTATTCTTTGTGTAATATTGACAAGTATTGATAAAAATAATCAATACGCAAACACAATTAATTTGTGTAGCGCTATTGCTAAAAGTGAAATAGGGAAGTATACTATTGAAGCTAAGTTAATTCCGCTTAGTTAAAAGTAAATAGAAAGAGAGTCAAAAAATGGAAAAGTTACTTTTTACTTCAGAGTCAGTAACAGAAGGCCATCCAGATAAGGTATGTGATGCCGTATCTGATGCCATCCTTGATGCTTGCTTAGCTGAAGATCCAATGAGTAGAGTAGCTTGTGAGACTTGCTCTTGTACAGGATTCGTTCTTGTAACAGGTGAGATTACAACAAAGGCCACTCTAGATGTTCCAGCTATTGTTCGCAAGACTCTTCTTGAAATCGGCTATGACGATGGAAAGAAAGGCATCGATGGAAACTCTTGCGCTGTTATGGTCGCTCTTGATCAACAATCCGCTGACATTGCTATGGGTGTTGACAAGGCTCTTGAGGCAAAGGAAGGCTCACTTGCAGATGATTTAGATACAGGTGCAGGTGACCAGGGCATGATGTTCGGTTTCGCTACAAACGAGACAGAAGAACTTATGCCATACCCAATTTCTCTTGCTCATAGACTTGCTCTTCAGCTTGCTAATGTCCGCAAGGATGGTACACTTAAGTACCTCAGACCAGATGGAAAGACACAGGTCTCTGTAGAGTATGACGAGGCTGGAAAGCCAGTTAGACTTGAAGCTGTAGTATTATCTACTCAGCATGATGAAGATGTTACACAGGAACAGATTCACGCAGACATCAAGAAGTATGTCTTTGATCCAGTCCTTCCACAGGACATGATTGATGATAAGACTAAGTTCTACATCAATCCAACAGGCCGCTTTGTTATCGGTGGTCCAAACGGTGATGCAGGTCTTACAGGCCGCAAGATCATCGTAGATACTTATGGTGGATATGCTCGCCACGGCGGCGGTGCTTTCTCAGGAAAGGACTGCACAAAGGTAGACCGCTCAGCTGCTTATGCAGCACGTTACGTTGCCAAGAACATCGTAGCAGCAGGTCTTGCTGATAAGTGTGAGATTCAGCTTTCTTACGCAATCGGCGTTGCAGAGCCAACATCAGTTATGGTTGATACATTTGGCACAGGTAAGCTTTCAGATGAAAAGATTGTCGAAATCGTTCGCGAGAACTTTGACCTTCGTCCAGCAGGAATAATCAAGATGCTTGACCTTCGTCGTCCAATTTATCGTCCAACAGCAGCTTATGGTCACTTCGGCCGTACAGATGTCAAGCTTCCATGGGAGCAGACAGACAAAGTTGCTTTATTAAAGAAATATCTTTAATACTATCGTTATGATATAATTAAGGCAGTCCATTTAGGATTGCCTTTTTTACTTATAGGATTTTTCACTAAACGAGGGAGAACAAGTGAGACTCAAAAACCGACTTATCATTTCATTTTTCATAATCACGCTGGTGCCAGTCTTGATTTTCACAGCATTAATGCTGGCTTTGAGGCGACTGGCAATAGAGCTTACCGAGAATCAACTTCTTGGCCATCAGATTATTTACTCCGTCAAGAGATATTTGGATGAGAGTGGCAAGTTTGATCAATTGGTACTTAACTTTTGTGTTGCCGAATTTATCATACTGTTCCTTACAGCGGTTCTTATGATTATTTGGATTTACAAGGGTATTGCTCCACAGCTAAAGATGTTAAAGGTGGCAGCCAACAACATCAAGGAAGGCAACCTTGATTTCAGCGTGGCTTCAACTGGAATAGATGAAATGTCGGAGCTTTGCAATGCTTTTGAGGATATGAGAATCCGTCTAAAGAACAATGCAAAGGACAGGCTGGAGGATGAAGCGGAGCAGCGAGCCTTGATTTCCAACATTGCCCACGACCTAAAGACTCCAATCACAGCAATCAAGGGATACGCCGAGGGTATGCTTGACGGTGTTGCAGACACTCCTGAAAAGCGAGAGAAATACGTGCGGACCATTTATAACAAGGCCAACGAGATGAATACCCTTATAAATGAGCTGACCTTGTATTCAAACATAGATACCAACAAGATTCCGTACAACTTTCAAAAGCTCAATTTGCACAATTATTTTTCAGATTGTATCGAAGAGCTTGGAATGGATTTGGAAAATCAGCATATTCGACTGGATTACTCTAACTTTGTAGATCCAGATGTGTTGATAATTGCAGATCCCGAACAGTTGGGACGCATTATTCACAACATAGTCAGCAACTCTGTGAAATACATGCGCGCAGATGTACCATCCAAAATTGCCATAGTGATTAAGGATGTTGGGGATTTTGTTCAAATAGAAATTACTGATAACGGCAAGGGTATAGCAACCCATGATTTGCCATATGTATTTGATAGATTTTACAGAGCTGACACCTCTAGAAACTCTGCAGCAGGTGGCAGCGGAATAGGGCTTTCCATCGTCAAGAAAATTATCGAGGATCACGGCGGAAAGATTTGGGTTACAAGTAAAGAGAATGAGGGCACTACAATGTGCTTTGTTATGAGAAAATACGAAGAATCACCTATCGTATCTTAAGGAGGAAATTAATGAGCAGAATATTGATAATCGAGGATGAAGAGTCTATTGCTGAGCTTGAGAAGGATTATCTTGAGCTTTCCAATTTTGAAGTAGATATTGAGGCAGACGGTGACAAAGGCTTACAAAAGGCCTTGGCAGGAAACTACGACATGTATATCCTAGACTTGATGCTTCCTGGCCTTGATGGCTTTGAACTTTGCAAGAGAATACGCGAGGTTAAAAATGTTCCTATCCTTATGGTTACAGCCAAAAAGGAGGAGATTGACAAGATTAGAGGCCTTGGCCTTGGGGCAGACGACTACATTACCAAGCCATTTTCTCCAAGTGAGCTTGTAGCGAGAGTAAAGGCTCACCTTGCAAGATACGATAGATTAGTGCAGTCTCCAGCAATCCAGAAAAATGAAATCAGCATCAGAGGCCTTAGAATCGACAAGGCCAGCCGTAGAGTATGGATTAACGGAGAGGAAAAAGTATTCACAGCCAAGGAGTTTGACTTACTTACTTTCCTTGCAGAGAATCCAAACGTAATTTACTCAAAGGAGCAGCTTTTTGAGACTCTTTGGGGCGAAGAATCAATAGGTGATATCTCGACAGTTACAGTTCATGTCAATAAAATCAGAGAAAAAATCGAGCTCAACACATCAAAGCCTCAGTATATTGAGACCATCTGGGGTGTTGGATATCGCTTTAAGGTGTAGTTTTTTGTAAAGGAAATCCTCTTTTTTCTTTTAAAACCTTATTAAAAAGTGATAAAATTTTAATAAAAGAGAGGGTTTAATGTATGGAGATAATTTATGAAGATGATAGCATTCTGGTTTGTCACAAGCCGGCTGGCATAGCTACACAGACCAGAAAGATTGGCGAGAAGGACATGGAAAGCGAGCTCCTTACATATCTTAAGGCTAAGGGCTCAAAGCCAGAGATTCATGTGGTTCACAGACTGGACCAGCCTGTAGAGGGCGTCATGGTTTTTGCCAAGACCAAGGATATTGCGGCTAATCTTTCCAAGCAGATTTCTGTACGTACCTTCAAGAAACGCTATTATGCAATTATTACCAGGGAGTCCTTTCCAGAGGAGGGACATCTAATAGATTATTTGGTGAAGGACAATCGCACCAATTTATCCAAGGTTGTTAAGCCTGAAGATCCTAGAGCCAAGAAAGCTGAGTTGGAGTATCATACCATTGATAGATGGGATAATCGCAAGCTTTTAGATATTGAGCTTTTTACTGGCAGGCATCATCAAATCAGGATTCAGCTGGCCAGCAGGACGGCACCAATCCTTGGAGATGTTAAGTACGGAGGCGTTACTACAGGGAGAAATTTAGCACTTTGCTCATGGTATATTAGCTTTAAGCATCCTGTCACAGGCCAGGTTATGGAATTTACTACCAAGCCTACGGGAGAGGATTTTATCGATAGCAAAATAGCTGACTGAAGAGAATGGGGGAGACTGTTTGATAAGGCTACATGTATTGATTTTTTTAATCACATCATTTGTTATGCTAGCAGCAGGGGTTTATATTGCCACCAAGCATAAAATAAAAAACAACAAGCTGAACATGTCAATCATTCAGCTTCTTGTTGTTGCGATAATCACTTGCCTTGCTTATACTTTCGTCATTTCCACACATGTGTTGGAAAAGGCGGAGCTTGCTTATAGTATTTATTTTGTGGGCATAGATTGGATTCTAATTACATTTCTTTATTATGCCCGTCAGTATACCAAGATATGGCACGAGGGGTATTCTGCGCCTCTGATTACAGTGTCTATTGCGGTGCTGGATTCTATCAGCCTTTTGGGCAATTCAAAATGGCATCATGCTTTTGTTCTTGAAAAGCAGGTTTTCCCTGACGGTGAATGGTTCTATGATTTTGTAATAAACGATTATTACATGGTGCATCTTACATTTTGTTATATTTTGGTTGCACTGGTTGTGGTAATCCTTGCTAAAAAAACATTCACAACAAGTGGCGTTCACAGAAACAGATACCTGGCAATTTTAGTATTGTTTACAGGTCTGATTTTGCTGAATGTTTTGTATCTTTTCTTCTCATTCCCACTGGATATTTCATTGTGCTTCTACGCATTGGGCACAATAATTATAGGTTACTACACCCTTTTATATAATCCAAAGACCTTTGTGGAATACATGCTAAGCACAATTACAGAGCGAATGGAATGTGCACTTATTTCCTTTGATGAAAATGATATCTGCATCTATTCAAACCAGTTTGCAAATAGACTGTTTTGTCCATCAGGCGACAAGAGAGTTTTTGAGGACAGATTTAAAAGGTGGCGTCAGGGAAAGGATACCAACTCAATTTCCAACACAAGCTGGAACGACATTTACACCATAAACGATGAGGAATACCGCTTCGACGTTCACTTTAACAAGATTTACGATAAACGGGGCTATTATTGTGGCTGCTATCTTTCATTCTATGATGTGACAGGAGATTTTCTGGCATATGAGGAGGAAAAGTATCGCAACACCCACGATGCCCTTACAGGCGCACTCAACAAGGAAAGCTTTTACGAGGAAGTTAAAAAGCTTTTGGATGAAAATCCAACAACCGAATACATTATGTGCTGCTGTAATATCAAGGGCTTCAAGCTCATTAACGATATGTTTGGAGTTGATGAGGCAGACAAGCTGCTGGTGCGCTGTGCAGATGCAATTCGTGAGAGAATAAAGCCGGGTTCAACCTTTGCAAGACTTGAGGCAGACAGATTTGCTGTACTTATGCCAAAGGTTAGATACACCGAGGAGCTTTTCATGACAGGCATGAACAAGGTGAGCCATTACCTTAATAATGCACAGTACAGAATGACAATATTAGTTGGTGTATACGATATTTATGATAGAGATGCCCCAGTAATATCAATGGTGGATGGAGCCTTCCTTGCAATCGATTCTATAAAGGGCAGCTTCAAAAACACCATCGCCTACTATGGAGATATGCTCCGTCATGAGTATATGAGCGAGCAAAAGATTCTCGGTGAGTTTGAGGATGCTCTGCAGACAGGGCAATTTGCAATGTTTTTGCAGCCTGTTGTAGACATGAATGGCAAGGTATCTCTTGCAGAGGCATTGGTTAGATGGATTCATCCAGACCGAGGCATAATCTCGCCACTTTCATTTATTCCATTACTGGAAAAGACAGGCTACATCTACAAGCTTGATTTGTATATGTGGGAGCAGGCCGCCAAGCGAGTGGCATACTGGGAGTCAATGGGAGTTGATGACATATCAATTTCTGTAAACATCTCGGTAAAAGACTTCTACTATGTAGATTTGTTTGATGTATTTACGGGACTGGTTGAAAAGTACAACATTGCTCCACAGAAGCTTAAGCTTGAGATTACCGAGTCGATATTTATGACAGAAAAGGAGCGACAGCTTGAAATTCTCAATTCTCTCAAGGAATATGGATTCCTGATCGAGATTGACGACTTCGGAAGCGGATTCTCTTCTTTAAATATGTTAAAAGAGGTTCCTGCAGATATCCTAAAGATGGATATGGCCTTCCTTTCAATTGATAAAAATGCCAACCGCGGCCGCAAGATTATCAACACCATAATCACTCTTGCAAAGGCCCTGGAAATGCAGGTAATTATTGAAGGAGTGGAGACTAAGGAGCAGCTTGACTATCTCAGCGGAACGGGAGCAGATTTCCTTCAGGGCTACTATTTCAACAAGCCACTTCCAGTAAAGAAGTTTGAGGAAATGTATCTTCAAAGCTCATTCATTAACTAAATAAATCGTATTTACGGAAAGGTACCGGCAGGTGCCTTTCTTTGCTTATTAGGAAAGGGTGGACTTGTATTAAATTATCCTATATAATAAGTGCGATTATTTTTAAACA
>JAEEGK010027664.1_pt1 | contig 11433 bp, 17 predicted proteins | sample 8958771 | NCBI WGS metagenome assembly JAEEGK01 (sample SAMN16246547, study PRJNA631951) | gut metagenome | biome: gut microbiome; feature: rumen; material: SC-attached | host: Bos | place: Iran: Karaj | collected 2018-10 | reverse complement strand
ACATTGACTGCGGGTGCTGTACTGTTGGCACGAGGCATCCAATCATTGTTCAAGAAATCCTCAAATACTGTTGGCATCCAACTGTTCTGAAACATTACTGGTAACATAATCAATACCTCCTAATTATACTTTTAGTTTAACGTATGTTCTGAGTGCTTTTGCCTTTTGAGCTCCAGCTCTCACTAAGCTAAAAGCAATATACGTGCCGAATGCCAAAATGTCAATCGACGAAGGCCAGAATGGCACGGAATTTAAACTACGATAAACATTGCTGACAATTTATTAAACTCGTTTAAACATTAGCAATCCAGAAGATGTCGTCTTTGTTCATAGGATACTCACTATTGGCTGCAAAGTATTGAAATCTACATAGTCAACCTTCTTTCCGTATGTCTCCAGAATGATCTTTGACTCGGCATTGAGTTCTTCTTTAGGCATTCTCGCCAGCTTACTATGCATAAACTTCATCATCAACTTATGCTTCAACCCCATAGTGCTATAGTCGATGGCACCACGAAGATGGAATATCTTGTCTTCGTCATATAAGTGAGCAGGAATCTGAGACTTGATATTATTACGGACATATCTGATGTTCTCTCCATCTTGCGGGTCAACCAGGCCGACTGTTATAACTATCAGTTCCTGGCTGGTGACAGTCGCTGCAAACTTCTTCAGCCCCAAAACGCTGCCAGCAAATAGTGCTCCCATGTATATGATGCGCTCGTAGTTCTGAATGTCCTCAGCTTCTTTACGACTTACGCATTTAATACCTGTGATAGCAGATAAGCGTTCCGCATATCGTTTCGTGGAGCCGTATTGGCTGGCATATATGATAATGGAATGCTTCATTTCTTCGTATATTTAGCTTTCACAATTTCGTAAGAGTTTCGAGTCAGTTCCTGCAGCAAGTTATCTGGTGCATTATTGGGATTGATGCCAATCCAATGTTTTGGCGACTCGTTATACGGATTGCCGATACAGTCATATTGCACTTTCAGATCTTCAATACGCTCTGGCTGGCATTTGAGCGAAATGACAGAGTAATCGTTACAGTCGAAGAATGAGAACATGTGCCCCATGACGTAGAATACCAATACTCCTTCGCCGCTTTTGAACTTCTGGAAAGGTAGTTTCTCTTCCACGTCTGTACCTAATGACAGGCAATATTCGCGATAGTCCTCTATATTCATTTTGACAGATACCCAATTAATATGATTTGGATGATGAGAATCAGCGGAAGTCCATACTTGAACTTTTTATGCATCGTCTTATGATGCCATATCTTCATTCCAAGCAAAGCTCCGATGCTGCCACCGATGACTGCAAGCATCAGCAGAGTAGCCTCCGATATTCGCCAACTACCTTGCTTTGCTTTCCATTTATCAATGCCATAGACTAAGAAGGTCACGACATTGATGACTATCAAATAATATAGCAATGCTTCTGTCATTTCAATACCATTTATAACCATGTTCCTTGCAATAGTCAATTGCAGGCTGATAACCTTGGAAGGTGGCCTTGTGAATCCACTTCAGGCCCTTCTTCTCATCGACGGGTACGCCGGTGCCAGTCATCAGAAACCAGCCAGTGGCAAACTGTGCCTGAGCATCACCGCCATTGGCAGCCAGCTCATACCAGAAAGCACATTCCTCCAAGTCCTTCTCCACACCGTCGCCATTCCAATAGGCCGCGCCGCAATTCTTCTGGCTTTGGATATGCCCTTGAAAAGCAGCCTCGCGATACCAAAGGAAGGCTTTCGTGTGATCCTGTTCCACACCATTGCCAAGATAGTAGGCATTGGCCACGTTCACCTGTGACTGCATGTCACCCTTGTCGGCGGCTTTCATGTACCACTCGAAGGCCTTTACAGCATCCTGCTCCACGCCCTTACCGTGATAGTAGCACTCGCCGACGTTGAAGCAGCCATAGACATCGCCCAGCTCCGCAGCCTTCATATACCACTCGAATGCCAGTTCAAGGCTGACCTTCACGCCAGTGCCACGCTCGTAGCAGACCCCAAGGTTATTCATCGCCTTGGTGTCGCCCTCGTAAGCCTTCTCACGATAACCGTCTGCCTTGTTCCGTTCCTTGGGCATATTTATGTAAACTCAATGATGGCACTCACCTCACTCCCTATGGACAGGGAAACGATGATGCCGTCAGCTGTTTTGTAAATAGTAGGAATCAGGCAATCACCAAGCTTGGCAGCTACACGATACTCTACGCGCAGACCCTTTACCACGAAATCCTCCGGCAACAGTTCCATCGCCATACGAACATAGTTGGCATTGTTCAGATGCTTGTTATAGTCGATGTCGGCACGAAGTACCTTGATAGGCTCCAGCACTTCACCTTCTGTCTTAGGCAGGATGATACGGCGGTCTTTGTAGTTCATCTCCAGCTGTGGCTCCAGCTTCATTGATTGTATGGTCGTATCGTCCACACGTTTCAGTTTTCCAGCCACCTTGTCAACGAATGCGCCCATGCTCCATGTTTTGTAGCAGGGATTCCCTTGTGCGTCGTAGATGAACGTATTGCGGAATCCGAACATGGGCTTCATGCCATAGACGGAGGTTGTCACCGTCAACTCCTCTTTGTAGTCAGGCACACGGATAATCTCTACCTGGCGTGTTGCCAAGAGCTGCGCCATATTCTGCTGCAAGAAGTAGTCCTTGACTTCCGGCTCGCTGTCGATCCACATCTCTGAGCAGTCCTGCATCATCTGGAGAGCAGAGTAAAGTTTCAGTTTACCCTCGCTGTCGCAGGTACTTGTCGTTACCTTATATGTTAAGCTGTACATATTCTATTTCAAATACTCATCATCCCTTACCAGCACCTTCTCAATCTTGCCGACGTACATTGTATGAAAGTCACGCTGGGGATAGTTCTGATCAATGGTTTCCTGATAAAGGAACCCGCTTTCCTGAAGCTCCGACTGATAGAGTTTCTTGCAAATCAATACCAGCTTGGCTTCCTCGAAATAGACAGTGTTGTCGGCATAGACAGGCGTGAGACCTGCCTTACCAATCTTATCCTCGTCACGACCTGACACACTGCCAAGGTAGGCCATCTGCTTTTTGAACGACTTATCCATAACGCAGAGGGAGAAGTAGCCCTCTTCGTCAACAAACTCCTTGGTATAGCGTGACGGGCGTAGGTAAATCACTGCTGTCGGGTCATTGTGTCCCCACAGACATCCCAGGTGTCCCCAAGAGGCTGTCATAGTGTTGCAACTATTCTCATCGCCAGCCGTCACCAGCATCCATTCATCACCAATCAGGTTAAACGGATTGAACTTCATTTCCTTATAGTTTATCTCTTTCATATCACGCAAATGCTTAATATTTGTTGCAAATTTAGTCATTTAAGGCGAAATATGAATAATAATGCGTAAATTTGTGCCTGTTTTTGAGAATTATTTAGGATAAATCGACAAAACTAATACAAATTAGAATTATGAAACGAATAACCATATCAATCCTATTCTCCGCAAGCGTGCTGTTTGTTGCTTGTGGCGGACGGTCTGCGTCTGGTTCTGATAGTGATGTCAATCCGCGGGATACGGTGAAGGTGCCGGAAGGATACACTGGTGAGGACAGTATCGCCTACATCGAGAATGCTGTCTTGAAAAGCAACATCACGGCTGAAGACCTGCTCGGTCTGGCTGAGGTCCATTCAGTGGAAGGCATGCTCTTTGATTATAATAATGAGGAAAAGGCCGAGGATAATCCCGAATATGCAAAAGAACACATAGTGACGCATCGTGATTCTTCCGCTTTGCGACTGGTCAATCGTATCATGCGAATGAACGAACTGGTGAAAAAGAACGGCAAGGCCTACGACAAACTGCAGTGGGCCATAGCCGTCAATGCCGCCATTGACACCTTCCTCGTGAATGAGCCGACAATCCGCAAAGGCCAGGTATTCGAGGAAATCGAGAGGGTGACATCTAAATTCTCCTCCGACACACAAAGCGAGATGAACTTCATCTCCTACATCTATGCGACACTCGACTATTATCGGTCCATCGAGGCCTATCGCCAGTGGTTACAGGCTGTTCCGAAGGACATCAGGCAGCTGGCCCAGGAGGAATATGAGGCATGGCATGACCTGAACGATGCGCGTTTCAACCTGTGGAATGATGTGTCGTACCGTCGGGAATGGTACAGCATGAAGCCATTGGAGATTGAAGGCTATTACACGAATCTTTCGGAAAACCGCCGGGCCGAGTTGGATGTAGAACGCGACATCATCCTGAATATGCTGGAGAAGAATGACACTCGCATACCCAGTGATAGCATCGTCACCGACCGCGTGAACACGTTGAAGACAACGTTCGCAAGATGGCTGAAAGCACGTCAGGCGCTTGCTGCCACACTCCCAAAGGAGCAGGGCGACTCATACGATTACCTGACTGCGGACATGCACAGCCGAATGACAGGCAAGCTCGAAGCAATTATACCCTATGACTATTATTAAGATGATAGAGATTAGGGAAGCAAGCAAGAGCCAAGCAGCAGAGATTGCCAGCCTGATAATGACGGCCATGACGGATGACTGTTGCCTATATTTCTGTGGCGAGGGCTACGGACTGGAGGATTTCCGCAAGATGATGACCATGCTTGTGGAGCGCGAAGATTCGCAGTACAGCTATCGGAATACCTTGGTAGCAATGGATGTGGACAAAGTGGTTGGCATCTCCGTCAGCTATGATGGTGGACGTTTGCATGAACTGCGCCACGCCTTTATCGAGGCTGCCAAGGAGCATATCGGCAAAGATCATTCTGGTATGGATGACGAGACACAGGCGGGCGAACTGTATCTTGACTCCTTGGCCGTGCTTCCCGAATATCGTCGTCAGGGCATTGCCAGAAAGCTGTTGTTGGCGACCAAGGAACGGGCTAATTGTTTAGGCTTGCCGTGTGTAGGACTTTTGGTAGATAAGGATAATCCCGTCGGCGAGGCATTGTACACCTCCGTGGGCTTCCAATACGTCAATGATAACCAATGGGGTGGTCATCCCATGAAACATTTGGTTATATAGTAATGAGTAGCATAGTCCTTTCCATATTTTTGCTGAGCATTGGCGCGAGTTTCATCCAGCGCACCACGGGCTTCGGCTTCGGTATCTTCATCATGACGATGCTGCCATTCCTCATGCCAACGTATGGAGAGGCTACAACACTCTCAGGGCTGCTGGCAATCACAACTTCTGCGGCTATCGTGTGGCGGTTGCGGAGCTACGTCACTTGGCAGCGACTTTGGCCGATTCTGCTGACATTTATCATTGTTTCAACTGTCGCTATTTTCGCCCTAACTCGCATAGAAGACCATATTTTGCGCCGCATCCTTGGCGTAGCACTCATCCTGATCAGTATCTACTTCATGCTGTTCAGTACTCGTATTAAACTGCCAACGACGAAAAAGGTGCAGGTAGGCGCAGGAACATTGAGTGGACTGATGGGCGGTTTCTTCGGTATGCAAGGCCCACCTGCCGTGCTGTACTTCATCCAAAGTGAGCCGACGAAGGAGCATTACATGGCAATGGCACAGACCTATTTCCTGATTGGCAATGTGATGATGACTGGTGTGAGAGCCTACAACGGCTTCTTCACAACTACTGTAGCCGTTGACTATCTTTATGGCCTTGGCGGTGTCATTATCGGCACTATATTTGGTGCCTACGTCTTCAAACATATCCCCAACCGTATCTTCCGCTACATCGTCTATGCCTATATCTGCATCAGCGGTGTAATCATACTCATGACAAATTAAGAACTATGACATATATGAACAAATTCACCCAATCTGATGATTATCGGCGCGATGAACTAATCCGCATCATCGAACACTCTGTTGAGAAACTGACTCTGGCCGAGTTGGAAGCCCTGTACTATGACATGACGACCAAGTCCTATATTAACGATTGACGATCTTCTGATAAGCCAACCTCTCATCGCCAGACAGCAGATAGATAATGCCGCAATAGGTGAAGCCGTGCTTCAAGATGTTGTGCTGCATAATCTTGTTGTCGTGGTGGGTATCTATGCGGATGTTCGTGTCATGTGAGAAGCAGAAGTCCATGATGCTACTAAAGATGCCGTGAGCTTCAGGATAACTGGCAATGCGATGTACTACATGATAAGGTTGAACATCATCTATCCACTCACCTTTGTAGATCTTGGCATAAGTTGGTTCTGGTGATGGCAGAAAAGCAAAGTAGCCAACGACCTTGCCACCGTCCTCAACGACAAAACCGCCATGTCGTTCCATATCAGCCGTAATGACAGCCTCGGAGGGATAGCCTTCTCCCCATTGGTGTATATTGCCAGACTGCCGCATAATCTGCTTCGCAGCATCCATGACCTGCATGATCTCAGCCATGTCCGACGGTTGGGCTTCTCTGATAATCCTCCTCATGTTCCTACTGCTTGATAAAATGAGGGAAGTCGGGTTCTCCTAATTTAGGTTCGTAGGTAAATCCCTCGTAACTGAAGGCACAGAGATCTTCGGGCTTATCGATGCGGTTCTCAATGACGAATCGTGTCATGGCTCCCCGGCATGTCTTAGCCCAAACAGCTTGAATCTTCAACTCGCTGCCTTTTCTGACGTAGAACAAAGGCTGAACGACTCGGACTTCTTTTCGGACACGGTGCCAGTCAAACAGGTGCTGGTATTCCTCTGTAGCAAGATGTACCAGAATTCCACCATCCGCTTTCACAGAATCAATCAGTACATCAGTCAGTCGGCTCTTCCAGAAACCAAACATGTTCTGTCCATCTCCACTTGGTAGTTCCACATTGCCCTCCATCCTATACGGGAGAATAGCATCCAATGGGCGAAGCAGTCCATAGAGGAAAGAGGTAATCCATAACCTTCCCTGGGAATAATTGAGGTCATCGACATTCAGAGTTTCAGCCTTCAGATGTTTGTATGCCTGGCCGTGATAGGCAAGAATAGCTGGAAGTTTAGGAGCATCATCAAAGAACCGCATAAACCGCAACATGTTCTGAACGGCAATCTGATGACTACAGCCCAGAATTTCGACAATCGTATCTGCTGAATACTGAACCATATCCCTTGCAAAACAATCTGCCTCATTCTGGAAACGAGGTGATGACAGGCTAATGACGGGGGATGACTTCACCTTGTCATTGGATTTCATCCCACGTTTCTCACGCTCGACAGAACAAACGAGTTTGCTCTGTTCTCGCTTAATCGAAACGTTCATTATCTTTGCGGAAGCGAGTATTATCTGCATATCATTTTATTATAGTTCCACATCTGAAGGACTGTAGTTGTTCTCCCATCACGACCTTCATTACCTCAAACACATTATCTCCTGTGCAATGGCTTGTATAGAACCGTGTCGTTGGATATTGTTCTTTCAGTCTTTCTGCCAGTTCCTGTAGTTCTTCTTCCGATTCCTGACCATCGAGTAAGTGAAAACCACCTACTACAAAATTTACAGGATAAGGGCAAGCAGCAAGAATATTCTCCAGTCCACTATGAGCGCAGCCCGTGAACAAGAGGCCATCAGTATATAAAGCAAGTTCATGACGGAAATCATCATTCACATATTCGCCATTAGCATCTTTCACAAAAAGGTGTGCATTTCCTTTTGGCATTGGATAAATCTGTGGGATATGGGCTATTATATAGAGGCCATCTACAATCTCGCATGGGTGCCCTCCTACGATGTTATCAACATCACAGGCTCCTCCCTTTTCTACAGTTATAAGCCTGTTCTTTATGCTCTCTGGCCACACCGTCGTTATACTATGCAGATAGTTCCGTTTAGAGTAAAACTTACCGCTTATGGCATCAGGCGAAACAATGACCTTTGCTTTAGTGTTCTGCTCCAAGAAGTATCGTAAACCTCCTGCATGGTCACTATGTCCGTGAGAAATGAATACAAAGTCAACTACACTAAGGTCTATACCCAACAAGTCCGCATTTCTGATAAGTACATCACTTGCTCCAGTATCAAGTAGAATCCTATACCGTCCTGTTTCCAAAAGGATAGAAAGCCCATGCTCCGTAGAGAGACGACTGTCATTACTTCGATTATCTGATAATACAATCCACTTCATACCTTATTCATCTTTGTTATTCTCGCAAGATAATCGTAATGATCTCCCTCTGCTACCACCTCTACAGCATATCCAAATCTGTCAGCTCTCTGCCTCAAAGTGTCAGCATCGATATAAAGCCAGTCAAAGGGTTCACCAATGGTGTCCTTGTACTGCATCTGGAAACTATGCTCACCGTAGTAGCCCATATCTTCGGGAATGTCAATCATACCAGTTTCATCCTCGAACACATAGGATATATCAGAGGAATCACACAGCACTTGACCGCCTAGAGCCAAAATCTTGTCGAGTACCTGGAAGAACCCTGGCAGACGATCAAGTGTGCCGACAATCCCTATACCGTTCATCAGCATGAGAATGGTATCGTACTGTTGTCCCTCTAGTGTGAAGAAGTCCTGTTCGATGACCTTCAGAACTCCACGATCCTTCATCGTCTCAACGGCCAACGGAGAAATGTCAATGGCGGTTACATCGATGCCTTTCTTCTGAAGGACAAGCGAATGACAACCAGAGGCAGCTCCCACATCAAGTGTCCTGCCGGTTGCCATGTCGAGAGCTTTCCTTTCTATCTCTGGCATGGCCTTATAGGTTCTGAATAATACCTTCAAGGGTATCTCGTCCTCCTCAAACATCGGGGAGAATACCCTGAGCCTGTCTGCCTTCTTAGTTTTGACTTCGTCTTTGCTCGTCGCGACTCGGCCATCCAAGCGAGCTTGGCGGCTCTCGCTGCTCAAAGCATTCCAGTAGTCGGCAATGGCTCTGCCCATCGGATCCATCTTACTGTTCATCTTTGGTTACTCCTAAAAGATCCTCCATTCTATCAATGATATAGTCGGCTCCAGCCTCTTTGAGTTCCTCTCTGCTCCCGTTGCCCCAAGTCACACCACAAGTCTTTGTCCCTGCATTGGCTCCCATCTAGTGGATGCACACTCTGCCTCAGTGCGACTTGGCAGTTGCAGTTCTTTGATAGCCATCTGCATGGTCGTGACGATGTTCCGTCTGGTGTCGCCAAGCGTCCCGTCAAAATCGAATATAATCAGTTTTATGCTCATGTCTCTTATTCCAAAATCGTTTCCATTCCTGTTTTCTGTACTTTCATCCCTAGGTTTCTATAGAAACTTAATGCAGCGTCATTACCCTCCCATACATTGAGAGTGATGTTATAGCAGCCTATGGACTTTGCATAGTCACGGACAAACTCATACAATTCCTTCCCAACATGTTTGCCACGAGCTTTTTCATCTACGCAGATATCATCAATATACAGTGTCTTGATGTCCTGGAGTAACTTATCATCCTTAACCTCAGTAATCTGACAGAAAGCATGACCCAATACCTCCCCATCGTCATAGACGAAGATAGGCTTACTGTCATTATCAAGGAGGGTTTCAAGTTCCTGTTCATTATACTTGGTGGTATTGGGCTTGAATAAATCAGGGCGTATCAGATGATGCACCATATCCACTTGATGCAGCAGCCCTATGATAGCCTGAATGTCTCTTTTACCTGCTTTTCTTACCATTATATCACAAAATTACGATTAAGTGAGAGCCATGCAAGCTTGCTTGCGGAATGGCCGAACGTGAGTAATTTGACTAAAATCTCTTAAAACGAGAGACAAAGTTAATCATTTCTCCCCGAAATTTCGTAATTTTGTCCTCATTATTAGGATAGTTTAGGAGATTCGGCATATCACATGTATAACGTCACAAAATATTAAGCTATGACAAAAATCACGGAGGCAGAGGTTCGTGATCTTATTAAGGCAGCACAAGAGGCTCCACACGCTTATCATGGGTATGCGTGAAGCAGACAAGCTCAGGGAACTCTTCACCATTCCTGAGAATGAGACTATCATGGCCGTCATTGCTTTGGGCTATCGGGCAGAAGAGCCAAACCGTCCTGAGAGAAAGAATCTTGATAAAATTGTGAAATTCTTCTGATAAAACTTGGATAACATGGAATTATTGGAACTAGTTAAGAGAAGATATAGCTGTAGGAACTATCAGCCTACAAGTGTTGAACAAGAAAAGCTGGACTACATCATGGAATGTGTGCGGTTTGCTCCTTCTGCAGTAAACAGACAGCCGTGGAAATTCCGAATCATCAGTAACGAAGAAGACAGAAAGAAAATCTGCCAATGTTACAACCGTGATTGGATTTCTACGGCTCCTGTCATCATCATTGCATCCATCCTGCATAACGAAGAGTGGGTAAGATCGGACGGCAAACATCATGGCGACATCGACATTGCCATTGCTGTCGAGCACCTTTGTCTGGCTGCGACCGAGCAGGGACTAAGCACTTGCTGGGTATGTAACTTTGATGCTGAACGTTGCAAGGAATCTTTTGGACTTGCTGATAACGAGGAAGCTGCGGTCCTGATTCCTCTTGGATACCCTGCCGACGAGTGGAAAGAAAAGAAGCGGAAGCCTATCGAAGAAATAATTGCCAAGTAAGGCTTCCGCTTCAGGTATAGCCTGTCCACTTATTACATCTTTATCGGCACTACAACCTTGAATGTGAAGTTACGCCCCATATTATAAACACCACGGCGTCCAGTAACAAGGTTCATATCAGCATACTTCAGACGACTCAGATGATGCTGGTATGCCTTATCCAATAAATTATCTGCGGTGATATATAGTTCGGCAACCTTTTTACCTTTTATCTGGACATCTGTTCCAACCGACAGATTCAGTAGGACGTATGCGGGTGTTGTTGTCTCTGTATCGTCAGCACTGTAGATGTGTGTCTGCTTCAAGTAGTAGTCTATACCTGCAGCGATATATAAGTTGTTAAACAATGAACGATGAGCAACATCCGTTGTATGGTGATGGGCAACAGTGGGATGTGAGTGGTGCGAAAGTTCCCACTTCAGTTCAGATGACCAACGAGGTGCTGGTGTGAAAGGCAGGTATTTCATATCCGAAGTAATAGGTTGATGATATGATGTAAGCTGGGCATCCACATACGAGAAGGAGTTGGAGAAGTGAACCGAATGAATAGGATGAAAGTCGATTCCCGCTTCAAAGCCTAACAAACGGGCATTACCCTGCGTATAGGCATAAGTAAGATAATCAGGGTCAATAATATCTGCCACCCGATGAATGAATATGTAGTTATTAATGCGGTTGGCAAAAAGGGCAAGTTGTGCAGATACATAACGCGAGGTGAAATCAAGACCAAGGTCAGCCTGCAAGCTATATTCGGCTTTAAGTTGCTGGTTACCCAATTCATAGCGGATGGAACCTTCGTGTACACCGTTCGATGCAAGTTCACTCATGTTAGGTGTGCGAAAGCCTCGGGCCAGATTCATACGCAGATTAAAATGCTGGTT
>JAEEGK010027663.1_pt1 | contig 11435 bp, 8 predicted proteins | sample 8958771 | NCBI WGS metagenome assembly JAEEGK01 (sample SAMN16246547, study PRJNA631951) | gut metagenome | biome: gut microbiome; feature: rumen; material: SC-attached | host: Bos | place: Iran: Karaj | collected 2018-10 | reverse complement strand
TATTATTTTAAATTTGTATAACATTAAAATATGAATTTTTTTAATGTAATTTTCATTTAAAATCATTGTTTTTAAATTGATCTTCATAATGAAACAATGATTTTGAATTTTTTTTTATAGTCAAATAAATCAAAATTAAAGAAAAATCATTAGTTAATGATATTATCAAACAAAAATTTTTAAAAAAAATGAAAAGAACACCAAAAAAAATATTAATCTAAAAAAATAATTAATATATTTTAAAATTTTAAAAAGCAGTTTCAATCTCATTATAAAAAATATTAAAATAATTAAATTTAATTTTTATCAATATCTGTTTAAAATTTTTAAATAATTGATTTTTTCTTGTTTATTTGTTAATTAATTTGTTTGTTTGTTTTTTATATGTTTAATAATATTTTTTTTAATGTCTAAAAAACTAACTTTAGAACTTATTCAATCCAAAACAAAAAATACAAAATTAGAACAAATTAAATCATTAAATTTATGGGGAAATGAATTAGAAGATATTTCAATCTTATCAAATTTACCTTCATTAGAAATTGCATCATTAAGTGTAAATAAAATAAAAAGTTTAGAAGTATTTAAAGGACTAAAAAATTTAAAAGAACTTTATCTAAGAAAAAATATAATAGAAGATATTAAAGAAATTGAAAATTTAAAAAATTTAGAAAATTTAAAAATACTTTCATTAGTAGATAATCCGGTAGTTTCTCTACCAAATTATAGAAAAAAAGTTTTAGAAATTTTACCTAATTTAATAAAATTAGATGATATTCTAGTTAAAAATGAAAATTCAAATAATATTAAAAGTAAAAATTCAAATGATAAAATTACAGTAAATAAAAATAAAAAAGAAGAAGAAAAAGAAAATTTAAATGAAGATAATTCAAAAAAAAATGATAAGGAAAAAAAAAATAAAGAAGAAATAAGTAATAATAATAATAATAATAATAAAAATGAAAATAAAAATATATCAATAAGAACTAAAAAAGGAAGTATTGGAGGATTTAAAAAATATTCATCATCAAAAAAAGAAATGGATAATATGAATAATAATTTAGGAGAAAAAAATTTACTTCAAAGTATGAATTTTCAAAATGAATTTAATAGAAGTCATTATAGAAAAAAAATTGTAGGTAAATCTTTTCAAACTGATAATTCACCAAATAAATTAATTCAAAGTCAAGTTATTATTCATTCTAAATATTTTGAAGATGAAAAAGATAAAGGTTCTTCTTCTGAAGAAAAAAATTTATTAAATCAATATAAAACTGAAATTAGAAATAATAATTTAAATTTAGGAAGAACAATGAATAACACTCCTTATGTTAAAAAAAATACTGTTAATAATAATGAAGCTGTTTTTCAAAGTATTAAAATTCTATTATCAACATTAAATAGACCTTATCTTTTAGAAGTTCAAAATGAATTAAATAAATTATTAGGAAAATAATTAAATATATTTTTTTTGAATAAACATTAAGATTAATTTTTTGGTATAATAAATAATTATATTTTTCATTATATTTATTTTTGAATTTATACAAACAAATTAAAATATAATTATTTTCATTAAATAAATAAATTTTTTTAAAAGTTTTTTAAAAAGACTTGTGCATGAAAAAAAATTATTGTTTTATAAAAAAATAGGCCATTGTTTCAAAAAAACATAAATAGGAAAATAAAAAATAAAAATAAAAAAAGGGAAATGATTTCGAATCCAAAAAATCAAATCAGAATACCAAAAGAATTATTAGTCAAAAATGAAGAAGAAATTGAAAATTTATTTTCTAAAAATAAAGAAAATAATAGAAAGGTTAAATCTATCTGGTCAAATTTTGTAAATAATACTTTATATAAAACATTAAATTTAGGAAAATGAAGCTTTAAAGAAAATAGTATTTATAACAGGACCTTCAGATTGGAAGAAAATATCATTATTAATGAAAAAAAAATATGGAATTAAAAATAAATCTGCAAAACAATGTAGAGAAAGATGGATTAATTTTCATTGTCCAAATATTAAAAAAGGAATTTGGAGTGAAAAAGAAGAAAAAATTTTATTTTTAAATCAATTAAAAATTGGAAATAAATGGACAGAATTATCTAAATTAATTCCAAATAGAAGTGAAAATGATATTAAAAATCATTTTTACTCTAAATTAAGAAAATACATTAGAAAAATATGCAAATATATTAATCAAAATAATATTTTAGAAAGTTATGGTATTGATAGATGTTTATATAATGCTAATACTGTTTATTCTCTTATTCAAAAAAATAATATTCCTTTAAATATTCTTAATAAAAATACTATTGTTGAAATTATTCAAAATGATTATGAAAAAAAAGAAAAATCAAATAAAACTGAATTAAAAATTTCTTATAGTAATTCTAAAAATTCTTTTGATACTTTTAAAATAAATGAAATCAATAATGAAGAACAATTTTTTGGAGATTTTTTTTTTGATGATTTGCCTAAAATTGATATTGATGAAATTAGCTCAAATATATTTGATAATGAGGATGATGATATTTTTCTTCTCAAAAAGAAAAAAGGAGTAAATATATTTCAATAATCATTTTTTTAAATAAAAATTTGACTTATAAATATAGTGGTGTTTTATTTTTAAAGGAAATATTTAAAGACATAAATTTTTTTTTTATTTTCCTTTTTCATTTTTTATCATTTATGTATAATTTTTTATTTATGAATGAATAAAAAAATAAAATATAACAAAAAAAAAATAACCAAAGAAAAAAAAAATAAACAAAAAATAAATAAAAAAAAACTGAATCCAAAAATATATAATATAAATAATAAAATAAATTTATAACTTCCAAATAAAAAGCTCAAAAAAATGTCATATAACTTGAATAAAGAAGAAGAAAAAGTACAAGAAAGAAAAGATAAAGATCATCGTTTAATTTACGATGACAAGAATCACTTAAATGAGGTAATAAAAGAAATAGTATCAATGTATCCAAATGAAGGTTACGATAATTTTGAAGAAATATCAATGTTTATAAAGCAAAAATCAAAAAAATTAACAATGGAATATATTCCAATTCCTTATAAACATAATCCAACAGTTCTTTTTACTCCATCCGAAGAAAAAATATTAAAAAATGAAACAAAAATAAAAGTAAATAAAGTTCAAGAACTAAATAATTTTATGGATGATATAATTAGCCAAAGTCAAATATTAGAATGGGCAGGAATATCATTTAATAAAATAGAATGGTATAAAATAAGAATAGCTTTAAAAACATTATTACAAAAAAATAATTGTGAATATATAAGATTTTTTGGTAAAATTTTTGGTCAAGATTCAGATTATTATATAATACAAGGTTTACCAAAGAAATATAAATATGAAAATGCTCCTCCAGGAAAATATGTAGAAAAAAAAGGAAATGAAGGAATTAATAGATATACTTTTTGGGTGAGTGATTGTTTATTAGAAAATTGGAGAGAATTACCAGAAATTACACATGAACAAATAGTTCAATCTAGATTATTTAAATATATTTTCACTGGAAATTTAAATTCTAAAGTAAAATCATTTTACCCTTTTAATGGAAAAGAAATGCATTTATTAAAATGTCAAATAATTAGAATATTACATTCATCAACAATATGTCCTAAAGATTATTTAAAGCCAATAGAAGATGAAAATTTAAATAAAGATTCCTTAGAGGGAAAAATATATGTATATAATGATGAATTTAAAAATACTCCAATATCCTTTGATGAAATAAAAGATCCAGAATTTGGAGCATGGTTACATGAATATCCCTTTATATATGATAACGGTAAAGTTATAGATCCAACACAAGAAGCTCAAATGGAAAGAATGAAAGGTATTGCTGAAGATACTGGATATAAAATTAAAGAAGGAGAAGGAGATGAAGCTAATGAAATTGATGTTAAATTTTGGAAAATTAAAGTTATTGGTGATCAAATGGTATATAATAAAGCTAGTGGTGAAGGAGTTGTTCATGCTACTGTTGTTATTAGAAATGAAAGATGGCCTGGTGCTTATACTGTTTGGAAGGAACAAATGTTTTGTAATATTTATGTAGGATTCGGTGTCAAAGCTACTGGAGAAAGTTATTATCCAACACAATTAGGAAGTGTTGATAAAGATCCTGAAGATACTCTTGAACAACCTGAACCTAATCCAAGTAAAGAACCTGTTATTCCTGAAGCAGATACTGATGATGAAAAGAAAGAAGGAGAAGAAGGAGAATAATTTTAATCGGTTTTCATACACATATATTAATTTTATTTTAATAAAAACAAATCTAAAAAAATTTAAATATTTTTTTAAATTTTCATATGTTTGTAAAGAAGGTTTTTTTTAGTTTTTTATATTATAAGTTTGATGTTATTTTATTTTTGAATTTTAATATCAAGGATAATTTTTTTAAAAGGGTTTGAATTTAATTTTCATTTATAATATAAAATATGAATTTAAATGAAAGATAATATTATAATTTTTTTTTATTATAAAATAAAAGAATTTGTATGAAAAAAAATTAATATTACAAAAATTAATAATTGAAATATAAATGAAAAAGACTGATTCAAGCCTATCTTCATCAACTAATTCAAAATTACATATTTCTCAAAGTAAAAATAAATATGTTCAAAATATATTTAATGAAATTTATGATGATGAATTTATTTCATATATAAATGAATTATCTCTTTCTATTAAATCATTTTACAAATGTGTAAATCCAAATTTATCAACAATATCAAATTTATTAAATTCAAGTGAATTAATTGAACTTTTGTCAAAATTAAATAATAAAACAAGCAAATCTCATTCATCTTTAAGACAAAGTTTTCATGATATAGAAAATTCTTTTTCTAAATTTTATCAAAATGCAAAAATTATATTTAAACAAATGAAAGTTTATAGAAATGAAAGAATAGAAAATATAATTAATAATTATCAAAAATCAGAATCACCAAAAAAAAAAGAAATTGAAGATTATCAGAATAATAATGGAGTAACAAATTCAATTCATAATGATGGAATTAATGTTAATAAAACTAATTTTTCAATGGTAATAAATAAAGAGAATAATTTAAATAAAAATTTCAAAATTAAATTAGATAAATTAAAAAATGAAAATATTAATTTAAAAAAAAAAGTTGAATTATTAGAAAAAAAAGGTAAAACACTTTCTCCAAATAAAATTCCTAAACCAACAAAAATTGAAAATTATCATTCTCAAAATAATAATCAAAGAAGAATTAATACTAGTGTTAATGATGATGAAAGAAATAATTCAAATTCTTCTTTTAGTCAAAGTTTAAGTTTTTATGATGAAAAATTAAAAATTTTTCAAAAAGAAAATGAAAAATATAAAAAACATTTACATAAATTATCTTATGAAATAAATAGATTTTTAATAAATTTTAAACAAATTAAAAATTTAGAAATTCCAGAAGGATTGAAAACTAGTTTAGAAAAAGGAAAAATTACATTAAATCAATTAACTTCTAATTTTTTAAAAAAAAATAATGATTTTTCAATGAATCATAATAACAGTAGTTATAATGAAGAAGAATTAAAAAATTATAAAGAAACAGTAATTAAATTAAAATTAGAAAAAGAAAAAATTAAAAATGATAATATTGAATTAAGAAAAGAAATAGATATATTAAAAAATTCTACATCAAATAATAAATTAAATAGTAATTCATCTTCAAAATCAATCAATTCAAAACATATTAGAAAAGATTCTGTTAATAGTAATAATAATAGTTTTTCTAATAATATTAATAATAATAATATTAGTATATTAAAAAATCAAAATGATGAATTAAAAAAGAAAAATGATGAATTGAGTTTAAAGTTGTCTAAAAAAGACACTTTAATTCAGAAAAATTCAGTTGAATTTAATAATAAATTTAATCAATTAAATGAAACAATTAATCATTTAAAATCAAAAAATCAGGATTTAAAAAATGAATTAAGAAAAAGTCAAAATTTCAACAATAATAATTTAAATGATAATAATAAACAAATTGATAAAACAGATAATGAAATTATAAATTTAAATAAAAAAAATATAGAATTAACTAATAAATTAAATGAAGCAAATGAAATAGTTAATAAATATGAAAATAAAATAAAAGAATTAAAAGCAAATGAAACATCAATTAAAAATAAATTAGAAGATGAAATAAAAGATATTAAGAATAATAATGAAAAACATATAAAAGAAATAGAAAAATTACAAAAAGAAAATAATTCATTAAAACAGGAAAAAATAATTGAAAATAATTTAGAAAATGAAAATGAATCATTAAAAAAAGAAATAGTAGAAATAGAAAAAAGAATAAGTGAACAAAAAGAAAAATCAAATGGTATTTTAGAACAAAAAAATAAAGATATTTTAAATTTAAAAGAACAAATTCAATATATGAAAAATAAAGAAAATGATAGTTTAAATTTAGAAATAGATAAAATTAAAAAAGAAAATGAATTAAAAAATTCTATGAAAGACACTGAAATAAATTCTCTTAAATCAAGTATAAAAGAATTGGAAATTCAATTAGAAAATAATATTAATAATAATAGCAATATTGATTCAATTAAAAAAGAATTTAATCTAAAAGTTTCTTCTTTGGAAAAATCCATTAATTCACTTAAAAATGAAATTAACAACAAAGAAAATTTAATTAATGAACTTAATAATAAATGTAGTGAAGAAATAAAAGAAAATCAACAACTAAACATTAATATAAATAAATATAAAAAAGAATTAGAAAATGTTAATGAGAAATTAAATAAAAAAATAAATGAATTTTCTAAAAATAATTCTGAAATAAAAGAATTAAAAGATGATAAAAAATTATTGGAAGAAAAAATTAAAAGTTTATTTTCTGAAAAATTAAAAAATGAAGAAAATTACAAAAATCAAATTAATTCTTTGAATAAAAAAATTCAAGATAAAGAAATCAATATAAATTCACTTAATGAAAAATTAAAAAGCAAAAATAATGAAATTGAAATATATAATAAAAATAAAGAAATTTCAAATAATGAAAAAGAAAATTTACAAAATGAACTTCAAAAATGTAAAAATGATAATTCTATAATTAATCAAATAAAAAAAGATGAAGAAAATAAATTAAAAGAAAGTCTTAATTTAATTCAAAAAAATTTAGAATTGGAAAAGGAAAAAACTAAAAAATTTTCAATTGAAAAAAAAAATTATGATAATAAAATTTCTTCTTTAACAAAATCTTTAGAAGAATCAAATAAAAAATTAAAAGAAAAAAATACAGAATATGATAAATTAAAGGATATTTCACAGAAAGAGAAAAAAAATTTGGAAAATAAAATTAATGAATTAAATGAAAAAATAAAGCAAATAGAGGAATTAGATAAAGAAAAGAATGAATTATATAATATAAATATTGATAATAACAATAAAAAAAATAATGAAATAATAGATAAATTAAAGAAAGATTTAGAATTTCTTAATAATAAAAATAAAGAACTTAATCAAAAAAATGAAGAATCTCAAAAAAATATAAATAAAATAATAAAAGAAAAAGAAGATATAATAAAAGAAAATAAAGAGGAAATAAATAAATTAAAAGAAGAGAATTTAAAAGTTTCAAATGATACAAATAATAAATTGAAAGAAACAATTGATAATAATATAAAAGAAACTTCTGAATTAAAGAAAAAAATAGATTCTTTAAATATTGATAATTCAAAATTAAAAAATGAAATAAATGAATTAAATAATAAAATAATTGAAATTGGTGACATAAATAAAAAACAAGAAAATGAAATAGTAAAATTAAATAATGATATTGATTTTATTCAAAAAGATAATGTTACTTTAACTTCTAGTTTAGATACTAAAATTAAAGAACTTATAAAAAAAGAAAAGGAATTTGAAATATATAAAGAAAATATTAATCAATTAGAAAAAGAAAATAAACAAATAAACAATGAAAATAAAAAATTAAAAGAAGAAATTGAAAAAAATAAAAAAAAATTAAAAAAAGAAAATGAAAGAAATGATAATAATGATGATAATTCAATAATAAAAAAAGATTTAAATTCACTTTCAATTGAAAATGATAAACTAGTTAAAGAAAAAAATAAATTAGAAACAGAAAATAAAAATATTAAAGAACAAATAAAAGATTTAAAAATGAAAAATGAAAATCTATTAGATTTAGAAAAGAAAATAAAAGAAAAAACAGAAGAATTGAATTTATATTTAAATGAAATAGAAAATAAAAATGATATAATAGAAAAAGATGAAGAAGAAATAAATAATTTAAATAAAAAATTAAAAACATTAAAAAAAGAAAAAGAAGATTTACAAATAAAATTAGAAGACCAAGAAGACAATAATTCTCATATAATAAAGGAATTAGAAACTTTAAAAAAAAAGAATTTAGATTTAACAGAATTAAATAAAAAAAAAGAAAAAGAAATAGAAGATTTAAATAATGAAAATATACAATTAGATTCAGAAATAACAAAAACAAAAAGTGCTTATGATTCAATAAATGAAAAAAATGAAAAATTACAAAAAAAAATAGAAGAAATTAATAAAAAATTTAAAGAATTAGATAAAAAATATGAAGATTTAAAAAAGAAAAAAGATGAAGAAAGAATTCAATTAAAAGCAGAATTAATTGAATTAAAAGCAACAAAAAAATTATCCTTAGAAAATAATATTGATGATAAAAATTTAGAAATAGAAAAATTAATGAAAGAAAAAGAAGAAATATTAACTCAAAAGAATAAAATTCAATCAAAAAATACAGATTTTAAGAATAAAATTCATCAATTAAATGAAGAAATAAGAAATAAAGAAGAAGAAATAGAAGAATTAAATAATAAATTAGATGAAGATGAAAAATTATTAGATCAATATGAATTAGAAATAAAAAAAGAAAAAGAAAAAAATTTAAAATTAAATGAACAAATTAAAGAATTAGAAAAAGAGAAAGAAGAAAATAATGATAAAAATGAAGAATTAAATAATTCTCGTTTAACAAGAAAAATTCAAAGATTAAATTCTAAAATAGAAGAATATCAAAATAAATTAAATGAAGCTGATGAACAATTAAAAATAACTCATTCAGAATTAAATAAATTAAGAAAAAAGAATTCTCAAAATTCATCAAATAAAAATAATATTGAAGAAATAGAATTAAATCCAGACAATTATGAAATGATAAAATGTGTTCATTACAATAAAAAATTTAAATGGATATTATTTAAATATAAAAATTCAATAGATTTAAATAATAATGTAAATTTAGATTATGAAGATTTTATTTGGAAACCATTAACAAAAAGAAGAGAATTTGAAAATTTTGGTCCTGTTCCAACTTGTAATTCTTATGAATTACAAAAACAAATTGATAATTTACAATCTTGTCAAACTGAATTAATTGATAAATTATCTAAAAAAGAAAATGATTATAATAGATTAAATTTAAATTTTGCTAAATTATTTAATAGGAAAAAATCAGGTGAAAACAATCAAGATAGATTACTTGAAACTATTGATAAATTAAAAAAAGAAAATAAAACTTTACAAACTACAGTTCAAACTATTAAAAATAGTGAAAATAATGTCATTGGAATTTCTTTTATTGAAGATGATTTAAATAATTCACAATTTATCGATGATTATAATTTTGATGAAATTTTAAATAATTTAGATAGTGCTTCTTTATTTACTTATTCTGGTAAAAATAATGGAATTAAAATCACAAGTCAATTAAAAAATACTGTTGAAAGTATATTTGGTCAAATTAATGTTACTCAAAATTTTAAAATGACTTTGGCTTCTCTTTTTAAACAAATTGGTTTTTCTGATGAAGATATTTATCAATTATTAGGAAAAAATAGAGGAGTTATAAATATTCCTCATAATAATCAGATATAAAGTTTTTTAAATTTATAAAATTCAGTTTTTTTTTTGAAGTGGTTATCCTTGTTTTATTTTTATATCATTATATGTTGTTAAGAATTAAATGATTAATTAAATATATATTATAAATAAATAATAAAAATTATTTTCAAAATTAATATCTATTAATTATTGTTTATTCTTTTTTATGGATCTTTTATATTTTTTTTTAATATTGTTAAAGGTAATCTTATTAATTTTAATAATAATTTTTATAATAGTATATTAATTTTAATTCCTTTAATTCCTCTTTATTTTATAAATAATGAGTTTTTATTGATTAAAAAAGAAGAAAAAAATATAATAAACAATAATATATATTTAATTTTGATGTACATATTGAGAAAATTATTTTCAATTGATTTTTGAGGTTTAATCAAAATCATTTATTTTAATATAGAAAAGTAAAAAGTTTTTTTAATTTTTATAATTATAAATGTAAAAAAAAATATTATATTGTGTTATTTTATTTACATAATATTTTATCAATTCCTGAAGAAAATTGGATTTATACCTTTCTGATATAAAAATAAACACGAATAAAAATCATATGGTTCTTGATAATAAAAATTAATTTCTTTTTTTGGAGCAGGGAATTGATCAAAGTAATATTTTAAATTTTGATAAGTAAAATTTTTCAATTTATCATTATTTATTAATAAATTTTTTAATTCTTCTTTTTTCCATTCATTAAAAATTTTTTCATTTAAAACTAGTTTTATCAATAAATTTTAATCATTTTTCATTAATTTCTTTTATATTTTTAATTGATATTAATAAATTTTTAATTTTTCTAATTGTATTATTCAATTCATTTAATTCAGATTCAGCTTCTTTTAGAAAATAAATTAATTTATTTTTTTGAAAAAAAGAATTTCTATATATTAAATAATCTATTTATTTGATTCATTCAAAATTTCATTCTTTAAAATTAAATTTCCTACTTCATTTCTTTTCCTTTTTACTCCTAATCTTTCAAAATAATTATTACCATTTTTTATTTTCATAATTTTATTGTTTGAAATTTCTTTGAGATTTTCAATATATTCATCATATTCATTATTATAATCTTTTATTATATTATCATAAAATTTTATATTGTCATTAGAATCCTCAATACATCGTTTTAAAATATTAGAAGAAATCAAAAGGTTCTTGAATTCTTTTTCATTTTCAATTTTTTGTTGTTTAAAAATATTTTTTTTATTGTCTAACAGAAATTTAATTTATTCAATCTGAAATTCAACTTCATTAAATTCCTCAATAAATATCCCATTTTATATATCTTTTAATTCTATTGTATCCTTAATAGGAAATTCTTTTATTATTAAATTTAATTCTTTTTCTGAATTATCATCTTCTAATTCATTAATTCTTTTATTTTTTATATTTTCAAACAAAGGAAAATTTTTTGAAATATCTTTTAAAAATATATAAATTATTTGAATATATTT
>JAEEGK010027661.1_pt1 | contig 11436 bp, 6 predicted proteins | sample 8958771 | NCBI WGS metagenome assembly JAEEGK01 (sample SAMN16246547, study PRJNA631951) | gut metagenome | biome: gut microbiome; feature: rumen; material: SC-attached | host: Bos | place: Iran: Karaj | collected 2018-10 | reverse complement strand
CGCAAGCAGCGCACAGACGATGCCTTCTTCGGTGCTGTCGGTCACAAACTGTCCCTTGTCGATAAGGCATCCCTCCACTGTCGAAAATCTCCCGAGTATCAAAGGGAGCCCAAGTGCTCTTGCTTCCCCGATCACCATCGGCAGCCCTTCGTGAAGAGAAGGCAGTATAAAACAGGTACACTGCTTCATTACAGCGTAAGGGTTTTTAAGCGCTCCTGTCATGATAATACTGCCGTCCGGGGAAAGTTTTTCGGAAAGCGCTTTCTCTTCTTCAAAGTCCGGGCCGGATCCTATGATCACAAGCCTGGTCTCAGGATATTCTTCATGAAACTCCGAAAAAGCCCTTATCAGCGCTTTGTGATTTTTTTCGATACTGCATCTTCCGACGGTCACAAAGGAAACAGTGTCCTCGGGAAGCGTAAGCGCAGGGGCTTTTTCCGCTTCACTAAGCACTTTTTCTCCGTCGAAAAGATTGTCAACATATACGAATTTTTCCGGAGCGATGCCGTATCTTTCCGACAGATTCTCACGATTTACTTTGTTCACGCCTTTTCCGCACGAAACCACACAGTCAAACCGGTCGTATGTCTTAAACGTCCGTATCAGCCACGGGGAACGTCTCGTATACTCGCCGTACATGTCATTGTGCAGCCATATCAGGTGTTTTGCTTTGATCGCAAGGAGCATGTGGGCATAATAGAGATTGTACCCGTCAAAATCGATACACACGTCAAAGTGCCTGTTTCCGAAAAGTTCCCTGATATCCTGCCTGATGAGTTTTTTATATAGTCCTGTCTTATCCGCGGGTATTCCGGTCTTTCTCACAGTCTGTTCCATCGCGGCATGGTACAGAGATGTGTCCTTCTCTATGATCTCGATCTTTTCATCAAGAGCCTCTCTTATATAGTCCGCGCTGTATTTCCTGCTTTTTACGAGGAGGAGCGTCACGTGGTGCTCAGACAGATCGATGTTTTTAAGCAGGTTTAGAAGCGCTGTCGTTATCCCGTTTTTCTTTGGTTTTCCCCTGAAGATGAGTATGTTCATACCGCTTTTTCCAATACGTCGTAAAACTCATTTACGGCTCTTTTGTTAAACTCGGAATAGTTGAAATCATATCCTGCGGGCACTTTTCCCTCGGCAAACGCCTTAAGTCCGTTGAAGATGTCATCTTCCTCATGCCCTATGAGCAGCTGTCCGTTTTCCGTCATAACTCCGGAAACGGAGGAAAAGTCGGAAACGATGACAGGCAGCTTAAGCGCCCTTGCTTCGTGGACCACCACAGGCTGTCCTTCGTGAAGCGAAGGAAGGATAAAGCAGTCGCAGTGTTTCATCACGACGTACGGGTTTACCACATGTCCCGGTATCATGACACATTCTGTAAGACCAAGGCTTTCCGTGAGTTTTTGAAGGTCTTCTCTCAGCACGCCGTCACCGAGTATATAGAGATATGCGTTTTTATACTCATCATGAAAGCGTCTGAATGCTTTTATCAGGCACTCGTGATTCTTTTCCGGGCTGAGCCTGCCTATAGTTACGAATCTTATGTTCCTGTCCCCGTTTTCGTCAGTCTCCGGGACATATTTCATATATTCCGCGTCAAAATCCTCGCGAAGGATCTCGCCGCCCTTTACGTAGGTCTCGGTAAAATAAGCTTCATGCACGAGATATGCGGGTTTATTGTCCACTTCCGAAATATGCTCGTCCGAAGACAGTTCGATCACTCGATTGAAATCTATAAGGTTGTCAGCATGAGTGAGCTTTTTCCCGTCTATGTAGGTGTCGCACATCTTCTCGCGGTTTACCTTCATTATCTCGTTTCCGCAGGCGACCACCTTGTCGTAATACTTGTATAACTTGAATATCTTTAAAAGCCACTCGTATTTCGTGCGGTATTCCTCATACATGTCGTTGTGGAGCCATATGTATTTCGGAACATCTTTGTTCTGTAAAAGCATCAGCTGGTAGAAATAGTTATATCCCTCAAAATCCACGATGCGGTCAAAATGCATGCCGCCGTAACAGCGCTTCCACTCCCTTTTGTATACCTCATGGAAAGGCGATCTCATGCCGAAACGGTTTCTCATGCGGTGCGCGATGTTTTCAAAGAGAGTCATGTTGAAAGTGCTGTTTCTGTAGATCACACGCACCGCAGGGTTTATCCTCTGATAGAGCTTTACCTTTCTGTCTTCCGGGCACGATGTGATCATGGCAGTGACATCATATTTACTATAGTCGATATTGTCGAGAAGATTCACAAAGGCTGTGGAAATGCCGTTTGTAAGCATTTTTCCGCGCGAAATGAATATGCGCGTCTTTTCGTGAGAGACCTTGATAAGGTTCATGCCTTCGGTCTTTCCAAAGAACACCGTATCTATGATCTTTCTGCTTATGCCGCCCTTTCTTCCGGCATCGGCAAAAGCCTTGACTTCAGCGTATTTTTCCCGCCATTCGTCACAGACTCTATCAATATCACGGATATTTGCCGCGATCCCTTCGATATTCTCGGAGACCGGACCGGGCAGGTGATCAAGCCCATGATACATGCCTCTTTCGGCCTTGTAGCTCTCCACATCCTCGATGTAAAAAAGCACAGGGTGGTCTGTCGCAAGGTAATCATAAAAAATGCTCGAAAAGTCACTCACAAGTATGTCTGTCACCGAAAGGATCTCGTTTGCGTCGATCATCGCAGGAACAAAAAAGCCGGCCTTCATCCTGTCTCCGGCAAGCTGGAAGACACGCTGATGAGGCTTTACAAGTATCTGATATTTACTTGTGTCTATAAGGCTTTCAAGCTTCTTTTTGAACTCAAAATAGCAGTCCACTCCGGCTTCGGCGTGTGCATAGTTCACGCCCTTCCAGGTGGGCGCGTAAAGGATTATCTGCTTGTTTTCGTCTATCTCTGTCCCGAGAGCCCGGAGTTTTCTGTATATCTCCTGCCTTTTGAAACGGAACAGTATATCGAGCCTGGGATACCCTTCCTCGATGATACTCCCATCATACATTCCGTCAAGCTTGTAGGCTTTTTTGTATATCTCCGTGAGGAACGGGGAAGCAGACACCATATAGTCCGAAGCCATAAAGTTCTTAAGGACGTTTGAGACCTCGACCGCGCCATCGGGCATATCATATCCGAGAGTCTTTAAAGGGATCCCGTGCCAGGTGTTCACATATATCTGTCCGTCCTTTTTTGTGAAAAAAGACGGGAAGGAAACATTGTTTATGAGGTATTTTGCGGAGGCAAGGTACTTTATGTAGGAAAAAAAGCCGTAATGTATGAATCTTACATTCCTGTGGTCTTTATATTCCTGCTTCAGTCGCTTTAACTCTTTCTTGTTTTCTATGGCCCAGATATGCGAAAAGTCTTTAAGCCTTTCATCGGAAAGCGCTTCAAGGAAAAGCGCGTAAGGACCGCAGAGCATCCCTCTTCCGAAAAACGACTCGTAAAGTATGGTCTTTTCCTGTATCTTTCTGTGCTTGTAAGCTCCCGCATAGAGCGTTCTTCTCACCATGTTGAGGCTGAAATAGTTCTTTACGAACTTAAAGCCGCCGGTGAACATTTTAAAAATCTTTTTTATCGTTTTCATTTTTCTCCGGAGCGCATTTCGGTAAGCAATGCTTCAAACTGCGAAAGCGCGTCGATATCATATTTCTCGTAATCCACGTTCATGGGGCGGATCTTTCCCGAAAGGAGATCGGTAAGGCCCTGTTCAATGCCCTCAATGCTGCTGTCCACAAGCGTCCCGCCGTATTCCTTAAAGAATCCGCGCGGTCCCACTATGTCGGTGCTCACCACGGGAAGCCCCAGGATATCAGCCTCTGCGAGCACCAGTCCAAAGCCTTCATAGAAGGAGCTCAGGATGAAGCCGTCACAGTTTTTGATGATCGGGAAGGGATTCGGGATGTTCATGACAAGCGTCACATGATCCTTTAAGCCGTTTTCTTTGACCGCTTCTATGGTCTTTTCGTAATAGTCAAACTGGGAAACACCGCCCGCTATGATAAGTTCTGTGTCAGGGAACTTGGGAAGGATGTTTTTAAATGCCTCAAGAAGGCGCAGATGCCCTTTTTCGGGAGAAAACCTGCCCACATTCACGATCTTTTTCCTGTCCGATTGAAGCACATTTTTAAGATGCTGCGCGCTCGGAAAGATGACGGTATCCTTTCCGGGTTCTATGGGAAGCTCCGCTTTTACCATCACGGACTTGTAATCTATAAGGTTTTTGCAGACTCTGATGTTTTTTCTGCAGGGGCCCGCAAATACAGCGGTGGGCTCCACAATGTCATCGGTCACCGCAACGACCTTATCATAATTCATGTAGCAGAACTTTAAGACATCAGGCTCCACAGCACGCTTTATGGTCGTTTCCATCGTCATGTCGTTATGGACAAAAATAGCCTTTCCGCCGGGGTGTTTCGTGAACATCATGCTGGTCTCGCGTTCATAGCCGTTGAACTGTATGATGGTATCGATGCGCATCCTGTCAAAGTTCCTGAGCATCTCGTTCTCAAGGAATCTCCCGTTCCTGCGGTTGTAATAGGATGCCTTTACCAGATGGTTTACAAAGAACTCCCTTCTGTAGCGCTCGGGAAGCGTATACATGCCACGCCCCATCATGCAGTAATAGGTGCAGTTCCTTGCGATCCTTTTAAGTGTGTTCTCCTCTCCTTCGATCTTTTCCGTCTTGCAGAGGATGATATAGTTTCTCTTATCCTTGTCAATGTTGTCGACAAGATTTTCAAGCGACTGTGTGATGCCGTTCCTTGCGAGGTTTCCCGCATACAGTAGCACATTTTCAAGTCCGTTGTCGGGAACGGGCTTCAATATGCAGTCATCCTTTTTTCCAAAGAAAACAAGGTCAAGAAGCTTTTTGGTCGCGCCTTTTCCGTCGTAGGGGCAGTATTTTTTGATAAAATCGCTGTCGTCGTAATCCTTGTCCGAGCGCATCTCGCGTAAAAGGCTTTCCGGATCCGAGACCTTGGGGAAAGGAAGGCTGTCAAGGTCGAGATAGAGTCCTCGCTGTTTGAGATAGTCATCTCGGTCAAATGTGAATAGGATGACCTTTTTCCTTAAATTGGCAAAATCAAAGAAAACGCTTGAATAGTCGGTGATCAGCACATCACATGCGTTTAAGAATTCATAGGTCTCATACTCTTCCGGGAAAAACTTTATGTGCTTGAACATGTCGGGAGCGCATGCCGACTTCGAGACCGGATGTAGGTTTAAATAAAATTCCTCGTCATCGTTCAGCATTTCATCAAGCATGAAAAGATAGTAAAACATGAAAGAATCGCTTTTTACCGTCTTTCCTTCAGACGCCGAGCCGCGGAAAGTGGGCATATAGGCGTATACGCGCTTTCCCTGAAGCCTGTGCTTTTTTCTTATCGCGTCTCTCGAATCCTCGTCAAAAAATGCTTCGTTCCTCGGATATCCCGAAAGGACGCACGTGCCCCTTCCTATGTTTTCGATCATATAGTCCTTTAACATATGATCCATGGTATACTCATTCGGATAGAGCAGGAAATCCGCGGCGACAAAGTTTTTCTGCGCGTTTCCGATGCCCGCGAAGCCCTCCTCCATCTTTCTTCCGAGACATTTTAAAGGCGTGCCGTGCCACGTGTTGAGATAGATCTGACCTTCGCGTTTTATGAGCCAGGGCATGAAAGTATTGTCGTTTATGAGATATTTTGCGGAGGCGAGGAGCCTGAAGTATTCGTCTGAAGAAAGGACGACCGTTTTCACTCCCTTTATGGAATGAGCCTTAAGGCACGCTTCCATGGTCTCTTTTTTTCCGGCGGTGCAGGAAAGATATATCTTAAAATCCCTGTACTCCGGAGATGATGCCATGTGGCGGATGATATAAAAAATATTGCCGTTCAGTTCGCTTCCGTGCTGCGATTCGATCAAAACGGCCTTTTCATCGATCGGAAGGCGCTCAAGATATTTCGGATAATCATATCTCACTTTGAGATAGATGTTTCCGGCATTGTTCTTTTTTACCGCGCGTATGTTCTTATATGTGTTTTTAAGCCTTTCTTTCAGCGGAAATCTCCCGGTTTTGTCAAGCTCAGATGTTGTCAAGATAAAGCCTCCTTAAAGAGTTCATGTTAAAAAAATTATAGCAATTCCTTATAATGATTTCAAGGAATTGCCATAATCTTTGATCATAAAAAAGTTAAGTTTATGCCTGTTCTCCTGCGGGGAAAACTTTGCCGATGAACTCGGCCGCTTCATCTATGCCTGCGATCTTCACATCCTCGATAAGACCTTCGTCGACGGCCTCCGCAACCCTGTGATCGAGCGGGAGCTTTGCAAGGCATTTAAGATCGAATTTCTTGCAGATCTCGTCAACATGACTCTTTCCGAATACGGGGATCTCCTTGCCGCAGTCGGGACATTTTACATAGCTGTAGTTCTCGATGACTCCGAGTATCGGTACATTCATGGTCTTTGCCATGTTCACAGCCTTTGCGACGATCATCGAAACAAGCTCCTGAGGGCTTGTGACAACAATGATACCCGAGATCGGAAGGCTCTGGAATACCGTGAGCGGAACGTCTCCGGTTCCGGGCGGCATATCCACGAACATGTAGTCCACTTCGCCCCACATGACATCGGTCCAGAACTGTTTTACCGTGCCTGCAAGGATGGGACCGCGCCACAATACGGGCATCTCCTCGTCATCAAGAAGAAGGTTGAGACTCATGAGTCTTACACCGTTTCTTGAAACAGCGGGGAATATCCCGTCGTCGTTTCCGCCTGCGCGTTCCCTGATGCCAAAGCTCTTGGGGATGGAAGGTCCTGTGATGTCGGCGTCGAGCACCGCTGTGTTATAACCTTTGCGATTCATAGCCACCGCAAGGCTTCCTGTAATCAGCGACTTACCTACGCCGCCTTTTCCCGAAACGACTGCGATCACATTTTTGATGCTTGAAAATGCATTGCAGGGTTCATGCATGTCGCCGGGCTCTTTTCTCGATGAACAGTTTGCGCCGCATGTTGAGCAGTTGCTGGTGCATTCTGCGCTCTGATCATTTATTTCTTCTGCCATAATGATTCCTCCGGATAAACAATATAACGTGGATTATATACTACTCATTTGTTTTTTTCAAGGCTGTTGTTTTCTTACAAGTCCGTAGCACACTCCGTTTTCCGGATCCACGCCTTTGTAATAAAACAGTTCGTCGAGCGTAACACAGATGAAGCCCTGTTCGTCAAGGTATTCCAGTATCTTTTCGGTCGCCTCTGGAGCCTCGGGATATGTGGAATGCATGAGGATTATATAGCCGTCGTGAGAATGTGTCGTGACATTCTCGTAGGTCTCCTTTGCCTTTCTTTTAAGCATGTCCTCATAGGATTCGCCCGACTTCTGCGATCTGTTGAGCCAGTCCTCCGCTCCCCATGACCAGCCTATATAAGGCATCGGAAGGTTTTTGAAATATTCTATCCTGCACCCTCCGGGCATTCTCACAAAGCGCGGCGCTTCCCCTGTTATCGCGGAAAGAATGAGGTTTGCCTTGTTCAATTCCGTCCATATCTCTTTTCTGTCATGATCTTCGCCCTTGTAATAGATATGGCTGTATTCGTGGGAAGCGACCTCGTGGCCTGCGGCTTTTATATCAAGGACCGACTGGATATTCTCAAGTTTGTCGCACTTGTTCGTGATGAAGAAAAACGTCGCAAGAGCGTCATGTTTCTTCAGGACTTTGAGAATTTTCTTTTCGATGTCGGGGCTCGGACCGTCGTCGTAGGTCAGAGCGATCATCTTTGCATTGGGGTCAAGATCTCTTATCACCGACCTGTTTATGGGGTTTCCTTCGGCGTCATAGTACATGAACGCGAGCGCTTCGGAAAGATAGCATTCATAATCGAACGCTGGATGCGATGCTCCGGTGAGTCTGTTTTCCGCAAAATGGAAAACGACCTTGTCGTCTTTTATCTCGTAATCGTAATAATCTTCTGCATTGTACGGCGTTTCGTAGGAAGCGAATTTGGAATATGTGAGCGAATTGCCGAGCGCGTCTGTCGTATATGTCTGAAGACGCTCCTTAACGATCGCGAAATACGATTCCATGAACATCTCGGCCGCGTCAATATGCGGCACCGGAGTGGGTGTCGGCGTATATGTGGGCGAAGGTGTCGGTGTCGGAGAAGAAGTCGGCACCGGAGTCACGGCCGCTTTTGTGGGCGAAGCAACGTTTTCCCCGCTGTCGGGCGTGATCTTCACATTATCCGGCACAGCGGGCAAAGTCGTATTTAAAGCAGGGACGTCGGGCACATCGGGAGGGCTGTCGATGAACAGTCCGTCGGAGCACGCGCCCAGCATCACGACAGCCGCAAGAACGGCTGCTGAAAACAATATCTTTTTCATCTTCATTCACCTTTTCCGGCAAGATAGATGTCGGGCATCTTGGGAAGCGGATATCCGGTCCCAAGGAAAAAGCTTGTGAGCGCGCCCTGGTTGTATGCAACGTTCTGTGAAGCGACCTGGCATCTGTACTGAATGTCATGCATCAGAGTAAAGAGCCTTACATCTGTGATGTCTGTTGAAACATAGATGCGGAGCGCAGTCCCGTCCGCGGTCGGGAGCATTATCTCTTCTCTCCAGTCACCAAGGAAATCCGCGGTGATGCTGGTATTTGACTTGGTCCCGTTGATCTTTGTGCAGCCCTCGGCATTAAAGATCACCTTGCCGTCGATGGAATAGACCTTGGTGCCGTCTCCCACTTCATGCTCAAGATCCGCATCCCAGTAGACCGCATAGTTTACGCTTGCGCCCTTGGGCCATGTGCCGAGGACATTTCCTTCCCAGTCATAGATATCCGTGCTGTCGGAGGTCGCAAATTCATAGCTGTCATTTCCCGCCACAAAGTTTCCCGCGGCGCCTCGTCCTGTATCTTTCTTTCCGTTCACTCTGTAGAGTATGGTGGCGTCATACGGGAACCAGAGGACGCCTCCGTATGTGGCTTCAAGGCAGCCCCAGGCTTCGATGCCCTGATGTGAAAGCACCAGATCTCCCACATGCATCGCGTCGCCGTGTCCGAGGAAGGTGCAGGAAAGCGGTGTGCCGTCCTGATCGATCGTTAACTGGCCGAAGCACAGCTCGTCATATCCGTCTCCATCAACATCGGCAACCGCAAGGTTGTGGTTTCCCTGGCCGCCGAATTTCTTGTAATCATCGCTGTCATTAGTATCAAATTTCCAGCGCATCACAAGCTTTTTGTCAATGACGTCGTATGCCGCGATCGCGGTACGGGCGTAATAACCTCTTGACATTATGCAGGTGGGCGTCTTTCCGTCAAGATATGCGACCGCCCCGAGATATCTTTCCGAGCGGTTTGCATAATCATCGCCCCATGACTGCATGCTGCCTCTTGCCGGTTCAAAATCAATGGTATCGAGGGCTTCTCCTGTCTCTCCGTCAAACAATGTGAGGTATTCGTTTCCCCTCATGATCTTTCCCGTAGTGGTATTCAAATAGATCTTTGAAGGATCTCCTATATCGTTCCCCTTGCCGTCAACACTGCCGTCTGAGGTCTTGCATATCATCTCCGCTTTGCCGTCTCCGTCAAAGTCATAGACCATGAACTGTGTGTAATGCGCTCCGGCTCTTATGTTGATCCCGAGGTTTATGCGCCACATGAAAGTGCCGTCGAGCTTGTAAGCGTCAAGATAGCAGCGTCCGGTGATGCCTCCCTGTGAATTGTCCTTTGAATTGTCAGGATCCCATTTTAAAATGATCTCATATTCGCCGTCTCCGTCAAGGTCCGCTACGGAAGCGTCGTTCGGATAATATGAGCAGGTCTGTCCCTGCATCAGGGAATCGTCCGCAGGTCTGTTCAGAGGGATCTCGATATATGCTTTCTCAGTAGCCTGTGCGGTACCCTCAAAACTTGAGGAAAAAGGATAAAGACTGCTTGTTATGCCGTATGCATCCCCGGGTTTCCCGTCCTTGTCAAGGAAATTTGTGGCTCCGCTTAAGTTTTCCGCGATCAATGTGCCGTTCCTGTAAAGAGAAAACGTGATGTCTTGGGGATCGGTCCCTAAGAATCTCCAGCTTAAAAAGATACCTTTTCCCGTATTTACGGCAACAAGTCCTCTTCCGAGGTCTTCTGCCTGTCTTGTGAAGCGTGTCTCAGGGAAAGCCGTAGGTGTGGGTGTCGGAGTCGCAGTAGGCTCGGGTGTCTCGGTAGGCGTCGTTTCAGGTATCGGCGTCGTTTCAGAAATAGTGCCTTCAGTAGGGGTTACATCTACGGCCGCAGGCGTCGTCACCGCATTCCCGGGCTTTTTTTCACATGCGCCCAAAACGCCCGCTGATGCGAGCACAAGGAGCGCGATCAATGTTGTTATCGTTGTTTTTTTTGACTTTCTTGTAAAATGCATGTTCTTTTCCTGTCCAAAATAATGATCTTAAGTCTGTATCTGCCGTCCGGATCACCAGTCCGAACCCCAGTCGGTGCTTCCCGAATCCCAGCTCGATCCGGAATCCCAGTCATAATCCGAGTCACTGCTCCAGTCACTGTCCGAAGACCATGTGCTCACATACCAGTCGCTGTCCTTAAAATCGCTGGCACTGTAATCGGAATCCCAGTCTTTTCCGACGAAATAGTCATCGTAGTTTTCCGACAGCTCTGTGGGAACGGAAGTACCGGCATAATCCCACATATCATAGACCTGGTCAAAAACGTACCATTCGTTCTGCTGCAGGTAATATGTGGTATCGTCATAGGAATAATAGCCGTTGTGCCTGCTCTTAAATATGTTCGATCCGATCGTTCCGATAAAAAACGCGGCAATGGCTACAATGATCGTAGTCATGAAAGCTTTGTTCTTAGGTGCACGCCCCAATGACGCATTCCCCGACTGTCCGCTCCGCTCGTTCAAGCCTTTCTGGTGGACTATCTCGTCTTTCAGCTTCTGATAGAGCTCATGTACCGCATACGCCTCGTCCTTGCCCTTGTATCTCACGGCTCTGGTGCCGTCGTCCTTGTTTTTGTAGACCACGAAGTCACCGTTCTCATCCTGATAGATGCCGAACGCTCTGGCTTCTTTTATGTCTTTTCCGATGAAGAATCTTGTCACAGACTCGGGCGGAAGCTTTCTCGCCCTGTACCAGTCGGCAAGTTCCGCTATGGTCTTCGGACGCCTGTCGGCGTCGTTCTGGGACGGATTTGCGGCTCCGCAGTGCGGACAGTTCCGCTCGGTATCTTCATAGGTATTGTCGCAGTATTCGCATTTTATCTTCATCTGTTCTCCTTATCCCGTTCCGCCACCGCTTCAGGAACGCTTAAACTTTGAAAAATCAAACATATCGCCCAGAGTCACGCCCTTTTCTTCAGGCTCCATGACTTCTTTTATTTTTTTAAGTGTAGTCTTGAACAGCTTTTCGTCCTTGAAATATTTGAACAAAATGCCTGTATTTCTCTCGTCGCAGAGCG
>JAEEGK010027659.1_pt1 | contig 11436 bp, 1 predicted proteins | sample 8958771 | NCBI WGS metagenome assembly JAEEGK01 (sample SAMN16246547, study PRJNA631951) | gut metagenome | biome: gut microbiome; feature: rumen; material: SC-attached | host: Bos | place: Iran: Karaj | collected 2018-10 | reverse complement strand
ATATTTATAATGAAGATATTATTTATATTCCAAATGATATTAATATTTATATAGAAATTCCTAATTGCTTCACAAATTATTTAGAAAAAATTGGAATATTAAATGTATTTAATATAGAAAATATTGTACTTGGAGAATTGAAAACAAATGAGCAAAAAAATATAACAAATATAAAAATGCCTAAATTAGAATTAGAACAAAAATTAATAAAAATTTTTAAAAATTTGAAAGGATATGATAAAAATGAACAAATAGAAGAATTTATAAAAAAAAATATAGGTATTGAAGAGTATTCTTATCATCAAGTACAAACTTTTATCAAACTTTTTATAAGTCAATTTAATACAATAGAAGGAAAAGCATTTTTCTTGGAATCTGAGCAAATTGAAAAATGTATTGAATATTTTGCTAAAAGTACAAAATATTTTACAAACGGAGGATTTGCAAAATTATTAATGGAAAAAAAATATGAAAAAGATTATGTATATTTATTTCTAGATGCATATGAAAATGATTTAAAAAAAGCAAAATTTGAAACTCCATTAATTTATATAGACAAAAAAAATAACAAATATAAATTAGAAATACTTCCAGACACAATTCCAGATGAGCCAAATCAAGATCAAAACAATATAAATTTAAACAAAGAAGTCGATATCGTTTATCTAATAGATGCAACTGGATCAATGGGGAGAGAAATAAATGCTGCAAAAGAATATGTTATTAAGATTCTTGATGATTTAAAAAAAAAATATACTGATTTGAATTTTCATTTTGGAGCAGTATTTTATAGGGATAAAATAGATTCTCAAGAAGATGAAAATGAATATTTTCCTTTGACAGATGATATGGAAGATTTAAAAAAGAAAATATCTACTATTAAAGAAGATGGAGGAGGTGATTCACCTGAAGATTGGGTTGAAGGATATAAAATTGCAATAAATGAAATGAAATGGAGGAAAGGAATTAAACTAATAATACATATAGCAGATGCTGGTGCTCATGGAATAGAATTTTCAAAAAGAGATAATTATCCTGAACAAGGGCCTTTATTACCTCCTTTAATTAAAGAATGTGTAGAAAAAAATATTAATATAATTGGGTTTAAAATTGATAGTGAGCCAGAACAATCATTTGAAAAAATAATGGAAATATATAATGAACATAAATTATCCGTCAAAGATAATGGCCAATTTATAGAAATTTATGAATTTAATAGGTTGGATTCAAATAACAAAGATGTTGTTTCAGAAAATTTTTATAATCTAGTAATTGAAGCAGCAAATGAGGTTGTAAACTCTTCATATAAATATTTAAAGAGATTAAAACAAATATTAGATCTTCCAAATGAAGTAGATAAAGATGTAGAAGATAAGAAATCATTATTATCTATATTAAATTTAGATACAGAAAATTATGTGATTACTGAAGATAATTATAAAAAAATGATATTATTAGTTTATAGAATAAAAGCAAATGTACCAGTTATAATTATGGGAGAAACTGGTTGTGGTAAAACTGCTTTAATAACAAAATTAAGTCAGATTTTAAATAATGGAGAAAAAATACTAGAAATAATTAATATACATCCAGGTATTACTGATGAAGAAATATACAAAGAAATGAAAGAACTCAATAAGAAAGCAAAAAAACATATAAATAAAGAAACAAAGAAACAAAAAGAATTATGGGTATTTTTTGATGAAATTAACACTTGTTTATCATTTTCACTTTTAATTGAAATCTTTATTAATAAAACTTTTAATGGAGAAAAATTAGAAGAGAATATAAGACTTATTGGTGCCTGTAATCCATATAGATATAAAAAATTAACAGAAGAAAAATTTGGCTTAACAAGAGAAGATGATAAAGAGGATGGTTTAGTATATAAAGTTGAAAAATTACCATTTTCATTATTATATTATGTTTTTAGTTTTGGTTCAATAAATGAAGAAGATGAAAAAAAATATATATTTAGTATAATAGAGAAATTATTTAAAAAGTATGAAAAAAAATTACATGAATTAACAACAGAAGCAATTTCTAAATGCCATATATTTTTAAGAGAAACTTTTGGAGATCCTTCAATAGTATCTTTAAGGGAAATATCTAGATTTACAAAATGTGTTGAATTTTTCCAAGATTATTTCATAAAAAAAAATAACCAAAACAAAAATACGATAAATCATGATAAAAAAAATTTATATAAAATAAAAAGTATTATATGTTCTATATATTTATGTTATTATATAAGAATAAAAGGTGAAAAAAGAAGTGATTTTGAATATAAATTACAAGGAACATTATTACAATTAGTAAATGTTTATTCTGAAGAAAAAAATGATGAAGAATTTGATGGTACTTTATTTGATAAAATAAAATATACTCCATTAAAAGAAGAAAATAGAGAACAAGATATAAACCGTTTTAGTGACTTTTTAAAAATAGAAGAAGAATTTTTATTAAATCAAATAGAATTAGATAAAGGTATAGGTCAAAATAATTTATTAAAAGAAAATATATTTTTATTATTTTTGGCAGTTGTAACAAAAATACCATTAATTATAATTGGTAAACCAGGTACAGGTAAAAGCTTAAGTGCTCAATTAATAAATAATTCAATGAGAGGTAAATATTCTAAAAAAGATTTTTTTAAAAAATATCCTCAAATAATTCAAATTTATTTTCAAGGTTCTGAATCTACTATACCTGAAGATGTTGAAAAATTATTTATGAAAGCTGAAAATTTATATCATAATTTTAAAAAAAAGTATGAAAATAAAGAAGATTTAGTTCCTATATATATGATTTTATTTGATGAATTAGGATTAGCCGAAAAAGCACCAACAAATCCACTTAAAGTATTACATCACAAACTAGAATATGATGGTAAAAGTGAAGGAGTATGTTTTATTGGTATTAGTAATTATTCTTTAGATGCAGCGAAAGTAAATAGAGCTTTAAATTTATCAGTCCCAAATTTAGAAGATAGGATTGACCAAGTAAAAGAGACTTCTGAAAGTATAGTAAAAAGTATTTCTGAAGATTTAACTAAAGATAAAATGAAAATTTTTAATATATTATCAAGAACTTATTTTCAATATAAACAGTTTTTAATTATTATTAAAAAATTATCGGTATTAAAACAATATATTAAAAAAAATGATTCTCAAAACAAAAATTTATTAAAAGATAAAGATTTTAAAGAAATCGAAGGTGAAGAAGAATATAAAAAGTTATTAAAAAATGAGAAAAAAATAAAGCAAGAATTTCATGGAAATCGTGATTTTTATTACTTAATAAAAGGGGTAGCAATTGAAGGCTCAAAATTAACAAATATTTTGGATGAAAGTCAAATTGTTCCTATTATAGAAAGCCATATAGAAAGAAATTTTGGAGGTATATCTTATGAAATTGATATAGATTTTAATTTTGAAAAAGATGATATAACTGAAGATATGAGAACAGTCAGGGAAGTATTAAAAGAAAAAATGAATAGGACCCAAAAAAAGAAAAAAGATAATAAATCTGAACAAAAAGAAGAAAATAGAAAAATTAGTTCAGTATATATAGTTAAAAAATTATATAATTTAGCATGTATTCAAGAAGAAGGGAATGATGGAAAGCAATATCAAATAAAAAATAATATAGATAAATATGATTTAAATAAATGCATTAATGATAATATAAATGATAATAATAGTCGTTATTTATTATTAGAAATAAAATCAAATTTATCAACTTTAATAAATCAAAATATTAGAATTCAAAATCCAGAAAAAAAAGATATTGAATTTATAAATGGAAGTCAATTTTCAGATGATAATAATAATGAATATAGATTTAAAAAAATTAATGAAATTCAAGATTGTGCATCAAAACCTGATAAATTAATTATATTACAAAATTTAAATAATATACAACCATATTTATATGATTTATATAATATGAATTATAAAATAATTGATGAACAAAAATTTGTAAGAATATGTTTAGAAAATTTTAGTGAGCAATTAACACCAGTTAATGATTCATTTAGAATTATAATTTTAGTTGACAAAAAATTTACGATTTCTACTGATATGGCATTTTTAAATAGATTAGAAAAAATACAAATTAGCTTCAGTGATTTATTAGATGATGAAAGAAAATTATTAATAAAAAAAATATTAGAAGAAATTAGATTAAAGGATTTTGTAAAAGACTATTCAAAAGATGATGAAGGTACAAAAAAAATCAATTATGATTTAAATTATTTACTAATTAATTGTAGTGAGCAAGAAATTGGAGGATTAGTTTATAATTCATTTATCGACAATAAAAATGAAAATATAAATAAAGATGAAATAAAACAAAAAATATATAGTAAAATAAGTAATATGTTATCACAGGATATAATAACTATCTTACCAGATGATAATATAATAAAACAAAAATATTATTCTGAAAAAAAATATTATAATTTTAAACAATATATAAATGATTTAGGAATTGCGAGAACAATAAATAAAAATAATTATAAAATATCAATTATATATACATTTAGTAGTATTGCTAATACTATAGAAGAATATTCTGATACTGATATGGCATTTATGATATCAGCAATTAGAACAGAAAAACAATTAGGTGATACTATAGATGAAATAAAAAGTAGAAATGTAAATAATGGAGAACCAAATAAATATATTATATTAATTCATTTTGAACAATTTAATTCAAATAAAATCCAATTTATAAGTGATTATATTAATAATTATTATAAAGATGATGAATATAGTTATATATTTTTAATACATATACAAAGAAACTTTTATTCTGAAAATAAAGAAAATAAAGAAAAAATTCATTCAATTCCAAATATTAATAATAATATAAGACAATTATTTATTGACAATTTAAATGGACCAGATATATCTTTACAAGATCTATTAACAAACAATATAAAAGATATTATGTTTTCTAAAAGTTCATTAATGGATTTAGAAACAGAATTTAAAAAATCATTAATATATTTTGTATATGAAAAAATAAATAAAAAAATAAACAAAAATATAACTTTATTTAACTCAAATGATTATCATTATAGTGACAAAAATAAAGTAAATAGTTTAAATGAAGAAGATTATTGTAATAAAATACAAAAATATATGGATAGTGATACAGAATTTAAAAATAATTTAATAAAAAAAGCAAAAGAATTAATAGAAATAGATAAAGATGCACAAGTAGATTCTAAAAGTTTAATTGATAAAATGTTTAGGGAAAATCGTATAGATAAAAATAGTATTGATATTATATCTTGTTTATTAAATTATATTAAAGAAAAAATATTCAATTATTATTTACAATATATATTTGGAGTATTAGAACATAATAATTTTCTTACTACATTAATGGAAATAAATAAAGATAAATCAATAAATTTGGATAAAAATATAATTGAAAATTTAAAGCTTGAATTTTTAAAAGCAATAAAAGTGGATGGCGAAAAATATGAACCTAAATTTTTATTTAATTATAAAATACCTGGATTTTATAATTTTTATACAAATTTATCAGAATATATAAATAAAAATATTTCTGTTGATTTTTATAATAATGAAAAAAATTTAAGAGAATATTTTGGGACAAAACCTGAAAAAATAAAAAATGATTTTCATGAAAAAGAAGATTCATTATTAAATTTAGTATTTGATAAAATAAGTCAAGATAAATTATATTTTGATATAATAAATAAAATATCACCAGATTTAATTTTAAACGATTACATTACATTTTACTTAGATAAATATATAGGGGATTATTCTAAAACTACTAATAAAATAATTGAATTATTAATAAAATTAAGATTTTCTGAAAAAAATAATCAGATAATAAAAAATAATGAATCTAATCCAATTAATATTATATTAATAAAAATAATATGGGTTGAATCAAATGTTAATTATATTAAAAATATATTAAAAGTATTTGCTCATGCCAATGATATTATTAAGAATGATAAAGTAGGATTATATAAAATGGTAGAAGATTTAATATTTGATGAAAATATTTATATTAAATATATAGTTAATCCAAAAAGAAATCCAGAGCATACAAGAGAAGTAAATGAATGCTTTTATATATTATTAGCAAGTTTATGTTTAAATATAACATCTGAGCAAATAAAATTAACTGAATCAATGGATGAATCAGAAAATTTAAAAAACAATGAAGTAGAAATTATTTATTATAACGACAAATTAAAAGAAATAAATAATATTTTACAAAATTTAAATGATGATTTATATATATATTTAAATGAGTTATATACTATTGATGAATTAATAAAAATAATTGATTATCAATTATCTAAAAGAATAAACTCAATAAACATAAATAATATTAGAAAATATTTAAGAGAAAGTGCTATAATTATACAAAAAAATCAGCCTGATAAAATAAGTCAATTAAAAACAAATTTCAAAAATATATATAATATATTACAAGATGAAGAAAAGAATGAAAAATATATTAATAAATATTTTGATACATTAAAATATATTTTTAAACAAGAAATAACAAAAATAAATGATATTTCATATAGTGTTTCAATACTTGAAGAATTAATTAAAGAAAAAGAAATAATAAAAAAATCAAATGATATATTTCAAATATTATTAAAATCATATGTAAAAAAAGAAGAATTTAAAAAAACAAAAAATAATTTATTAAGTGGAAAGGATGATATAATAAAACTTATAGATAAAAATTTATTAGATGAACAAAAAAATAATTATTTTTCGTTGTCAGAAACTTTACTTTATTTTTTTGAAAAAAATTCATTAATTTATTTAAAAAATATTTTAAAAACAGAAACATTGGAAAAAGAACCAATGGATATTTTTAAAGATTGTAATGTATATTTAGAAGATTTAGAAAAACATTCTAAAAAATATTATGATAAATTAATATATATTACAAAATTATTTTGTTTAGGTTATATTAAGACATATTGTTATACATTTATAAAAATGCATGAAGAATCTAAATTTGAGCCTGAAAATATAATTAAAGCTACTAATAAATATGATAAAATAAAAATGATAAAAAATTATATATATAAAATAATTTATAATCAAAATAATAAAAAAATAGATGTTTTTATAAATGATATAACCAAACAAAAATATAAATTAGGTAAATATGAAGATTTTAAAAAATTTATTAAAGTAGAAGATGAAATACAATTTAATTATGGAATAGAAACATTAGATAATGATAATTATAAAGATGTTTATAATATTCTCTTAAATTATAAAAAAAACGAATTTGAAAAAAAAATAATAAAAGAAGATATTAATAGTGATGGGAAATTATATTTTGATAATTTTTATATGGCTGCAAATAATTTAATTTTATCCAATTTAACAAAAACAAATTTTGATATATCTGATATTTATAAAAATTTCTATGAAAATGTTTGTAAACCATTATATGGAAAAGATGATAACAAAGAAAATGATGATAGTGAAGAAAATGGAAATGAAGCATTATATATATTAATTCAATTTTTCTTTGATCCAACAAAATATTCACAAATTAAAGAAGAATATAAAATTAATTCAGAGGATATAGAAGCATTATTATATGGATATAGATATTGTTTAAATGAAATATCAGAAGAATATGAAGAAGGAGAATATATTTATTCTATTTTATATTCTAAAAATAAAATCAATTATTTAAAAGAAAAACTTTATCCAGGTAGTGATACAAAAGAGGATCCTTACTATGAATTATATTATAAAATAGAAAATCATTTTAAAGAAAAGCCAGAGCAGGGATGCTATATTTGTTTATGTGATAAAGGATACTATCATTCAGTCCCTTCTGGATTTCCTGGATATTCTGAAAAAGATATGAAATGTCCAAAATGTGGAAAAGATATCGGTTCCAAAGAAAAATATATAGAAGAAGAAGATAAAGAAGAAAATGATAAAGAATTACAGAAAATATATGAACCAGTCAAGAGAGAAAAATATTTTAGAATATTTGAAGATGAAGATGAAATTGATACATTAAAAAAAAATAAAGATAAAAGAAAAAAATTAAATGAAATTAATTATATGACCAAAAAAAAATTTAAAGAACAATATATTAAACCATTATATAGAAAAGAAAAAGGATTAAATAAAATAGATGAAAATATTTTCAAAAAGGATAATAAAATAATTAGAAATTTAAGTCAAATATCATATAGATTATTAAATTATATTTTATATTCTCATTTATTTTTTGCAAAATTATTTACAAATCAAGAAAAATTAGATGATTATTTACCAACAGGAATGAAAAATGAAGATTTACCAAAAAGAAACTGGGTTAATATAATAAATGAATGCTTTATTTTATTAAAAAAAGAATTATCAAAAAAAGGAATTAAGCAAATAGAAATATTTATGAATTTAATTTTCAAAGATTTATTTAATAAATTACATGATAAAGAATGTATTGATGATTATGAAGATCTTATTGAATTCGAAGATGAATTAGAGATAATAATTCAAGAAAAAATTAATAAAGCAAAAGAAGAAATTTCTAAATATAAAAAAATAGAGGAAGAAAATTATAAAGATAAAACATCTGCAATTGCCTTATTAAAAGAAATATATGATAAATATAATTATGATAAAAAAGAATATCCATATTATGAATATTTTTACTATACTGATTATTTGGATGAAAATTATATAGAAAATATTTTAAATCATATGAATAAAAATGAATATCCAATGTTAATCAAGTATTTGGAATATAAAAAAAAATCAAAAAAAAAGAATGATGATTATTCTTTAGATTATTTGTTTCTCTTTAATAAAGTATTAAATTTATTTAGCGAAAAATATTCCCATCAAATTACAAGGGAGTTTGCTGAAAAACAAAATATAAAAACTAGTGAGATTTATCAAAATAATGTTGAAAATACTAAATTAATTAATGAGTTTATTAAATTGTATAATAATTTCAAATTAGAAGATAATGAAAAGAAAATTGAATTGAATGTTGATAAAAATTGTTTATGTGACTTTTTTTTAGATGATAATAATAAATATGGAAAAACATATAAAAAAATCTATAAAAAATTTATAGATAAACAAAATAAGGGATTAGAAGAATTATTGGATATAAAAATTAACAATGGAGTATTTGATAGTAATTGTAAAAATAAAATAAACATTCAACAAATAAAAGAAGATGAAATTTTTACATTTAATATACCAAAAAAATTTAATTTTATTGAAGTAATATTTAATTCTTCATATAGAAAAGTAATAGATACTCAAAAATATGAAAATTATAATGAATTTGAAATAAATTTGGATTCAATAGAAACAAAAATGACTGATTTATTATTAAAAAACAAAAAATTATTAAATTATGAATTTATAGAATTTAGTTATAATAATGAAATATTTACTTATGAAATAAATGATTTAGTTACTAATTTTGAAGATAAATATTTGACTGATGATATAACCATTAATGATAAAATTGTATTTTATAATTTTGTTATTGATAATGAAGGTAATAATGATAAATATAAAATTATTATAAATAATTTTATAACTTTAATTGAAACTTTAAATAAAAACAAAAAAGAAGAAAAGACAAAAATTTATGAAATATTTGATACATTGAAAGATATATCAGATGATTTCAAAAATATATTTAAAGATAAAGATGATTTAACTGTTAATAAAACATCAAATATTTTTTATTATTATTTACTATTAATATTTAAATATATAAAAAAAGATCTTGAAAAATACCAAGAAAAAAAATCTGATATAGATAAAAGTAAAACAAAATCAGATAATGGAGAAAATAAAGAAAAAAATGAAGAAAAAACACAAAAATTTAATTTAGATGATAAAATAATCAGAAAATTGGATGATATTTTTTCAAAAAAAGAAATAATCATTAATAAAGAATCATTAGCATCAGCAATAAGATTATTTATAAGTTTAGTATTATATAGAGAAAAAGATAAAGACAAAGAAAATAAAATTAAATCAAATAGAAAAAATATAATACAATATTTGAAAAAAAAAGATTTATGGGAAAAAAAATTATATGATGATGAAAGATTTACAGAAAATTTAGAAAAAATAAAATCTTTAAAAATAAAAATAAAGGAAATATTATGGCTCTATTATTATTTGATAAATAATGAAGAAGAAGAATTTGAAAAAGAAGTAAAAGAACACTTAGAAAATTTAAACAAAAAAAAAGAAGAAGAAGAAGAAGAAGAAAAAGGAGAAGAAGAATCATTAATTAATAATGAAAGAGGAAGCAAAGTATCAAGCAAATCAGAGAGTATATTAGGAAGTAGATCAGAAAGTAGATCAGGAAGTAGAGAAGGAAGTAGATCAGGAAGTAGAGAAGGAAGTAGATCAGGAAGTAGATCAGGAAGTAGATCAAGAAGAAGTTCAGATTATGGTGGATATGATTCTTACAATGGTAGTAAGAGTGATAATGGTGAGAGAGATTTATAGTATATTTTTTATTTAATATATTTCAAAAATTTAAATTAACAATAATTTTAATTGTTTTTTTTTAATATATTCATTTTATTTTTATTTATCCCCAATCTTTTATAATTTAAATTAATATTTTTATTAATTATTTATCTTTATTTACAAATTTTCATTTTTTAATTAAATAAAAATACTAATTTTCTTTGATATTTAATATCTTTAATAATCTCTTTAATGACATTTTTATTTTCATTATTTATACATTCGTTATTATCGTTAATATTGATATTATTATTATTTATATAGTTGCTGTTAATAAGATTATTATTATTATTATTGATTTCTTTATTTAGTTTATCATATTTTATTTATATTTCCTGATTATCTACTTTTAATATCTCATTTTCCTTTTTAAGCCTTTCATAAGCCTCATTTATTGTTTTTATTCTTTTATAGTATTCTTTCATTTTAATTTTTATATCATCAATCATTTTAGCCTCTTTTTCTTTGAGATACCTTTCCTTTTCATTTATCATTTCTTTTATTTGATTGATAAACTTATTATAATTGTTAAATAGTTCCTTGTACAATCTGAATTATTATTTTTGCTAATGATATTATTTTCTGTTAATGATTTTAATTCAGTGGAGATTTATATAAAATATAATATAATAATAATCAAAACAATTATCTTTTCTATTTTTTAAAAAAAATGTTAAGATTAATTAATATTTATTTCTGGTGAGTATTAAGTTTTATTTTTAATAATAGTTTCTATTTTTTAAAATTTAAATTATCATTAATTATATTATAAATGAATTAAAGATTTTTCAAATGAATTAACTAATGTTTTAAATTTCTTTTCTAATGTTGAAATATCAATGGTAAGTATTGAAAGATGTGATAGTGCAAT
>JAEEGK010027655.1_pt1 | contig 11437 bp, 10 predicted proteins | sample 8958771 | NCBI WGS metagenome assembly JAEEGK01 (sample SAMN16246547, study PRJNA631951) | gut metagenome | biome: gut microbiome; feature: rumen; material: SC-attached | host: Bos | place: Iran: Karaj | collected 2018-10 | reverse complement strand
CGAGGGTAAAGTGCTTGAGCGGCAGGTTTACGCTCCGGGCGGCAGGTCCAGAATCCAGCATGATATCGAGCCTGAAATCTTCCATGGCGGGGTAGAGGTATTCCTCTACGGTGCGGTTCAGGCGGTGAATCTCGTCGATGAACAGCACGTCGTTCTCTTGCAGGCTCGTGAGCAGGCCCGCGAGGTCGCTTGCCTTCTCGAGTACGGGCCCGCTGGTGATGTGGATGTTCACGCCCATCTCTTTTGCGATGATGCCCGCGAGGGTTGTCTTGCCGAGGCCCGGCGGCCCTGCAAAAAGGCAATGGTCCAGCGCGTCGCCGCGGTGCTTGGCCGCCTCGATGGCGATGGAGAGGCTCTCCTTGATATCGTCCTGGCCGGTAAATTCTGCAAGGCTGGGCGGCCGAAGGTTGCGGTCGGTGTCGCTCTCGTCAAATGCGCTTTTTTGCGGTGAAATGATGCGGTTGTCTTCCATTCTATGACCTGTCATCCTGGAGCGTAGATTCCTGCTTGTCATTCTGGAGCGTAGCGATAGAATCTATCGGGCTCATTGCTTTAAAGATACTTTAATGCCTCGGGGATAAGTGCCGCCGCGTCTGCGGAATCTCCTAGGATTTCTGCCGCCTTCACGACGGCCTTCTCTGCTGCGGGGTCCTTCACGCCGAGCGTGTGCAGGGCGAGTACCGCCTCCATCTTCGCGCCGGTAAGGGCTCCCATGCCGGTGATGCCCGAACCTTCCACGTCGCCGAGCGCCTGCAATAGCGCTCCCGCCTTTTCCTTGAGGCTGAGCGTCATCTGCTCGCAGGTCTTTTTGCCGAGTCCCTTGATTTTCGATAGGGCGGCCTTGTTGTCGCTTGCAATCATGTTCAGGAGGTCTGCGGGTGTAACCCCGCTCAATATGCGCTGGGCCATCTTGGGACCCACGCCGTTCACGTCGAGCAGCATCAGGAAGATATTCTTCTCTGTCTTGTCGGCAAAGCCGAACAGCGTCATGGAATCCTCGCGCACGACGAGGTTCGTGTAAAGCGTGACCTCGGAACCCTCCTCGGGCAGCTTGCCCGCCGTGTATGCGGAAATGTTCACGCCGTACCCGACGCCGTTCACGTCCACGACCACGAAGGTGGGGGATTTTTCAGCCAGAATACCGCGAATGCGCTCGATCATGAAGCCTCCGGATAGAACTTTTGTATATGCACTTTTGTGCTACTGCACAAATATATACTAAATCGGGGGCTCTGTCAAGCCTTTTTTGACGGCCTGATTACTTTTTCTTTTTCGGGAGAAAGAACCTGTAGGTAAAGTCGGCGGATAGCGCCCAGTAGGTGCCGTCAAAGTCGCCTGCCACGTGAATCCCGCCTAATCGGAGGGAATAGCTCGGAGTAATGTTGTAGCCCAGCGAAAAGCGCTGCGTTGTCACCAGCGGCCACTTGTTGCCCAGCTTTACCTCTTCGACTTCGGGATCTTCCGTTATCTTTACGGTATAGAAACTGCCGGAATACTCCAGGACAAAGTCGCCGATGAACACCGATGCAAACAGGCCCAATCCGTAATGGTGGGTCATCAGGTACTCTTCGTAATCAAGATTTTTCCCTTGATACGGTAGGTGCGGTCCCAGAAATGGTCAAAGACAAATCCGCCTGCTTCGAAATGCTTCGTGTTTGCACCGAAAACTAGCCCCACGAACGGGAAATAATCTGCTCCGGCTGTTATCTTGAGAAAGGGCCCTTCGCCCTTGAACAGCACGCTGAAAGCACCTTCGACGGGCGTATTCCCGAGATCGTAGATAAGTTTGTAGTCTTCTCGTTTCTTCGAGCGAGGCGCATGAGGCTAGGAGCAGGGCTAATGCTAGACACAGTAAGCGCAACATGGGGCGGGTTTATAACAGGTTGTAGATGAGCCCGAGGCGCAACCCGAAGTTGTCTATGTCTTTAATGCCCACGAAAAAGCCTTCCTTATAGGGCTCGTTCATCTGGACATCGAAAAATGCAAATACCAGGAACCTGGGGCTCACGATGATTTCGCCCCCGACAAGCAGGGCGATGTCAAGCGGCGAGCGAACGCCATTGTCAATCAGGTCGTCTTTGGTGCTTCTTTCCTCGATTTCTTCGATGAGGGGAATCGAGAAGCGGGCCCCGATATCGAACATTACGGGGCTTTTCATTGTCTTCATTGCGAGCAGTACCGGGAACGACAGAAGCGCCCGTGTAAGGTTCCCGTCAGACTCCTCCTTATATTCAACTCCTCCATTTTTAGTGCGGTCTATCATGATGCGGTCCAATACGTCTGTTTGGGTCGGCATGTCTGCGTAATCAAGGAGGACTCCGGTCCTTATGGCGAAGTTGTACTGGTTTATCGGAATCAGCGCTGTTGCCCCGAGCGTAAATTGGAATCCGAAGAACATACCGTTGGTGGTGTCTGTCGCGTAGTAATGCAGGTCGCGTTGACCGAAAACACCGCTAAAGCCGATAGATGACATTAGGCCGACGGAAAACTTTAAGGGAACTGGTTCGCGGTTTTCAAGTTCCTTTTCCTTTTGGACCTTGACGACGCTGTCCTTGAATACCTTTGTTTCCTGGACGCCGATGCGGATAATGCGGTAGCCTTCCGGCGTGCGCTCGGGGGCGGTCTGTTCTGCGGGTTCTTCAGGCGCGGCTTGCTCGACAGGTTCTTTTACGGTTGCTGAGCTTGCCGAATCAGTCGAAGCATCCTGTGCGAAGGCGAGCGATGCCGCTAGAAGGAGAATGCCTAGAATGTAGTGCTTCATGATATTCTCCTAGTAACACAGGTTCTTGTTGAGGTATTCCTGCTGTTCCTCCTCGGTAAAGTAGGAGGGGCAGCCAAATTTGATGTCGTCGACGAAACTTTGGTGGATTGCCGGGTCGACAATCGCTCCTGTCGCTGCCCCGATTGTGGCGACCGATCCTGCAAAGATCCCCAAAAGGAGTCCAAAATTCGAACCGTCGCCCATTATGGAAAATATTGCCGCCATCGGGAATCCCGCGAAGGCTCCGATTCCGCCTCCGAGAATGCCTCCAATGACTATTCCGCGTAGCAGGTGGTTTCTCGAGAAGTAGGAGTTGTTCCAAACTTCCCCGTTCTTGCAGAGCGTGACGCTGTCCGTGGGGATGATCATGTAGTATCCCTCGCCTGAGCGGGATGTCGGGAACACGAGGTAGTCGTTCTGGGGGTCGTAGCAGAACCCGGTGGTCTGGAACATAGTCAGGCTGTCGCCCATCTTGGATTCGAAAGAAATGCGCGTTCCCTGGGGCTGCATCTTGACGCCTTCGTACTTGACATATTCGCCCTTGGACCTTTCGGGAATATCTGTCGGAAGGTAGGAGTGCGTCGGGTTTGCGCAACCCGTAAACAGGAATGCGACCGCGTACAGCGCTACCGCGATTAAAGGCAATGGACGGAACTTCATGAGCATTTTCTCCATGCCTATAATATATACAAATTATTAGCGGGGGTGTTGCTTTTTTATTTGTTTGTTGCGATTTTACCGTAAAAATCGCGGAAATCTTCCCAGCGGTAGTAGGGGGCTGCGGGGCAGTTCTGCACGGTCCCTGAGTTTTGTCGAAGGGCCGCCGTGTTGCAGGTCACGGGCAGCTTCTGCTCGGTTTCGTTGAGCATCACCTTCACGAGAATCGGGGTGCCCTTCTTGCTGGACTTGTAGAACACTATCTGCACGTTTGCTGCCATAGGGCTGATTTCGTAATCGCGCCAGACCTTGTGCAGGTTTTCCATGTCGGCGGTCTCGATGCCGGTGTTCTGCGTGCCGTTCTCCATTTGCAGGAGCGTGGCGAACGGAAAAATGACGGTGTCGTGGCCGAAGCGGAGTGTGGCCGTAGTCTTTTTCGCGGGCTTTGCTGCGGTCTTTTTTGTGGGCACTGTCGTGTCGGCGGCAATTACCTTGTCTGCAACATCGAGGAAGTTTTTCAATAGCGGGCGTGCGTTCTCGAGGCCTTCCTTTTTACCGAAGGGGTTGTTGCCCAGCACGCTGTACCACCAGGCGTTCTGCGCGTGCCAGCGGGCGGCGAGATCCTCGTCTGTCCACAGGTCGTCGAAGCTGAATTCGATTTCGGGGCTGCCCTGCAGGCTGTTGCCGATTTCATAAATCTTGCTGAAGAGGTCGCCCGCGTCGATATTCTTTTGCACGTAAGTCGAATCGTTGAAAATCGCATTCATCATGCGCGCGGGGTTCACGTGGCTGTAGAGCTTCTCGTTTTCTTTTTGCCATGCGGGCGTGTTGGATTCGCCGATGATTTTCCCGAAGTCGAGCGGGCTTATAAATGCCATCAGGTACTTACCCGATTCCTGGTGGATGTCGAGCTTGGGCTTCTGCGCGCGCAGTTCCTCTAGGAAAGCCGCCATGCTCACGACGCAGCGGGTCGAGGTGCTGGCATAGGCTTCGATGTAGGCGTTGTTCTTGAACAGTTCGGGGAAGTTCTTCACCATGCGCTTCGCGATTCCCTGATGCTGCGCTACGCCGAGTTGCGTGAGATCGCCTGCGCGCGGGGCGGCGTATTCGTCCAGGTATTTTGCGCGTTCTAGCAGGCTCTTGCCGAGTTCGGTCAGCTTGCCTGCAGAATCTGCCTTTGCAAGCGTGTTGTATAGAGCGTGGTAATGGTCGGCGGGCTGGTGGAAGCGGCTGCCGTGCCTGCCATAGTGGCTCAGGTAGAAAGGCTTGTAGCCTGCGGGTGCCTTGGTGTACTTGGCGGCCGGAGTGGGGTAGGCGTAGTAGTTGCTACCCATCTGGTAACGGTCTTGGGCGATTCCTGAAATCGCCATTGTGAGCAACAGCGCGAGAATTTTTTTCATACTGCTAACCACCTGTTATTGGTGTGGAATGTGAAATGAGGAATGTGAAGTTTCCCATCTCACATCGCACACTACACGTTACACATTGCGGCAACGCCGCTTACATTTCACCTGATTGTCTTACTTTTCGCACGTCTTGAAGAAGCAGCTGCGGGCGCCCGTGTGGCAAGCGACTTGCGGGCCCTGCATGCGGACCTTGAAGAGTAATGCGTCCGAATCGCAGTCGGCGGCCCATTCCACCACCGTCATCACGTTGCCGCTGGTGTCGCCCTTGTGCCAGTATTCCTTGCGGCTACGGCTCCAGAACACCATCTCGCCACATTCGTGTGTGCGGCGGAGTGCTTCCTCGTTCATCCATGCCATCATCAGCACGTCGCCCTTGTCGGCGTCCTGCACAATAGCCGGCGCAAGTGCAACCCCGTCCACGACCACTTCGAATTTAATCTCTTTAATTAATTCATCAAAGCTCATCTTTCGCCTTTCGTCTGTAGGCGCAAAGCGCCGTTCTTTCGTCTAGTTATGCCCTCACCTGGCCGTTGCCGCGCAAGACCCACTTGTAGGTGCAAAGGCTTTCCACGCCCATGGGGCCGCGGGCATGCAACTTGTCGGTAGAAATACCCACTTCGGCTCCGAGCCCGTATTCGCCGCCGTCTGCAAAGCGCGTGCTTGCGTTCACCATCACGCTGCTGCTATCGACGTTCGCGACAAAGTAATCCTGCACGCTAGCGTCTTCGGCGACGACCGCTTCGGTGTGGCGGCTGCTGTTCTGCTCGATATGCTCGCAGGCCTCGGCCACGTTGTCCACGAACTTGACGCTTGCCTTGAGGGCCAGGTATTCGTGGTGGTAATTGCTGTCATCGCCGATGTCCTTGATACGGCTGTCGTGGCTCTGGGCGTCCTTGTTGCCGAAGAGTTCCACGCCACGGTCGGCGAGGCAGTCGAGCAACTTTTTCACGTTGGCTGCATCAATGTGGCGGTCGATAATCACGCATTCCATGGCGTTGCACACGCCGGTGCGCTGTGTCTTCGCGTTAATCAAGATGTTTACGGCCTTGTCCATGTCGGCGGACTTGTCCACATACACGTGGCAGATGCCGTTGAAGTGCTTGATGACGGGAATCTTGCTCTGTTCGACCACGGCGCGGATCAGGCGTTCACCACCGCGGGGGATTACCAGGTCGATGCAGTCGCTACGCTGCAACAGCATGCCCACCAGGTCGTGGCTCGTTTCGGTCACGAGCTGCACGGCGTCTTCGTCAATGCCGTTTTCGGCGAGGGCTTTGTGGAAAATCCCGGCGAGGCACTTGGCGGAATTCAGCGATTCCTTGCCGCCGCGCAAAATCACTGCGTTGCCCGCCTTAAAGCAGAGGCATGCGCCGTCGATGGTCACGTTCGGGCGGCTTTCAAAAATAAAGAACACGGCGCCGATAGGTACTGCTACGCGGCTAATCTTGATCCCGTTCTTCAGTTCGCGGCTTTCGAGCACGCGGTTCAGCGGGTCGGTAAACGCGGCTATTTCTTCGGCGCCCTTGGCCATTGCCTCGATGCGGGCGTCGTTCAGGGTCAAGCGGTCCATCTTGGCGTCGTCGAGCTTTCCGGCGGCGGCCTCCAGGTCAAGTTTGTTCGCGGCCATGATTTCCGGCTTGTGTTCCCGGAGCAACTTTGCCACCAGGTTCAGCACGGCGCTGCGTTTTTCACCCGAGAGGGTGCGGAGATTCTTGCTTGCCTTCTTGGCGTTCTGGGCCAGGATGTCGGAGTATTCTTCCAAGTTGGAATATGAAATAGACGTGTTTTTCATGATTTTACAATATAGAAACTTGATTTTTATCGCACCGGAGTATATTTTAATATTACAGGTTTGTTTTTATCCGCGACAAGGTCTTATAGTCGCAGGATATCGGACTTGGGTGTTCAGACCTGGTGTGTTCTCTCCACACCAGGTCTTTTTGCGACCGTTCGTTCGTCGTCTCGGGGGTGGAACCTCCGGTTTCTCACTCACTCTCACTACAAAGGCTCGTTAATACGAGCCTTTTCCGTTCACGGTGCGACCGCCCGTTCGTCATTTTGGGCTTTTTTTTCAAAAAGGCAGACTAAATGCTTGTTCAGAGGGTGTTTGGTCTGCTTTTTGTTAGTTTGTTTGTGCTAAAATGAACGAAAACGTCGTTTTGGAGGGCGCTTAGGGGGCAAAATGAACCTTAAATCGCCTTTTTGGGGCTCTTTCTTGTGAATTTGTTCGAAATTTGGCAGACCAAATGCGCTCTTTTTCGCGATTTGGTCTGTCAAAACGCTCAAATGCCCTCATAAAAAAGCAAAACGCCCGCGCTATAAACCGTGCAAATGCCCTATTTTAATGTCTCGCGTGGCGACTTCCCGCATCAAGAAACCGCGCAAAATGCCCGCACTATAAACCGCGCAAAATGCCCGCCGTAAAAAACGCGAAAAGCCCCGCCGCGAGGCGAGGCTTTAGTGTTAATATGCAAAATTTAGAGCAACTTCACGATGGCCGTGAACAGCGCGTCGGCGAGCGCGTTGGTTTCGAGACCTTCGAACACGCTGAACTGGTTGAACACGATCTTGCCTGCGCCGAACGGAATCATCTGCAGGTCGACGCCGGTCTTCACCTCGCCATCCTTCAGGCTTACGGAGCGCGCGTAGACCGTTGCGTCGGGCAGTTCGTTCAGGGAAAGTCCCGGCATCACCGCAGCCGCATTGTGGTCGAGCACGTTTGCACCGCCGAATACGGGCAGGAGCGCGGAATCCGCCGGCAGGTAGTGCAGGCTTGCGCCGTTTGCACCCGTGCTCCAGTGGGCCTCGAGCGTGCAGTCAAAGGTGTGGCTCTGGTTCACGAAGTCGATGTCTTCCTGCGACATGTCCGAAAGCAGGAGCGTCTTCCCGCCGTTCTTGGTCACTTCCACAATCTTGTCGATGATTTCATCGGGCCAGGAGCAGAGGTTTGCCGTGAAGATAATCTTCTCGGGGCCGGAAAGTGCGGCGAGCGCGTCGCTGGATTCTTCGCTGTTGTCGAGGAAGCAGACCTTTTCCATGGCGCTCTTCACGTCTGCCGGCTCGATGACGATAAGGTCCTCTTCGGAGGCATGGACTTCCTGGTTCCCGTCCTTCAGCACAATGCGAATCTTGTACTTGCCCGTGGCACGCGGGGAGTTGAGCGTGCAGTTGCCGAGCTGGGTAAGGCTTGTCTTGCCGGCCGGTTCGTCGGGAGTCATTGTCTGCGTGGAGAGCACCTTGCCGTTAGAATCGATCAGGCTCACTTCGACAGAGACGTTCTCGTGACGGTCGTTGTTCAGGAGCGTCACCTGGAAGCTGACTTCGCTCTGCGGTGCGACCACGTGTTCCAGTTCGCTTACGAGGGCGCGGCTGCGGGCGTTGATTTCCTTGCAGAACGCGTCGAAACCCTTGCTCTTGCGGTTTTCGTCGCAAAGGCCGCAGAAGTCCGTGCTGAAATCCGCCCACTGTTCTAGGAAGAAACCCGAAATCTGCGGGTTGCTCTGGAATGCGGTAATCTGGTCGAGCTTGCTCTTGGTAGCGATGGCGTTCGCGCATGCGATGAATTCCGGGAGGGATTTCCATACCGAGAGCGGGCCCGTTACGAAGGCCTCGATGGCCTTGAACGCGTTCTTGATTGCCTTCTGGTTCTTGACCGAGCGGGGGCCCTTGATGTTCGTCGCCGAATTCGGGAGCAACGTGTGGTTCTTGATGGTCACCAGCATCTTGTTGTCGATGCGGGTGGCGTCGCTGTCCTCGCTATCCTGGAACTGGTTGTCGCCAAGTCCGGAATCGGGTACCACGAGTTCTTCCTCGTCCTTGTTGAAGCAGTGGGCGAGGTAGTGCGTGTAGGCTGCACCCGGGTTCATCTTCGGGCGCACCGCGAGCGATGCAAACTGCGAAATGCGGTCAACAGATACCGGCAGGAGCTTGCCCGTGTCGGCATGGAAGGTCCCCTCGTTGTCGAGGTAGATGCTGTCGAGGTTGCTTATTGCGGCGCGGGTCATGTCGACCGGGCTAATCGCGTTGAGCAGCTTGTTGCCGTTCTGGAGCATGAACGTGCCGTTCTCGGAACCCATCACCCAGGCGGCAATGCAGGGGTGGTTGTGCTGTTCCTTGACAATGTCGTTGATGAGGTTCTTCGCGTATTCCAGGCCGGCGGGGGTAGACCTCATGGTGTGGATGGGGAATTCCTGGAACACCAGGAGACCGATCTCGTCACAGATGTCAAGAGCCTCAGTGCTGAGCGGTGCGCCGCAGCTGCGGATGGCGTTGAAGCCTGCCGCCTTCACGGCGAGGAGGTCCTTCTTGAGGGCCGGGTTGCTCGTGGTCCAGAGTCCGCCTTCGCTCCACTGCTGGTTGTAGCATACGCCCTGCAGCTTGACGATGGCGTCGTTCAGGTAGAAGTCGCCCTTGAGGCAGTCGAACTTGCGGAAACCGAACGTGCGCATGATGGGGAAGGCGTATTCCGGGGCCTTGCCCTTGCCGCTCTTGAGTTCCATCTGCACTTCGACCGCGAACATGTTGGGCTTTTCGGGGCTCCAGACGAACTTGGAGCGGTTCCAGTCCTTGATGTTGAGGCCGATGCGGAACGTGGCGTTTTCTTTGTCGAGCTTGGGGCAGTCCTTGAACCACTCGCAAACGTCGCCGCTCGGGTTACGCATGAGAATGCGCAGGCGCGGGCTGTAGCCGCGCGGGTTGTTGAAAGCAATTTCGAGGTTCACGCACTCGGAGTCGGCATCCGGTTCCACGTGCAGGTCCGAAATGAAGGCACTGCTGCCGAGCACCAGGTCCACATGCCCAAAGATGCCGCCGAATGGGTACTGCGTCCAGGGGAGGCCAACGGGCACTTCGCTCGGGTGTACGTAGCGGTCGTCCGCGTCATCGCTGCTGTCGCGGCCAAAGTCGATGCGGCTGTTGGCGGCCCCCATGTTTGCCACGCGGATGCAGAGCACGTTCTCTTCGCCAATCTTGATGGCCTTCTGGGTCTCGAGAACAAACGGCGTGTATGCGCCGAAATGCGTGCCGAGAAGCTTGCCGTTGAGCCAGATGGTCGCATGTGTAGCCACACGTTCAAAGCGCAAGAAAATGCGCTTGGCGACCTGCTTTTCGTCTTCGATGGTGAAACGCTTGAAGTAGAACGCGCAGTCCTGGGACAAAAGCAGTTTTTCAAACGTCCTTTCCCAAATGTGGGGAACCGTCACCGTTTCCGTATCTTCGGGGTAGGTGGCGTACCAGCGGTTGGATATGCCGGAATCTTCGGTATCCCATTTCATCTGCCAATCGCCATCGAGACTCAAAATATTATTCATGTAGGGTCCTTTATGAAATTTTCGTGGAAAATTTAGAAAATATGGTGGAAATGGTGCATTTTATTATCGGAAAATAGCCCGAATTTGTCGAAAAATTCCGAAATCCCTTTACAATTCCGCAAATTTTACTACATTTGGAGTCCCAATAGCAACCAAAAAAGGATTACAAAATGTATTCTATTGTTGAAACAGGTGGTTTCCAGTATAAAGTCGAGCTGGGCAAGGCCTACAAGGTCCCCTCTCTTGACGCCGCTGTTGGTTCTGAACTGGAGCTCAAGTCCGTCCTTCTTTTCGCAGGAAAAGAAGTGCAAGTCGGCACCCCTGTCCTGAACGACGCCTCCGTGAAGGTTGAAGTCCTTGCCCACGGCAAGTACGACACCGTCATCGTGTTCAAGAAGAAGCGTCGCACCCGTTACGAACGCCGTAACGGTCATCGTCAGGGCTATACCGAGGTGCTCGTCACGGAACTCCGCTCCGGCGCCGAATCCGCAGTCGTAGATCCCAAAGTTATTACCCGCAACCGCGCTCGCGTGGCTGCCCTTGCCAAGCAGAAGGAGCAGAACAAGCCCCTTACTCGCAAGGAAAAGATTGCCCAGGGTATTCAGAAGCCTGCTAAGGTCAAGAAGAACTCCCTTCGCAAGGCTAAGGAGGCTTAATCCATGGCACACAAGAAAGGTCAAGGTTCCGTACGTAACGGTCGCGACAGTAACGCCAAGTACCTCGGCGTGAAGAAGTTCGCGGGCGAAACAGTCAAGGCCGGTAACATCATCGTGCGTCAGCGCGGTTCTCACTTCCACAAGGGCGTGAACGTCGGTATGGGCAAGGATTTCACCCTGTTCTCCCTCGTTGACGGCAAGGTGAAGTTCGAACACATCGATGCCAACCGCCAGAAGGTTTCCGTCTATCCGGAAGAAGCCAACTAAGGTTCGCTAAAACCGATTTTGAAGGCCGGACGCGCAAGCGCCCGGTTTTCTGTATTAACAAGCCGTGAGGTTGCGACCTTTGACCACTTAGCGCTTCAGCGCTTATGTGGGCATGGCCACCTTTAGGTGGGAGCGAGCGCAAACCTGAGTAATTTAATACTGGAACTAAGCGCGAGCGGTCACATGTGAACGGAAAAGGCTCGTATTAACGAGCCTTTGCAGTGAGAGTGAGTGAGAAACCGAAGGTCTCGATACTTGAGATGTCGAACGAACGGTCTCATAAAACTCACCTCCATAAAAAAAGACCCACACGAAGTGGGTCTTTTTTTCTGGAGGTGAGGGGAGTCGAACCCCTGTCCAAAATCACGTCCATGTCCATTC
>JAEEGK010027654.1_pt1 | contig 11437 bp, 10 predicted proteins | sample 8958771 | NCBI WGS metagenome assembly JAEEGK01 (sample SAMN16246547, study PRJNA631951) | gut metagenome | biome: gut microbiome; feature: rumen; material: SC-attached | host: Bos | place: Iran: Karaj | collected 2018-10 | reverse complement strand
AATATGACGTGGTGTTTTGACATTGAATCAGTTGCTGATTTTATGCAAAAGTATGAAAAATGCATATTGGCGAAAAGCTGACAATCAATTTTTCGTACCTTTGCTGCCTCAAGCGGATAAATTTAAGGATAAAAAGTTGAATTTTAATTGTTTAAGAAAAAAATATGAAAAACGAGAAATTGAAACAACAAGTCTTGGCCTATGCCTTGTTGGTGTTAGGCTCGGCTCTTTTCGCCATCGGCGATGTGATGTTTGTGAATCCTTATCACTTGGCGCCTGGCGGCGTGTACGGTCTCGCCAACGTGTTCAATGCCTTGTGGGGATGGAAAATCTCCGTGGCAGGCATCTGCATGGACATTCCCTTGCTTATCATCGGCACCATCATCCTTGGTCCTAAGTTCGGTATCAAGACTATCATTTCGGTCATCCTGATACCCGTGTTTACCTATATCCTTGAAACATGGTGGGGCTATGCGCCGCTCATCCATGACGGCGCTTTCTTCGACACGGAGATGCAGTCGTCCCTGTTCTTCTTGGAAGGTGATGTTCAACGCTACTTCATGCCCGATTTCTTCCTGAACACCATCGTTTCTGGTCTCATCTATGGCGTGGCCATCGGTGTCATTTTCCGTGCTGGTGCCACTTCGGGCGGTTCCGACATCATCTCCATGATTATCCATAAATACACGAAAATCAGTCTTGGTACACTCGTGATGGTTGTGGACAGCATCATTTCACTCACCACCTTGATAGCTTTCGAGGACATCCGTCTGCCTATCTATTCCATCCTTCTGATTTACATCGAAGGCAAGGTCATCGACCTCGTGGTGGAAGGTGTGAAGAGCTACAAGACAGCTTTTATCGTTACGGATAAGATTGAAGAGGTGCGCAACTTCATCATCAATAATTTGGACCGCAGCGGTACCGTTTTCGCAGGTAGCGGCCTCTATCAAGGTGCTGAACGCAAGATGATTTATGTCACCCTCAACCGCAGCGACTTGGTGAAATTGAAAGCCAACCTTCGTTTCCTTGACCCGAATGCTTTCGTCAATGTGATTGAAAGTTCCGAGATCATGGGCAATGGCTTCAAGGCACTGCCTACTGAATAATGAATTATTAGGTTGTTAAAGTTCAATTTGATATGAAGAAATTAGCATTCTTTTTGCTTGGACTTATGGCTGTGATTGCCATGTCGTGCCAAAATACGGGTAACGATGGCAATGGGACTGTAAAAAAGGATAACCAACCAATCGAGGTTTCCGTCAAGCATGCTGTTGAACAATTGATGAAGATGGATGTTGTGAACGACATTGACCAAATGCTAACCTCCGATATGCTTTCGTTGCAGAAGCGGGCACTTGGCGTGCACTTTGAAGGCACTGATTTCATGGGTTTCCAATGGAATACTGGTGTGCTGGATGTCTGCTCGGAAAACAATGAGACAAAAATTGAAGGAGTGAAATTGGTTGATTCCTTGCATTCTGATGTGGCTATGCGCTATGTGGATGAGGGCTGCTATGATGAGCCATATACTTTGCATCTCTTGAAGGAAAATGGCCAGTGGAAAATCGATGATGTTGATTTTCAAGAGAGTACATTGCGCAACCAGTGTAAAGCCTTCTATGAGGAGGTGGCGGAATGGTATCGCACGGAATCTCCCGAGACCATTATGGACTTTTTTATGACAGAAGAACCCTTAGAGGAAAATTTCACGGATCCTAACACCATTTATTGCAACAATCCTGAAGCGGTTAAGGGACTCATCAGCGAGATTCGTAACAATCATGAACTCTTCAAGATGAACCCCGGCTATACCGAGGAGATGGGAAAACAAATCGAGGTGATGATTTCACGCATTGAGGCGCATCTTTAATATTTCTTCAACATTTCCTTAAGCAACGACTTGATTTTCTCCCTCAGCGAAATCGGCTCCAGCACCTCAATATGTGCATTCATAGTAAACAATTGTTGGATGAAGTCATAGGAAGGTTTGAGCCGCCATGAGAAGATGGTATAGTCGTCGGTTTCTTCGATGATGCGTTGGCTGTGGTGCAAGGGCAAGCCTTTCAGGAAATTGCTTTGGTCTTTGTCGGCCTTGACGAGGATTTCTTCAGTCTGCAATTCAGGCTCCACGTAGATGCCGAAAGCGTCTTGGAAGTGTGTCTGCAAATCAAAATCTTCTGGAGCCTTGAAGGTGGTCTCAGTGAGGTTAAGTGTATCGATGCGGTCTAAGGCATAGCAACGAATCTCTTCCTTTTCGTTGAGAGCTATCAGATACCATCTTTGCTTGAAAAGCTTTATAGCCAGTGGCTTGCAGTGGTAATGCTTGATGTCATCGGTGCCATAATAACGCCTGTATTGCATTTCGATTTCAAGGCTTTTCTCTAATGCCTTCATCAGCGGCTCCAAATGCTCAATGCCACCCGGGACGCGCTCAAACTGAACCCGTTTACGCAGGCTTAGGTCTAACGAAAGTCTGTTGTTGATGGCGAAACTGTGAAGCAGCCACATCTTCAAGTCGTTGCCGAGCATTTCCTCGCGTTCACCTTGGGGAATATAGTAGGCATTGCGGCTTTTGTCGCACTCAATGTCGATGCCGAACACATCGGCAATGTATTGGCGGTAGTTATGGAAAGACCTTTCGGGAATTGGGTCGTTGTCATCGTCCCGCGTCCAGCGGTCATTGAGTTCTTTCAGCGTGATGCCTGCGTCGCGGCGGTCGGCGATGGTGTTGGCAATCCAGATGCATTTGATGAGTTTGTCCATAAACGGTTTGCTTTTTGAGGGCAAAGGTAAAGGTTTTTACGGACATACTAAAACCCAATCCTCGGTCTGTTTTCAACGATGTTTTCTTCTTTGCAAAGGCCAATGAGTGTTTCAAGGCTCGACGTTTGGCCTGTCAGGATATGCTCGACGGTTGCTTTTCTTGTGATGTTTTCCATTTGACCGCCGCTGAAGTCGTAACGTTCAGCAAGGATGGCCAAGTCGTTTTCGGGCAAATCGGGCATCATGCTTTGCCAGATTTGGAGGCGTGTGGCGCAGTCGGGTTTGTGGAAGTTGATTTTGTAGAGGAAACGTCGTTCAAAGGCAGAGTCCATGTTTTGTGTCAAGTTGGTCGTGGCCATCATAATGCCGTCCAAAGTTTCCATCTCTTGTAGGATGATGTTTTGCAGCGTGTTTTCCATTTGGTCAACGGCATGGATGGCGTTGGTGGAACGTTTCGCAATGATACCGTCTGCCTCATTGAAAAGCAGGATGGGTTCCTTGTCACAATACTCCACGAAATTGCGGTAACGGTCGAAGACGGCCTTCACCCTTTTCTCGCTTTCGCCCACCCACTTGCTGCGCATCTCCGAAAGGTTGACTTGCATGATATTTCGACCCGTTGCGCGGGCAATTTGCAGCACGGTTTCTGTTTTTCCCGTGCCAGGTGCGCCATATAGGAGGCAAGCAAAACCGCTACGCATCCCTCGTTGCTTCATCCTGAGCCTGATGTCGCTGAATGATGTCGGTTGCAGCAGGCTTTTCAGCCGTTCTATTTGGGCTTGGTCATTCGGATTGTAGAACAGCCTTTTCTCGGCAATGCTTGAGGCCAAGGTGAGTTCGTCAAGGTCAACAGCTGCCTGTTTGAGGCAATTCTTGGGCAGCAAAGTTTCCTTGGCGTGTTCGGTCAGACGGAAAGTGTCACCGCCAAAAAGCTCATGGCCTGCTGGCTCCACCAACTTGTCCTTAATGAGCCGATGCTGACCGTTGCGTAGTTGGTTGAATTCTGACTTGGCTTGTCGCTCGTTGTCGAAAAGGTCGTCAAAATCACGGAATTCAAGTGTTTCTTCCCTATCGATGAGGGTGCTGAGGCAGAACTTCAGAAGAAAGACAAGTTCTTTGTCGTCATAGTTCAGCCTGTCAAGTTTTGTGGAAAAATCCAATTGTTGGTTGGCCGTTATGAGTTCTCGTACATCATAGATGAAACACTCAAACGAGGTATCCTTCTCGTCCTTTTCCTTGAATATCGAGTCTAATTGCAGAATGAATGTGTCGAAGTTGAGGTTGCCTATTTCTTGTTTCTCAATCTCCGTATCGTTCAACAAGCAATTTAGGATGTATTCTGGCACGTAGTAACTTTCTTCGCTATAAAATCCTCTTTTTCCATTGCTCCGTATGAGCCTTGCCTGAAGAAGTGTTTTGAGGTCGGGAGCAAGCCGGAGCATGTCGAGGTCTTTGCAGTCAAGGTGGCGTTTGATGTCAGAAAGGGAACACGTGGAGCAATACGATGAGTAGGCGATGATGGAGAACAAAGTGGCCTCTTCCTTGCTGATTCCCAATTTGTTGGCAAGTCTTTCAAGTGGTTGTGCGTTTTTTGCCAAGAATTGGCCTTTCATTTGGGAGTCTTCTGATGCTTTGACAATCCTTTCAATGTCGAGCAATGCGGTTGATTTTTCTTTCATGATGCTTTTGTTTTGTTGATTTCATCGGCAAAACAAAAGCAAAACTCTGCCAAAATTTGGCAGAGTAAAGGTTTTGTTTAAATAGTTATAGGGAGTCCGAGGCAACCATGTATTATTGAAGGTGGTTGACTATCATTCTTCAGTATAATTTACAGAAATATTTAATCCCAAATTAAGTGTACTGTTAATTTCTTGAAGAAGTGTTAGTTTATCATACATGCCGTAATCACCAATCATGGAAACTTTTGTATCCAAGTCGGATTGTTTGTATGTTCTCCATGTTTTTGGCAAACTATCCTTGCTACTTGTTTTGAATACAATTTCCCTAAAGAATTCTTTGCCAAATAAATCTATTTTATGTTTAATGCATTCGTTTACAACAAAATAGTTTGCATAACAATGTGAATGTGTACTTTTTCTTGGTTGATAAACATTATCGCCTATTATGATGGAATTGGGTGGCTGTGATTCATATGAATCTATTTCACCAAATGTCTCAATGTGGAAGTCATTCAAAGTATACTTTTTTAGTACCTCGAAAGAAATAAGCTTAAAGAAGCTGTAAATGCTTTCGGGATTCTTTTTTATTTCTTTGATGTTAATTTCTCCCAAACATTTATCTTTTTGGTATAAACACCATCTAATTCCGTTAGTTAGTATTCCAAATTCTGTATAAATGGCTCCGTCATTGCCGTTGATATAACTTTTCAACTGATCTTCAGGGCTTTTTTGAGAATCTTTGTCGCCTTTTACATTTGTTTTTAATTGTTCTCTGAATTTTTTTGCTTCAATGACAATTCTTGTCGAGTCCCTTCCTGCGTATTTTTGAGCACACAATATATAATCTCTGTTATGGTCTTCTCTTCGTAAATATGGAATCTGCCAACCAATAGTTTTTATTATTGGATCAACAATCTCGGAGCGGACATTCTCCTCAGAAGCTCTGAAACACCATTCGTTTTCCTCAAATGTCTTGAGTATTCCTTTTTCGTTTTCATCGCCACACAGTAGCAAGAACAGTTTCTTTTTAAATGATTCATCTACTTCAAGGAGTATTTTGTCTTTTGAATTCATAGTTTGTCATTTGATAAAATATATGCTTTCTTTTTCTTTCGCAAATAAACGCTTTTTCTGTCTTGTTTGCCCTTACTAGTTCAATTCTTTCAACTTGTCATGCAAATGCTTTGGCAGTAATTGCTCAAACTTTTCCCTTGTGCCGACTGGGATAATGATTTCTTTTAAACTATTGCAATATGTAAAGGTGTTACCCTCAACAATAGTAAGGCTCTCTGGTAGAGATATGCTAATGAGGTTGCTGCATCCTCCAAATGCCCCATACTTTATAATCGAAACACCTTCAGGAATGACAATCTTGGTTAGTGCAATGCATTTAGCAAAAGCTTTTTCGTGAATGACTTCAACGCTCTTTGGTATAGACACGGATTTAAGGTATTTACAATCAGAAAAGGCCTCATGACCAATCTCTTTCACTCCATCTGGAACATTTTTACGACGAGCATCCCTTGAACAATGTAAGAAAAACTCTCCATTATCCGAGCAATAGCTTTCGTCAGGTTCGTTGTAATCATATATTGCCAATGGGTCAGAATAGGTTGTTTCGATGAAAAGCTCTTTGAAGCCTGGTAGTTTCTTTTCAAATTCTTTAGTGCTACCTTCAGGAATGAAGATTTCCAATAAATCTGGACAAGAGCCAAAAATATTTTCCCCTATGGAAATATCATCGCTTGTAAATTCGATTTCGGTTAATCCACAGCAACCAAGAAATGCGTCATTTCCAATGCTTTTTACACTTGTGGGAACTTGAAGGGAGTGGAGGCGGTGGCAATTCATAAAAGCGGCATTTCCAATTGATACTGTGCCTTTGGGAATAACTATTTCTTCAAGTTTTCTGCAATCAGCAAAAGCCTCTTCTCCAATACTTAATAGGTTATATGGTAATTCGATGAATTCCAATTGGTCGCAACCTTTGAACGCGAAATCATCAATGTGAATGATTTCACTTGGCAAATCGAAATCTCCACTAATGCTATTTGGGCAATGAATAAAAGTCTCTTTGTCTTCAGAGATAATAACATCTGGACTATTATCTTGATATTTTTCGTAACTCATTATAATTCAATTTAGTTATTTTGACTGTTTTTTTTGTATTATAGAGAGCGTTTCATGTGATAGTTTTTCAAATTCCATGCAAATATAATGATTTTTCAAACATAGGCTCGCTGCAAAGCCTTTTTATTCAAGCAAATCAAGCCCCCCATCCATCCGAATACAAATCTCAAACTCAAACTCGCTCACATAAACGAGGTCATAGAGGCTGAAATGTCGGTTGTCATAGAGGTTGTGGAAAGGATAAAGATGGAAGATTGGGTTTCAAATGCTTCTTTTGTGTTTCTCTTTTCTTGCTTTTATGAAACCAAAAATGCTTTTTCTGGGGCAAGTGAGATGCAGAGCTGTGTTGTCAATATCAAGCGTGTACTTGATGGTATCTCCAGGTCTCAGTTCATAACGGTCATAAAGCTCGCTCAATCCTAAGACACGGTTGAATTTGGTTGCACAAAGCTGATGTGTGTGGGTGCGGTCGTCAACAATGACGACTTGCGATGGGACATGTGGGTATTCTGCCCAAAATTCAGGTGGCATGGTAAAAGTACCGTAGTGGATTTCCCATTTGTCTAATGTCTTTTGTTTACTGTTTCTACGTTCCATTTCTGTGGCTTTTTTATAGTTGTTGGTTTTATTGAAAGCACTGATATATTGCTTGTGTGTCTTTGTCTAAGTTTTCCTCAACAAAGTCATCCCAATCGAAAGGCGTGGGCATAACAAATTGGAAACCAAGGTTGAGGTCGGTCATGTCGCAAAGTGTTTCGTCCTCAAAGGGAAGATGGTGGTGTTCATAGTAGGCGTGTTCTTTGATGAGATTGCCGCCCATCAAGGCAAGCTGCTCGTCAAGCTGATGTTGTTCTTCTTTCGGCCTGTACCAGATGCCGTGAATCAGCCTTTTCTCCTTCCCGTTCACCCAATAGACTGCGATTTCGTTGAAAAGGTTGTCGTCCAAGGCCATCTTTCCGATGTGGGTCTGTGCTTTGCTACAGCCTGCATGAAAATAGGTCTGAAGGTCAATTCGTGCCTGTCGGTCTGTGGTGTAATAGCCGTCAAGTGCTTCATAAAGCACATCAATCAGACTTTGGTAATAGGTAAAGGCTTCCTTTCGTGCCTTGCTGAGGTCGGCATCCTCAAAGGTTTTGTTGATGCAGCAAAGCTTGTCTTTCCTTGCTTCGTGATAGTTGGCGTTGTGCATTTGTTCTTTCCAGAACAACCCATGCACGAGGTAATGTGATTTCTTTTTGTCCATAGCGGTGTTGTTTTGATTTCGATGCAAAACAACGCCATCACTCTGCCAAAAACAGGCAAAGTAACCAAGATTATCAAAAAAAGTTATTAACGACTGCCCGGTTGGGCAAGTCGCTCATCGTAAGAACTGTTTTGTGTGTTTTGTCAGTTTTGTGACAACAACACCTGCTCAATTGCAATAGGGAAATACGCCTGCTCCAGTTGCTGGATCTTTGCCGCCAGGGAGTCAGGCGTTTCTTTTTCGTCCAAGCTGACACGGGCTTGCAGGATGATTTCGCCGCTGTCATATATCTCGTTCACATAGTGGACGGTGATGCCCGACTGGGCTTCTTTTGCAGCAACTACAGCCTCATGAACATGCTCACCATAAAACCCTTTGCCACCATATTTGGGCAATAGGGCAGGGTGGATGTTGACAATCTTCTTCGGGAAGGCTTTGACCAAATTCTCCGGAATCTTCCAAAGGAAACCTGCCAACACAATCAGGTCAATGTCAATGCTTTGCAGTTCTTTTACGAAAGCCTCGCTGTTGAAGTCTTGCTTGGTAATCATCCTCAGCGGAATGCCCAAATTCTTTGCCCGTTCGATGGAATAGGCTTTGGGATTATTGCAAACCACGTTGACGATTTCAACGTCTTTGTTATTGGCAAAGTACTCGGCAATGCGCTGCAGGTTGGTGCCGTTGCCGCTGACGAATATGGATAGTCTTTTCATTCTCTGTATCTTATGGTTACGGTTTCGTTCTTGCCCAAATCGAACCACACCAAATAGCCTTCGTCCACCTTGCGGAAATCGATGGCTTTGCTTTCCACCACGATGGGTTTGGTGCAAAGTAAGGTCAGACCTTTGATGGCTTCATTGGTGTTGGTCAATTGTATGGTCTTGTTGTCGATAATCAGGTACGCGATGCTGTTGAGCTTCTCGTAATAGCTGAGGTATTGTTCAATGGTAGTGGGTAGGATTTTCTTCTCGTCGCGGAAGTGCGCGAGTTGGCTTAGCGCGAAGTTAAAACCTGGCATGGCTACGGCGGTGCCGTTTTCGTTGTATTGCCAAAAGGCGCGATAAGGATTACTCCAGGCTGGATAGACATGCGTGATAAACACATTGTGTTGGTCTACAAGGCGTTGCAGGCGGATACTATCGAAGTAGTAATACCATTCGTGGTCTTCGTTTACCTCTAAGGTCGAGGGTGTCGACCACAGCAGGAAGTCTTTGTCACCATTGGGCAATGTGGTGATTTGGCGGTTGGGCAGGGCATCGCCGAAGCCGTCAAAAGGTTGCACAAAATGACCATCGAAGTTGTGACTTTCCATGCGGTTTTCCTCGTAATAAGCGTTCCAAAAGTATCGCACACCGTTCTTTTTCCATAACTCGGCGGCATATTGGGGCGAATCGGGTAGCAGGCCGTCGCAAACCAAGTCTTCGCGGTTTTTGTCTGGACCGTTGTTGTAGCCGTGGTCAATCCAACTCTTGGTGCCGAATTGCCTTCTCATGAAACGCATGGCCTTTGGAAACTCGCTCGGGATAGTGGTGTAAACCTCGGGTGAGTGCAGACAGATTTCAAAGCCTTGTTTTTTAATGGTTTTCAGCAGTTTATAAAACTCTTTATCCGTCTTGATGGAAGCCACTAGTCCTTTGAAAAGTCCGTTGCTGGTCTTTTCGTTGGTCACATTATCGGGGTTCCAGTAGAACACGCTCTTGGTAACGGGAATGTTGAAGTAGCAGAAACCACCAACGGCATCTTCGGGTCTGGTAATGTTCTCATTCCCAAAGAGTACGGCGCGATGGGTGCGAATATCCGTCCAGTCTGCATGTTCAGTGAAGATGAAGGCCGATTGATAGCCGTCCCAAACAGGCATGAGGCGGGGAAGGTCTGGAGGAGTGTTCCAAAAAATATTGAATTCACCCGTCAGTACCTCATTGGCCTTGACATTGCGGTAGGAAATGTCCTCGAAATAATCTGAAGTGTCGTTCCTTAAAGGATAATGCACCAGTGGATGGTCGCGCCAGTAGTCGATGTTGAAACAGGCGGTGTGGCGCTCTGTATCTAATTGAAGAGACGAAATGTTCTTGTTGTGGTAAGTGCACAAATAGACTGTATCGAACTTTTCGACGAATCCTTCTTTGTCAAGGTAATAGGATGGCTGTAAGTTGATGCTGTCGATATGCTGGTTTCGGCGGTAAACGATGATTTCGGCATCATGTAAGTACTGAATGATAGCAAATCGGAGCAGTTTTACGTCTTTCTTGAAACGAGCTGCCACATGGACATTGTAACCGATAAAGACGTTGGATTTTTCTAAAGAGGAAATATCACAAATGATGTCCGCTATCGATGGGTCGTTGACGGTGTCGCCTTTGGCATTGATGTATTCTATAATCGGATAAAAGTTACTATGGCGTATTACTGAATCTTGTTCGAATTCAGGCTGATAACTCGGTAATACATCAGTCTTGACTTCCAATTGTGCATCATCGAAAATCAGATATTCATGACCTTTGTTCCAAACATAGACCTTGATCTCGCTATTCTGCGTATAACTGGCAGGGAAATTGAGGTCAAGTTGCACTTGCGACCATTCAGCCGTGTCGTTCACGTAATCTGCTAGGGGATAGGCGGCCCAGTAGCGGTTGCGGATGGTGTCGTCGATGCTCACCACAATGTCGGCATGGGTGTTGGCATCGGCCTTAAACAAAAAATCGTATTTGCAGTTGATATTCTGGTTGGGGAAGTCCTTGCCGACGTTAATGCCGAAGCCCAAACCATATTCGTGTATAGTGTCGCAGATGGATACGAAATTCTCTTCCGTTGCGCTGCTGTCGGCCACGATGTGAAGGTTGAACCAAGGTGCATTCCACTCCTGACGGTTCTCGAAGTCGTTGGTATATACCTGAGCCTTGGTCAAGAAGGTGGCAAATATGGCCGCACAAAACAGTATGATTCTGGGGTAAAACCTCATCATGTCTTATTTTCGGCAAAAATAGTGTTTTTTGTGCTGAATCAAGTTCGCTTTCGGCAAAAAACTCTTGGTTCCTTAATATATAAATAAGGTGTACCTCAAAAACAGTCTTGAAAACAATTTTGGCAGGCAATGTAAAAAGTCACTCTTTTACCTCAAAAACATGAAAATTTTCCAGAGAACCTTGGCCAAAATATGCATCTTTGGGCTGAAAAAGAAGGTTTCGTGCCCTGAATCTCATGATTTTTTGAAAAAATAATTGTTTTTAAAAATTTGATAATCAGTATGATATAAAAAAGTTTCAAAAAATCGAAAAAAAGTGTTGCGCGTAATGAAAAAAGCTGTACTTTTGCACCCGCTAAACGAGAGAGGGGAAAGCAAGATTATGGAAGACGTTTGGCACAGTTCTTTGAAAGCTTGAGGCCAGCACAAGAAAACGGTCCGCATCCGTCGTGGAGACGGGAGGCGGACACGGGAAAAGGAACACAAGAGAACGAAGGCGGAACCCGAGATTCAGAATAGAATTTGAGAAAAACAATATTACAACGAAGAGTTTGATCCTGGCTCAGGATGAACGCTAGCGGCAGGCCTAATACATGCAAGTCGAACGGTAAACGCCCCTTCGGGGGCGTGAGAGTGGCGGACGGGTGCGTAACGCGT
>JAEEGK010027653.1_pt1 | contig 11438 bp, 10 predicted proteins | sample 8958771 | NCBI WGS metagenome assembly JAEEGK01 (sample SAMN16246547, study PRJNA631951) | gut metagenome | biome: gut microbiome; feature: rumen; material: SC-attached | host: Bos | place: Iran: Karaj | collected 2018-10 | reverse complement strand
ATGTGGTCCAACGCTTTCCCGGTCCATCCAGGCAATCCATGACGCATGGAAAGACCAAGACCAATGAAATATAAATGTTTTCTGTCTTCACGCAACACCGTTTGGTATTTGAGATAGGTCTGGGCGTATGCCACAGGATTGTTGTAATCAATATGCCAGACATTTTCATCGGTATTCCCTATCCCCCAATATCTTACGTAATATGGTTCAGGATGGCCGTTTTCAGCCCGCATGGCACCGTATTTTGTCTCTTTTGGCGCATTGACATACTCATACCAGTCCAGAAACTCCTCTGGCGAGCCAGTGGCCGTGTTGACGGTCAGAACAGGATCCGCTCCCGTGAGCTCACAAAAATGAAGGAATTCATCCGTTCCGAAATCATGCCGCCACACGGGATTGGCTGGATCGGCAATGGGATGGAGCCTCGACGGACGCTCTTTGCCGATTCCGTTTTTCCAGTGGTAATGATCTGCGCAACAACCACCTGGCCATCGCATCGCACCGATTCCAAGCTCTCTACAACCTTCAACGACATCCTTGCGCAGACCGTCGATATTTGGAATGGAACTCTCCTTGCCAACCCAGATGCCATCATAAATGACATGCCCAAAGTATTCGAAAAACACAGAATGGATATGCCTTGAAATGACATTGTTTCCCTTCTTTGTAGCAACTATTTTGATTTTCATCATGTAATCTCACTCCAAGGCAATACGTTTTTCATAAAATGGACATACTCACGACATCAAGCCTTATAAGATAATCCATTACAAGAAAATTTCACACAATACCCCAAAAAGGTTACAAAGACATTGAACCAAGATGAAATAACATCTTTACATTTGAAGATGGATACATTATAGTAACCTATCTTGTAAAACAATAGTTCAATTGTCATACACACCACATGAGGAAACGATATGGGAAAAATCATCGCAATCAATGGAAGCCCACGCAAAGGCTGGAATACGGACACGCTGCTGAAGAAGGCATTGGAAGGCGCGGCATCGGTCGGTGCGGAAACGGAAATGGTGTATCTGTATGATTTAAAATTCCGCGGCTGTGTCAGTTGCATGGCCTGTAAACTACTGAAGGAGCCACGCCCATGCCGTTGCATCCAGCGGGACGATCTGACAGCCGTTCTGGATCGCCTTCACGAAGCGGACGCCGTTATCATGGGCAGCCCCATTTATTTTAGCGAAATCACAGGCGAATTGCGTTCTTTCCTCGAACGTTTTCTGTTCCAATACTTGAACTACGACAACTACGACCAACCATTGAGCTCCCCCAAGAAAACGGCGATGGTCTATACGATGAACTGTCCGGAAGCGTGGTTCCCGCAGGTTGGATACAATGAACTATTCCAACGCTACGAGAATATGCTCAAACGCTTCTTCGGTCACTGCGAAACACTTTACGCAACAGAAACGCTTCAAGTAAAGGACTATAGCCGCTATCATATCGCGAGCGTTGACGGCGACGCACGTAAAGTCCGTCACGAGACCGTCTTCCCGCAAGACTGCCAAAAGGCATTCGAGCTCGGCGTAAGACTGGCCTCCAAGCAGTAGTAACGACGGCGTCCCGCCGTCGGCAACCACATTCCACACAAATACACAACCAACCATTATGAACACTGACACGCCCAAACATTTGAAAAATCATATTCTGGTAATCCTTCTTCTTGGAATCGTTTTTCTGACCGGTTGCGTCAGCCCGCTTTCCCAGTGGAACGACTCCGCGCCAGCGAAAAAAGCGTTGGTCGAATATGTTAGAATCATCACCAAGAAAAATTCACCCAACTACATTCCTGCGGAAAACCGAATCGCCGTGTTCGATTTGGACGGCACGCTTTTCCTCGAGACGGATCCGACCTATTTTGATTGGTCACTCTTCGAACACCGCGTTCTGGAAGACCCAAGCTACAAGGCGACGGCTGAACAGCTCGCCGCCGCCCAAGCATCCCGCAATGGCACTTTTCCCAAGCTAGATAGTGCCCGCGAACGCATGGTTTCAGAAGCTTACAAAGGACTGACGCTGAAAGAGTTCGACGCTTTTGTTCGTAAATTCATGGAAGAACCTCAGCCAGGCTTCATCGGCATGAAAAGAGGCGACGCGTTCTACAAACCAATGGTGGAAGTCGTCGATTATCTCGTCAAACATGACTTTATCGTGTATGTAATCAGCGGCACCGACAGACTTACCGTGCGTCCATTGGCGGACAAACTGCATTTGCCGCCACGACAGGTCATCGGTTCGGACAGCACCATCGTCGCCAGCGGCCAAGGCGAAAAGGATGGGCTGGACTACACGTTCGGCAAGGATGACACTTTGTTACTGGGTGGCAAGAATCTAGTCAAGAACCTCCAAATGAACAAAGTAACCATTATCGCAAGGGAAATCGGTGTCCAGCCTGTATTGGCCTTCGGCAATAGCCTGACCGATGCAAGTATGCTGAACTACGCCATCCATGGAAACAAATACAAAGCGCTTGGCTTCATGCTGTTATGCGACGATCTCGAACGCGAATACGGCAACGCCGCCAAAGCCGAAAAGATGCGCAACGACTGTGCCCAAAACGGCTGGATTCCCGTCTCCATGCGCGATGACTGGAAGACGATCTACGGCGAAAACGTCATGAAAAAATAGGATTGAAGCGTTTTAATATTTAAAATCTATCATCATATAAGTTTCTTTTTCCGTTTCAGTAGAGGCTGTCGCATTCATCTTCAAGTCATCAAATGGCTTCTATGCAATTCGGTCGCCCCAAAATGGTGCAATGGCGTGGGTGCCGGCGGCCTCTGCCTCAGCCTTCTTCGCATACGCGCGAGCCAGCGGCACTCCGCCGCCGCCAGTCTGCTTATTGTGTCCAAGTTCGCAGTGGTGGGCGATCACAACGCATTTCGGATGGAATGCATTGATGCCGTCCATTGTCTGGTTGGAAGAGCCCCAACACCAGGCATGGTGGATGAACAGATCAGGCGTCCGCTCCGGCCTCAAATCGCCTGTGTTGAACGTGTCGCCAACATGGAGGATCGTATAGTCGCCGACCTGTACCTCCACAGGCATGACAAAGCCCTTCAGAAGATGGTTGTGGTTTGTCTCATACGTGCGGATCACGACATCCTTGATCGTATAGCGGCATTCACCACGTGAGAATCCACCGAGGCCGTCTTTCACATGCAGACACGCTCCGTAGTTGTCGCGGAAATTCTGGATTACCGTCTTGTGACGTGAATCCATCGCCTGATAGAGCTTTTCTGTGTAGTGGTCATAATGATTGTGTGTAATGATCACGAAATCAAACTTATCCACTAACATCGTCGATAAACGATGGCTGAGGTCGATGGAAAAGAGCGATTGGCGAGTCTTCACAATAACGCCCATATTGTACACATACCAGACGGCAGGCCGATCCGTGACTTCCACTTCCTCTATCTCTCGCATGACCTTCAAAAATGCGTCATCGAATCGACGCAGAACAGGCCATTTTGTATACAGCGCATCACGTTCTTCTGCAGCGAACGACGGCCCCATGCCACGAAACTTTCTGAATTCATCGCCCGGTATGGCATCAAGCTCTTGCTGAAGCGCATTGATTTCTTCCGCCTTCATCGAATTTTCCGCCGCTTGAATACCGCCATTAACAGCCAACGCAGCCAGCGAAACGCCTTTCAGAAAATCTCGTCTGCCTAATTCCATGACAACACCTTTTCTTATATTAGAGGAATGTATTTTTTCAATAGAGAAAACAAAAATCAACACTACTTCGCCCAGTCCACTGAGGGAAAATATACAATATTCCATCATGAAGTCAATTCAGTCATCATAAAACTTCTGATGGACGAATAGTCCAGCTTGGGAGTCGCATTAAACCGACATTGCCCCCAAAATAGTCAACACAATTCTGCAATTGTCGATTGCAAAATTGTTTCAAGCCTTTGGCCGCCAATTCATCATGCTTTCCAATGGATTGGATTCGCGCCATTTAGAGAATTCTTCCCATGTCTGCACATGGTCTTGTAGAACGGCTTTGTAGAATTCGATGCCGCAGATATAATTTCCCGCAGGCGCGGCTTTCTTCAATTTCAAAATTGTCAGACGCGTCTCTGGAGTCAATGCCCGAATGATGGCATCCGTCGTCTCTTCAAAAAAGCCATCCAAAGCGGAGCCTGCAAGAATCTGAATCATATCCAATGTCCAAATTTCGTCGGAGAAATATTTCAGAGCAATATGCCATTCCAGACAATGCTCATCCGTTTCAGCGCCATTGATGTATTTGCATTTGATGACACGCGAGTCGCCCAACAGCGGCGTCAACGCCTGAAGCGTTTTCGCCGCATCCAATTCCTGCGTATAAACATGCAGATCTATATCCTTGTCAATCATCAGATTGGAGCGGAAGGAACCAACTGTCCGCACTTCCGCTCCAATGCTTTCCCACATCTCGACAATCCGAAAATCATGCAGAAGTTTTTCCGCCCTCTGGTGAATCAGGCCTGATTCCATAAGAATATCATCCATTATTTTTTCTCCTTATAGTTATCAAAAAAGACACGAAGACACAGAAGAAAAATCTCTGCGTCTCCGCGCCTCTGTGATGCAAATCATCGGGAGGGTCCCGCTTCCGCGGGGCCGCTTCTTAGAAGATTCCCAGAATGTTCGTGCAGACCGGGCCGATCTTGTCGATGTCGGCGGCCGTGACAGCCCGGACGACTTGCTGGCCATCCTTCGTCAGCGGGACGATCTTGTTGTTCTCGTCCAGCGTCATGATCGGACGAATCTGTCCGACAAGTTCTTTCTTCACGGCTTTGGCAAGATCCGCCCAACCTTTGGCACCCTTGGTCTGGGCATTGGCGACTCTGATCTCCTCGTAAATGCATTTGTCGAGTTTCGTGTCCGGACCATGGTCGGCTACGAGATCAATCTCATCCATATTCACATCGGGGGCCAGAAGCCCAAGTTCCACACGAAACGCGCCTGGCTGACTCGCCTTGGCGTCCATGCAGGCGCCTGGCTCTTTGCAGATTAGTTTCGTGAGCTCAGGCAACTTGCCGGCTCCCTTCGCATCAAGGAAAAGATCAATGGCTTCCTGGACATAAAGCTTAGTTGTGTTGCGGACATAGTCCATGTTGGCCTTGAGATCTTCCGGAGAATTCAGTTTTTGGGGGATATTTTTGTATTGCTCGAAATGGTAAAGGCCAATATTGTTATAGAGATAGTTCACGAACGGCGCACGGACCTTCATGTCGGACATCTCGCCTGTTTTTGGATTCTTGAAGAAGCAAAGCGGAATGTCATCCTCAAATCCCGGCCTCCAGTCCTTGTTTTCAATGACCATTTTGTCAAGATCTTTATCAAGGAAGTCAATGCATTTGGCGACATGTTCGAAGTAGGCCTTGAGCTTATCTTTCTGGTAATTATCCGGAAGCTTCGCGACTTCCGCATTGACCTGGGCCAACTTCGCTTTGTAGGCTTTCGCATCGAACTTTATCCCCGCTGCAATTTCCGCACGATTGATGATGGCGGCGATACGGCGTTGGGTAAGCGGTTTGCCGGAGGAAACCGTCCCGTCGGGGCCGATCTCGAAGTCACCACGTTTGAAATCCTTGCCGAGGATCTGTTCAAGCCTCGTCATGAAGCCTTTGGAAAAGGTCGTGACGCCATTTTTATTCTCGCTCATGCCTTCAAGGCCGAAGGCATTGCCGAGCGACTTTAGCAATTCCGTACGAGCAGCGTTGTTAGCGGCTTCCGTGGCAGATTTGCGGAAAATCCGGCCGATACCGCCGTGGTAGGAGTTCTTCTGGATGATCGTGTTGTTTTCGCCGACGTTGGCAATGGCTTTCTCGCCTTGGAGATTGGCTTTGCGGAATCCATCGAGTGCTGTGGTATTGAATTGCATCTTTTTACTCCTTATTTTCTATCCATTAATCATTACCCATTACTCATTCCTCATTAAGCCTTTAGCTTTTAGCTTTAGGCTTTAAGCTTTTAGCTTTGTTTTCCCCCTTCACCTATAATTCTCCATCTTTTGGGAAAATGTTACACGTCACACAGATTTTTTTTCAGAATGCCGCTTCGAACCGCATGATGGCAGGTGGCAGCAAGAGCATCATGACAGCAGGAGATAGCAAGGGCGTCCCGCCCTTGACAAGGCTGAAACAGCCTCTATTATAACTTACTACTACTATCATTCATTTTCTTGTTTTTCATGAAGATTTTTCCAGCCTCATTGTCTTCTGTCATCCGTCCAATGTCTTACCGTCTCATGTCTCAGCTCGTCTCGCGTCTCATGTTACTTCAGCCACTAACCACTCTAACCACTAACAACTAACAACTTTCTAGATGGCGTGATGGCATCGCCATCACGCGATTTGACACGAGACTCGAGACGAGAGACGAGCGCACCAAGACGTAAGACAACCAGACGAGAGACCAAATTGATTAATTGTCTATGGGCAATGACCTCTCTATGTTTTCAATCGCTCTCATGTGGATTTTCAAGCCTATAGTTCAAAGTTAGTCGAAAAATTGAGTAACTTTGAACTATAAGGATGTCGAGTAGCCCTTTTCAACCATTCACATCATGGTCTGGCATGAATGACAAATCTGAAACGAATGCCATATATTTAATCTAACCAATTAAAATTCTGGTTATTATCAAAATAATGCAGATTATTCCGCCACCGTCTTACTGCCATAGCCGTTCGATTCGTCCCATGAAAAGACGGCGAACGACAATGCCTTCCTTTTCAAGGACGTCTTCATTGCGGCGTGGTTCATCCCATGGATGGCGTGAAAGTGTGTATTTGGAGTGATGGACGGTGATGACTTCTTTCGCTCCAAGATCGCGACAAACTTCTGGCAATTCCGTAGGCAACGTATGAATTTGTGCCCAGTCCGCATTGTATTGTCCGTTCTCTAAAATAGCCAGATCAATTCCAGAAAATGTCTGGCCGATTTCCTTGAAATGCGGGCCGTAACCACTGTCGCCGCCGATGTAGATTTGCCGTCCCGAAGGTGTTTTCAGTAGAAAAGATGCCCACAGCATCTTGTTTCGTCTCAGTCCACGACCTGAAAAATGTCGTGCAGGAAGGCAGTGGATGGAAAAACCGTCGCCAAGATCGAAACGTTCATGCCAATCCAATTCGGCAAGCATCCCTTGCGGATAGCCCCATCGTTCAAAATGCTCGCCAACGCCAAGAGGCAATACAACGCCATGAATATTCGATTGTAGTTCTTTCACGGATTGGCAGTCAAGATGGTCCCAATGGTCATGGGTGATGAGCAACCAGTCGCAGGACGGCATGTCCGACGGTTTCCAAAGATCTGTACCTGAATATGGACGATTTGCCCAACCGACAGGTGCCGCTTTGTAAAAGACTGGATCCACAAGTATCCGCCGCTCTTCGACTTGCAGCAAATATGAAGAATGCCCGAACCAGACGATGCAGTCGCCATCCTTCTCCAGCGTCTTCAAATCCACTTTTTCCGAAGGAACGGGCTGCCGTGGCTTGGTCTCCTTTCGTGGTTCGGACAGAAATTCCCACATCGTGCGAAAACCGCTTTTCGAGCCAGTCATCACGGAAGTCGCCACAGGATAGCGAAATTCGCCGTCAACATAGTTTGGAGACTTGCGGATTAGCTCCAGGCGTGCACCACGCGGAAGCCGTCCAAAGGCCGACGTATGCAGAAATACGGCCACTGCAAGCACAAGCAACAGCGGCGGCAAAAGGCAAAGCATGATCAGCCTCCTGGTTCTCTTGGACGGTTTCCATTTCATCGATAACAATCAGATTTTCTTTCCAAGCTGATAGGCCTGTTCAGGGTATTTTGTACGGTTAATTGCACCAACCGGCCAGACGCCAGGCGCGATGACCTGCCCTGCATCCGTCCATCCTAAATATCTCAGCAGCACTTCATAGTGAGACTTGATAGGGACGGCTTCGGAAGCGGCTGTATTCGCGTATGTCATCAAAAGGACAGCCTTTTTCGGTACATGGATTTTTCCATTGATAGCATAAAAACGGTCGATGACCGCTTTGAGTTGCGACGATATGCCGAAATAGTACATGGGCGTGGCGAACACGACACAGCCAGCGTCAATAATATGAGTACGAACAAAATCAAAATCATCCTCAAACACGCACGGCCCGTCCATGCCACAGGAATTGCAGGCTCGGCAGGGATGGACTTTCTTGTAAGCCGCGTCAAAACGCACAACTTCGTGACCCGCCTCTGTCGCACCTTTGGTGAAATAATCGGCCAAAGTCGCTGAATTTCCTTTTTTGCGCGGACTGCCCGTCAATATCAATATTTTCATTTTCTCTTTTTTCCCCTGTGGTATGTCAATAGCAGTCTGCGCCGTAGCGGAACTGCTGAGAATACCTGTGGCACCGATGCCTGCGGCGGCGATTGCCATTTCTTGAATGAACTCACGTCTATTCATAGGTTATACTCCTTGGAAAGCAGATCAGTCAAATTGTGTCGCCTTGATATGGCTTGTCATCTACTGGTTCTCACCATTCGTTATAGGGCTCTATACCAAGTAGTTAACTGACCTGCTTTCTTGTCTTCCGCTATTATTTTCCCAGTTTTTTCAACCATTCCGCGACAGCCTTTTTAATGGCTTCCGCATCCTTCTGGGCGACATGGCCATAGAGTTCCAAGCCCTTCTGCTCGATCTTCGCCTTCGGGAATGTCTTGGCCAGTTTACTGGCTGTTGAACCTAGACCGGACCCCTCATGGGTGCAGAACGGATAGATTGTTTTGCCGTCGATCTTCGCCTTCTCCAATACAGAATAGACCACCATCGGTGCGCTGCCCCACCAGTTCGGATAACCAAGATAAATGGTTTCATATTTGGAAAGATCGGGAACGGTGCCTTGGAAGGCAGGACGTGCTTTGGCCTGCAATTCCTTCTTCGCACGATCAATGCACGCTTTGTAATTTGAAGGATATGTGTCGGTCTCTTTGATTTCCCAAAGGTCGGCTTTCGTCACGCGGGCGATTTCTTTGGCGACCTTAGCGGTGTTACCCTCCTTGATGACGCCAACAGAATAGTTTTCGCCCGTATGGGAGAAGTAGATGACAATGGAATTAGCCGTCTCGGCGGCATTGGCTATGGTCATGCTCAACATAAGAAGTCCTCCGATAAACAGTTTGTTCATGATTTTGTCTCCTGTTGGTTAGAATGAACCTGCGTCCCTGTTATTTTAGATAATTGATAATAAATGTGAAGATGATTTCTTTCGCCGTCAGTTGTTTGAAGTCTATACCGACCTGTTCCATGGCCTTCTTCTGCTTTTCAGTCACTTCCGTGTAGGGATAGATGCCAAACATGAAAGGGAAGAAAGCATAGATGAAGTCGTTTATCTGATTACCTGTCATGTCTGGCCGGAATTTCAAAAGGATGCGTCTTATATTTTCCAACGCGGCTCCGTATGCTCTTTTGAAGCTCGTCAAACATTCCAGACGACTGTTGGCCTCCATGTCGTAAAGGTTCATCGCCAACAACTTCAAGAGCTGATGCCGTTCCGCGAGGGATTTCGCTATCTTTTCGGCCAACGCACGGCATGTCAGACTGCGTTTTCCTCTGTAAATCTCCTCCAATGCATCGTTCCAACGGTTGTACTCCCGTTCGAACAGCGCAAGGAATATCTCTTCCTTCGTATTAAAATAGTTGTAAATGGACGGACGTGAGAAGGAGGTCTCGGTGCTGATCTCCTTCAGCGTGATTTCACGGAATGACATCGTCTGATACAGCTTTTCGCATGCATTGATGATCTCTTCTCGTCTGGTAGTCGTTTTTTTCTCTGAAATAACCATGGGCAATCCTCAGGATGTCTGAATCTGGCTGACATCGTGTCAATAACATTAACATATCATTTCTTGACACGGTGTCAAATATGAATCATCAAAAAAGTGGGACAATGGCAATTTTTCTTGAAGACATATTCATAAGATGGCATATAAATATCAAAATCATGGTTATATATCACAATTTAAATAACAATGAATCCATTGGACTTTTTTCCTTCTTTCCCGTGCTACATTAGATTAAAATGATTTCAGTTGATTGATAACGACACAGCACAACACGCTTTTACGTATCTATCTCATAAAAACTATCGAATTAGATTGATAATCAACCTTCAGTTGCAATATTAACCGAAACTTAGTAACAAATGCAACCAACTTTCGGATAAGACAGATGATTTTTCAGCACAATTCCTACCTTCAGCATCTCATTGAAAGGCACGGCATGTATCGATATCATGCATGTTGATTACTCCAATTTCAAAGAATATCCCAAAGGTCAAATAACCGTCACGTACTTTCTTTCTACCTTTCCAAGGCTACATTACTATAGGTAAAGATGGATTGAATCAACTGTCTCGCCCTTCAGGCGGTGTCGCTTTACGGCGTCAACAACAAAAACTTTGGGATAATCAAAATGACACAGTCTATGAATAGTGGAATCATGAGCATGATGTCGCTGGCGGCGGCATCTGGGACAACAAAAGCCGCTGAAGCGGTCACGCCGAAGGTGAAAGTAGGCCTTTTTCTGGACAAAGGCTGTTTTGGAAACGGCCCTTTCTGCTGGGCCAGAATATTGAACAATTCGCCGCAATTGGAGTTGACGCTGCTGGACGGGAAGGACATACAATATGGAAAACTCGATGAGTTGCAACTACTTGTGTGTCCGGGTGGCGGTGGAAGCAGGCAGATCGACTCCATGGGGCCCATCGGCTTCGATCGTGTCCAGAAGTTTGTCGAAGACGGCGGTTGTTATCTTGGCATCTGCGCAGGCAGCTACAACGCCATGAACAGGCCTGGAAGATTCAAATTCCTGCCGTACGACTACATCGACAACGCGAATGGACGACAAGGAGATCTGTTGGTCGAAATCACAAATGAAGGCGCTAAATTACTGGACCTCAAGCCTGGACGATATATCGTCGATTATGACGGCGGCAACGTCATGCGTCCGACGGCACCTACAGGCAAAGGCGACAGTCAAGTTCTGGTCGTTTTCAAAAGCTGTGTCAGCGAACACGGTAGAGCTCCCTACAATTTCATGGACACGCCAGCCGTCGTTTTCGGACAATACGGAAAAGGAAAGGTCGTGGCAAGCAGTTTCCATCCGGAATTATATGAATCAACCTACAATATAGCAATAGGTTACGTTCATGCTTTGACAAATATCAAGACCGTTCTTGAATTTCCCAAAAAAGACAAACACCCTTTGCGCGTAGGATTTCTGACGCTGGCTTGCGTAGGCCCGCGATCCGTTCGTGAATTTCTGGAATTGGACAAAGAATCCGCTCTTGACATCGATATCTTTTCCATCCATGAAATCAACGACGGCCGACTGCGTCATTATGACATCGTTGTGATGCCCGACGGCGAAGAAGCATCCTATAAAGACATGATGGAGC
>JAEEGK010027652.1_pt1 | contig 11438 bp, 10 predicted proteins | sample 8958771 | NCBI WGS metagenome assembly JAEEGK01 (sample SAMN16246547, study PRJNA631951) | gut metagenome | biome: gut microbiome; feature: rumen; material: SC-attached | host: Bos | place: Iran: Karaj | collected 2018-10 | reverse complement strand
CCACCACCATCGAGGGAATCCACTTTACACCATACGCCTTGGCGATGTCGGTCTCCTTAAACTTCTTCAGCTCACTCACCTGCGGATAGGTGATACCGAACTTCTCCACAGCCTTTTTCCATGCCTCCACGTCGGTATCCATCGACACGCCTACAAACTCGATGCCGTGCTGTTTGTAGGCCTGCTGCATACGCACCACCTCGGGGGCATCCTTACGACAGTCGGGGCACCACGATGCCCAGAAATCGAGCACCACCGTCTTACCCTTTGCAAACTTTGAGAACTGGAACTTCTTGCCGTCGAGTGTCTGCATCTTGAAGTCGGGTGCCACACTGCCGGGCTGGATCAGTTCCGTTGCATACTTCGTGTCCATGTCCCTCTGAGGACCGAACTGCGCCTTTACTTCTGCCGTTGCTTCCACCAGAAGCAGAGCGGCTAAAACAACTGATAATCTCATGATATCGATAAAAATTTCTGCAAATGTACAAAATAATTGGTAATTATCAATGGTGTATTGTGAAATATTTCTTATCTTTGCAGAAAAATATAAAACTATAAATCATATGTTAGACAAGGAGAGGGGGCTTTACATCGCCCATTGCGCCAATGGTGCGCTCAGTATTACAGGTAAGATGGCCAACCGCCACGGACTGATTGCAGGTGCCACAGGTACTGGTAAGACCGTCACGTTGCAGGTGATGGCCGAAACGTTCTGTCAGGCAGGTGTCCCCTGTTTCATGGCCGACATGAAGGGTGACCTTTCGGGTATCTCACAGGTAGGTAAGATGAGCGGCTTCATCGAGAAGCGACTGCCGGAGTTCGGCATCGAGAATCCTGAGTTCCAGAGTTGTCCTGTGCGCTTCTTCGACGTGTTCGGCGAACAGGGCCATCCCATGCGTGCCACCATCTCACAGATGGGACCGCAGCTGCTGAGCCGTCTGATGCAGCTGAACGAGACACAGGACGGTGTGCTGAACATCGTGTTCCGCATCGCTGACGAGCGTGGCCTGTTGCTCGACGATCTGAAGGATCTCAGGTCTATGCTTGACTGGGTGTCACAGCATGCGAAAGAATACAGGACCAAGTATGGCACCGTGACCAGCATGTCGATTGGTTCCATCCAGCGTGCTCTTTTACAATTGGAGAACCAGGGAGCGGAGAAGTTTTTCGGCTTACCCTCATTTGATATCTATGACCTGTTGCAGACTGACGCTTCTGGTAAAGGCATCATGAATGTCTTGGCAGCAGACAAACTGATGTTACAGCCCAAGCTCTACTCCACCTTCCTACTGTGGCTCTTGAGCGAGCTCTACTCCACCCTGCCCGAGGTAGGCGACCTGCCACTGCCGAAACTGGTGTTCTTCTTCGACGAGGCCCACATGTTGTTTACAGATACTTCAAAGGCATTACTCGACAAGATTGAGCAGGTGATCCGTCTGATCCGCTCGAAGGGCGTGGGTATCTACTTCATCACGCAGAGTCCTACCGATATTCCTGAGACCATCCTGGGTCAGCTCGGCAACCGTGTGCAGCATGCCCTGCGCGCCTATACGCCGAAGGATCAGAAGGCCGTCAAGACCGCTGCCGACACCTTCCGTGCCAACCCGGCCTTCAAGACCGACGAGGCCATCATGAACCTAGAGACGGGTGAGGCGCTTGTCTCGTTCCTCGATGAGAAGGGTGCCCCAAGCATTGTGGAACGGGCCAAGATTCTGTTCCCCCTGTCGCAGATCGGTGCCATTACAGACGGGCAGCGTCTCGACATCATCAAACAGAGCCGCATCTACGGTAAGTATGACGAGACCAAGGAGCGCGAAAGTGCCTTTGAGGTGCTGATTGCAGAGGCAGATCGTCAATTGGCTGAGCAGGAGCAGCAGGAGACAGAGATTGATATCCCGAAGCCTACAGCAGAAGCCAAGGCAGAGAAGAAAAAACCTGGTCTCTTGGGAAAAGTCGGCAAGGCCATCCTGACCGCCATCACTTCTACCCTCGCCGCCATCCTCGGCACGTATGTCAGTGACAAGGTGACGGGTAAGAAGACGAAGTCAAGGACCTCCGCCACAGGTCGAGTAGTCAAGAATGCCACCAGTGCCGCCACGCGTTCAGTTACCAGAGAACTCACCCGCGACATCCTTGGCAATCTTATCAAATAGTTCTTAGCAACGGACTACAGGACTTAAGGACTTTATGATGAAGGTATTGGTAAGTGAGGATATCTGGGAGTTTGATCTTGAGGCAGCGCTGAAGGAGATCTCGGCGCAGCGCAGGGAACAGGCGCTCAAGTTCAAGTTTGAACAAGGGCAACGGCTCTGCGTGCTGGCCTATCAACTGCTGAAGGAAGGGTTGCGACAAGAATACGGCATCACAGAGAATCCAATCTTCGAATACAATGAGCATGGCAAGCCTCTGATAATAGGGCATCCAGAGATATTCTTTAACTTGAGCCATTGCAAGGAGGCAGCTATCTGTGTGGTGAGCGACCAACCTGTGGGTATCGACGTGGAGAGTATCCGCGAGTATAAGGAATCGTTGGTGAACTATACGATGAACGACGAAGAGATCGCCCAAATCAAGTCGGCAGAGAACCCTGCAGCAACGTTTATTCGTCTATGGACGATGAAAGAGGCCACCACAAAACTGATCGGTACTGGCATCGGCAACGATATGAAAACGGTGATAGATATGCAGAAATACAAATATACCACCGTTGAGCGTCAGCAATACATTTATACTACTTGTGCTTTTTGCAACGGACTACAGGATTAAATCGACCTTTTAGAATTTCAGGAAAAAGTCCTTAAGTCCTGTAGTCCGTTGCCTATTAAAAATTATTCTAATCCGAGTTCCGGCATGGGGATCTTGCGGTTCGGGTTTTCCTTGGCACCGAGATCCACAAGTTCACGGCCCTTCTGTGCCACACTCTGACGACCCGTAACGAGTTTATTGTTGGCGCTGTCGTAGGCCTCTACCGTCTTGTGCAGTTTCTCACCGAGGTCGTTATAACGCTTCACGAAGTCACCTAAGCGGTCGAGCAACTGCTCGGCCAGGCCGAACACCTTCTCCTGGTTCTCCGCCTGCTGGTTCTGTACCCATGCGATATGGATCATGTGGAGGATACCCAACAGGTTCTGCTCACCTGTCACAAACACCTTCTTCTCGAATGCCTCACGCCAGAGCGTGGGATCATTCGCCAATGCCAACTGCAACGACGACTCGAAGGGCACGAACATAATCACGAAATCCACCGTCTCACGTCCGTTCTTGATATACTTCGAATAGTCCTTACGCGCCAGTTCGTTCACATGACTGCGCACGCTACGGATATGCTCCTGCAGATAACGCTCCTTCTCCTCGGGCGTTTGGGCATTCACATACTTCTCATACGCCACGAGTGACACCTTCGAATCCACAATCGCATCCTGTCCCTGCGGATAATGCAGGATCACGTCGGGCTGCATCTCCCGTCCTGTCTCATCGTTTTTCAGCGGGCGCCCCAGCTCATCGCGCAGACGAGCCTGCACCTCGTAGTGGATACCCTCTGTCAGTCCCTGACTGGCAAGCAGGTCACCCAGGATGATCTCCCCCATGTTGCCACTCACCTTATTATCACGCCTGAGCACGTTGGTCAGACTCTCCGCACGCTCACCCAACTGCTGCGTCTGTTGCATCATCTGCTGGATTTGCTCACGGAAAGAAGCCGAATGGGCAGCACTCTCCTTCTGGTTCTCCGAGATGGCTTTCTGCATCTTGTCGATGGCCTCTCTCAACGGTTGCGTGATACCCGTCATCGCCTCCGTGTTCTGTGCCTTCAGTTTCTGTGCACTGCTCTCCATCAGCTGCTGGGCCATATTCTTAAACCGTTCCTCGTTGCGCTTCAGTTCCTCGCCCATCTGTTGGCGCACCAGTTCCAACTCCCTGCCCTGGCTCTCCGCCTTGGCATGAAGCTCCCTGTTTTCCGCTTCCAGATGGTTTACCCGGCTCGTGGCAATGTTCAGCTGTTCCCCCTTCATCGAGAGTTCGATATCCTTCTTGCCGGAGGCGATGTTCACCGCATCCATCCGCTTGTCCATCACGAGGTAAGCCACCACAGCGCCCACCGCAATACCTATTATTATATATATAACAATCATCATCTGACCACTATTTTTCTGCAAAAGTAAAAAAAATCCTTGAAATTATGCGCTGGTTACTTATTTTTTTGTAAATTTGCGCCATCATAACCATTTATCAGATCACTAAAAACTTTTAGATTATGGATTACAAGATTATTGACATTGAAGGTATTGGCGATGTTTATGCAGAGAAGCTCATTGCCGCTGGTATTAACAAAGTAAGCGAACTGCTTGAGAAGTGTGCTGCGCCGAAGGGACGTAAGGCCCTGGCTGAAGAGACTGGCATCAGCGAGAAACTGATCCTGAAGTGGACCAACCATGCCGACCTGTTCCGCATCAACGGTGTAGGTCCTCAGTTTGCCGAGTTGCTCGAAGCTGCCGGTGTTGACACCGTGAAGGAGTTCCGTCATCGCGTGGCAGAGAACCTGCAGCCGAAGCTGGAGGAGACCAACGCAGCGAAGAACATCTGCAACCGTGTGCCTGCCGTGAGCGAGATTCAGAAGATGATCGACCAGGCCAAGGAACTCGAGCCAAAAATGACTTATTAAAAAGACAAATGAATCCCGGCAGTCGTCGGGATTCATTGTTTCTGTGTCGATGGCCAGTTCACGAGATAGAGTTTCTCGGTGGCGCGGGTGAAGGCAGTGTAGAGCCAGTGAATATAGTCGGGCGTGAGCATATCATCCGTCATATACCCCTGATCCAGATACACATGTGCCCACTGACCGCCTTGGGCCTTGTGACAGGTTACGGCATAGGAGAACTTCACCTGAAGGGCGTTGTAGTAACGGTCGCCCTTCAGTTTTTTGATGCGTTCCGTCTTCTGAGGAATGTCCGCATAGTCTGACATCACCGCATCAAACAACTGCTCCTGTTGTTCACGTGTCAGGGCAGGTGCCTCGGTGGTGAGCGTATCCAGACAGACGGTAGCCGTGAGTTCGTAGTCATCGTAGTCGGGCAGCGTCATCGTCACCTCTGCGAAACGGAAGCCATAGAGCTCATGCACATGTCGCACGCGCTGCACCACCGCCCTGTCGCCATTGGCAAGGAACGGTATTTCCTTTGTCCCCTCCGTCCAGAAATAGTTATTCTTTACGATCATCAAGAGGTCCCCGCGACAGAGTTCTTCATCCCGGTCGAGCACCATGTTACGGATACCCTGGTTATAGATGTTCGCCCGTTTATTACTACGGGTGATCACGATCGTCTCGTCCATCCCCACGTGGTAGTAACTCGAGGAGAGCGTCTCGATCAGTTCATCGCCCGTCACCACCTGGATATCTGCAAACCCCTGGAACCGAATCCTCGGCAAAACGATTCTCTCTCCACGCTCCTCTCTCCACGCTCCTCTAATCCTTGTGGCATTCCACAGGATACCTGAGTCTTCACTCTGACGAAGCACCTGATTCAGATCCGTCTCATACACCTGCATGCCATAGCCACGTAGCACATGTGCCGACAATGCCGGACTCTCCGTCTCGCCCACCGGTGGCAACTGAGCCCGATCGCCTATCAGCAACAACCTGCAGTTTTGTCCGTTATACACAAACTGCATCAGGTCGTCTAATAAGCAACCAGAACCGAAGGCCGACTCGCCGAGACCGAGGTTAGCGATCATCGAGGCCTCATCAACAACAAACAGGGTATCGCGATTAAGGTTATCGTTCAAGTTGAAGGACGATAGGTCGCCTGCAGACTTCTGACGGTAGATACGCCGATGGATCGTATAGGCTGCATGGCCGGCATAGAGGGAAAATACCTTCGCCGCACGACCTGTAGGTGCAAGCAGGATGAGCTTCTGCTTCAAGGCTGCCATCGCCTTCACGATGGCACCCGCCAGCGTGGTCTTACCCGTACCGGCTGAGCCGCGCAGGATCATCACCACCTGGTCGGAGCGGTCGGTCATGAACTGCGTGAACACGTCGAGTGCCTGCCCCTGCTCGGGCGTCGGAGGCAGTCCCAAGGCCTGAACGATGCGATATTTCAGTTCGTCTTGTATCATTTTGCTTGCAAAGATACGAAAAATTAAACATTAAACACTAAACATTAAAAAAAATATCGTATCTTTGCAGCCGATATGCAAAGCAATAACCGACTGATCAATATCATACTGGCTGTTATCGCTGCGGGACTGTTGGCAGTCTGCGTGGCCAGTGTGATGAGTGCAAGATGATGGACAAGCGGAAAATCACCATACGTATCGGGAGAAGCAGTCTCTCCTTCACCATGCTCGACGCCACGAACACGGTGCAGCCCATCGTATATGAGCCTTACGTTGTGAAGGCCGGTATCTCGATGGCTGTCAATTTGCGCGAGGCTTTCAAGAGTGATCTCCTGTCTGGTGCAGATGTCAATCATGCCGATGTGCTGTTGGACACCCCGCAGATGTTGGTGCCTATTGAGCAGTTTGAGGAGGACGACACCAAGACCCTCTTCGACCATGCCTTCCCCACAGGTCAGGAACAGCGTATCGTGCGCTATAACGTGTTGCCAGACTTGAAGGCCGTTTGTCTCTTTGCCATCAACAAAGACCTGAATAACGTGATCAACGATCAGTACGACCATGTGCAGTATATCCAAGCGATGACGCCCGTCTGGCACCATCTTCACCAGCGCAGTTTTACGGGGCATCGCAACAAGCTCTACGGCTATTTCCACGGCAAGCGCCTCGATCTCTTCAGTTTCCAGCAGAACCGCTTCAAGTTCTGCAACTCGTTTGAGGCCAGCCATGCCTACGATGCCCTCTACTTCCTGCTCTATGTCTGGAAACAGCTCCATTTAGAGGCCGAGCACGACGAGCTTCACATCGTGGGCGACATCCCTGAACAGGCATGGCTCGTCGAGGAACTGAAACGCTATCTCCGGAATGCTTATGTGATCAATCCTGCGGCCGATTTCCAGCAGGCACCAGTCACTGAGATAGCAGGCATGCCCTACGATCTGATGACACTAATCGTAAAAGGAAGATGAGAATCATCACCGGCAGATATAAGGGACGGCACTTCGATATCCCCAGGTCATTCAAGGCAAGGCCAACTACCGACTTTGCCAAGGAGAATATCTTCAATGTGCTTAACGCTTATATCGACTTTGAGGATACCACCGCCCTCGATCTCTTCTCTGGTACCGGCAGCATCACCCTCGAACTTGCCTCGCGCGGCTGTGCCCATGTCATCAGCGTGGAGATGGACCGTGATCACCACCGTTTCATTCAGGACTGCCTGAAGAAACTTGACGATGCCAACGTGCTACCCATCCGCGGCGACGTGTTCCGTTTCATCAAGTCATGCAAACAGCAGTTCGACTTCATCTTCGCCGACCCGCCCTATGCCCTCAAGGAACTGCCCACAATCCCTGGCCTCATCTTCGAGAAAGGTCTGTTGAAGCCCGATGGTATCCTGGTGTTCGAGCATGGCAAGGATCATGACTTCTCTGGTGATCCCCACTTCGTGGAGCACCGCAGTTATGGCAGCGTAAACTTCTCGATTTTCAGAACAACGGAGAAAGCATCCGAGTAACGCTTTCCCACAATCTTACAAAGAATCCCCTGCGCATCCTTTCAGGCACCTCTTCCAGAGGCACGGCCTGTTCGATGTCTTTTAGGAACAGCTGTTTCATCCTGAGGGCAAACGCCTCGTCGTAGAAGAAGATGTTGGCCTCGAAATTGTTCTCGAAACTACGGAAATCGAGGTTCGTAGAGCCACAGGTGGCGATGACATCGTCGCACACCATCAGTTTCGAGTGCAGGAACCCCGCTTCATAGAGACTCACCTTCACGCCTGCCTCGGCAACCTCACGCAGATAACTGCGACTCGCCCACTCCACGAATTTCGCATCGCTGTAACGCGGACAGATCACCCGCACATCGACACCGGCCAGCGCAATCGTCTTCAGGGCAAGGAGCACCGGCTCGTTGGGCAGGAAATAAGGGGTCTCTAAATAGAGATACTTACGCGCACCCATGATGATACGCACGAAGCCCTGCATAATCTCTGGATAGGGCGTCACAGGACCGCTGGTCACCACCTGTGCCAGACAGTTGTTCTCCAGTTCGGCATGCGGATAGAACTTCCGGTCGGAGAGCAGTGTACGATCCACGAAATACCAATCCACGAGGAAGGCCCTTTGCAACGCAGCCACGGCACCGCCCGTCACCTTCAGCATCGTGTCACGCCAGGCATGTCCATCGGTCCCCTTTACATAGCGCAGGGCGATGTTCATGCCGCCGATGAAACCCACACGACCGTCAATGACGATGATCTTACGGTGGTTGCGGTAGTTCACCTTACTCGTGAACGACGGGAAACGCACAGGCATGAACGAGGTCACCTCGATACCCTCTTCACGCATCCGCTCGAAGAAATGATGACTCACATTCCAGCAACCCACATCGTCGTAGATCACCCTGACCTCCACGCCCTCTCTCGACTTCGCGATCAGGGCATCCGACACCAGATAGCCTAAGGCATCTTCGGCAAAGATATACATATCCACATGGATATGGCTCTTCGCCTCATGGATGGCAGCCAACAAAGCAGGGAAAAACGCATAGCCGTCGGTATAGATCTCCACCTGATTGTCCTTGAACGGCAACGCCAGGTTCTGATTCACAAACAGGTCGATCAAAGGTTTCTGCTGTTCAGGCAGATACAGGTTCTGTTGTTCAGCAAACTCCAGCATCGAGCGTTTCGTCAGGAAGTTCATGCTGCGCTCACTCACATAACGCTCCTTACGGGTGTTGATGCCGAAGAAGAGATAGAAGACGAGTCCTACCACTGGTACGAACCAGATCACCAGTGCCCAGGCCATCGTCTTGGCTGGCTGACGGTTATCCATGACCACGTGGACGACAGCCAGGATGGCTATCACCTGCCAGATCAGGAATATGACGTTCAGCCAATGCATATTATCTTACCACTCCTTTTCCCAACTGCCGTGCCAAGGCATCGCGTATCAGTTGGGTTTTCTTATATTCTTCGAGCAGGGCGTTAGCACGCTCCATATCGTTACCCACCTGTCGGAGCTGCTGCTGCACCTCCTTCATACGTTGCTCGATGATGTCGAGTCTGAGGTCGAGTACCAGGTGGAGCACATGTTGTTTCAGGCCACCCTCACGCTCCTTCAACTGGAAACCCTTACCCAACTGATGACGGTCGATCGCAAGTTCCACAGCCAGTGCACTGATGTTCACATCAGGATGCTGCATAAAGTAGGTCTCGGCCTTGAAGCCCTCCTCACCGCTATGCGCCACCGCCTCTTCTAAGATCTGGTTGTATCGGGCGTCGTGGAAGGTCAGGTTGTCCTGCCCCAGGTCGTAACTGATATACTGTGCCACCGTCAGGTTGATCAACTCGCCGTTGTCTGTCTCCACGTTCTCATAGATCACCTTTTCCCCGTCGCGGATCACACTCTGGATCAGCAGGCGTTCCACTTCTGCTGATGCAGAGGTGAGTGGAATCTCTCTCTCCACGCTCCTCTCTCCACTCTCCACTGAACGTTCTTCTCTCTCCACTAAACGTTCCTTCTCCTCAAGATCCTTCCGGATCATGCTGTTCATCGAGTTCAGCAACGTCTGTTCCTTGATGCCCATACGTTGTGAGAGTTCGCTGAGATAGGTCGAACGCAATATCTGGTCGGGGATCATCGAGATACTCTTCACGATACCGCCGATCGCCTCACTGCGCTTCACGGGGTCGGCCACGTTCTCTACCGTCAGACGGGTCTTAAATGAAATAAAGTCCGTCTGGTTATCCTCGATATACTTCTTCAATTCCTGAGCTGAGTGCTTCCTACTGAACGAGTCGGGGTCGTCGCCGTCTGGCAGAAGCAGCACCTTGATGTTCATACCCTCTGCCAACAGCATGTCGGTACCTCGCATGGCGGCATGGATACCTGCCTCGTCGCCGTCATATAATAAGGTGATGTTCTGCGTGAAACGGCGCAGGAGCCTGATCTGATGCGTTGAGAGTGCTGTACCCGAGTTGGCCACGACGTTCTCCAGTCCGCACTGGTGCATGGCAATCACGTCAGTATAGCCCTCCACCATATACACGCGGTCTTCCTTCGCAATAGCCTTCTTCGCCTGGAAGAGACCGTAGAGCTCACGCTCCTTATGGTAGATCTCTGAGTCGGGCGAGTTCACGTATTTCTGCTGCACGCCCTTTGTACGTGAGTCGAGCAGTCGGCCACCGAAGGCCACCACCCTACCACTCACATTCAACCACGGGAAGATCACGCGACCTGCATAGCGGTCGTGCAGTCCCTTTTCGCCCTTGATGCAAAGGCCCGTCTTTTCCAGATATTCCGCCTGATAGCCTGCCTTTTGGGCTGCCTGTGCCAAGGCGTCACGCTTCTGCAACGCATAACCCAGGTTGAACTTCTCGATGATATCATCGCGGATGCCACGGCTACGGAAATACTGCCGGCCGATGGCGATACCATCGGGATCATTCTTCATCACGTCCTGGAAATAGTGCATCGCCCAGTCGTTGACGATGAACATCGACTCACGGTCGCTCTGTTCCTTCTTCTCCTCCTCGGTGAGTTCCTTTTCCTGGATCTCAATATTATATTTCTTCGCCAACCAGCGCAGGGCCTCGGGATAGGTGATCTGTTCGTGCTTCATCAGGAAGTTGATGGCCGTACCACCCTCGCCACAAGCAAAGCACTTGCAGATCTGCTTCGAGGGGGACACCATAAACGACGGGGTCTTATCATCGTGAAACGGGCACAGGCCCTTGTAGTTCACGCCTGCCTTACGCAAGGTCACAAACTCCCCCACCACGTCAACGATGTTCGTGGCGTCCATGATTTTATCTATCGTCGCTCTGTCAATCATTTCGGGTACAAAGTTACGAAAAGTCGAGCACAAAACAAAGAAACTTGTTTCTTTTTTTGTCGAGACGGAGTAACTTCGCCATCTTGATGGCAATGTTACAAAAAAATACCCAAACCGCCATTGCGATTTGGGTATTTTTTTTGTTATTCCGGATTAATATCAGCGTACTCTTTCACCGCATCGAAGCACGGACAGGCCTTCTTCGGATCGAGGTCGCGATGCCCGACGACCAACGCGCGGGGGTAACGCTTGTGGAGATCTTCGAGCAACAGTCGCATCGTCGCCTTCTGCTCTGCCGTGCGGGTATCGGCGGGTTGACCGCGGATATCGAGTCCCCCTTCGTAGCAGATGCCTATCGAATGGGCATTGTGGTTCAGACAGTGGGCACCTACCATCCATTCTGGTCGACCGGGCTCGATCTCTCCGTTACGACGGATCACGTAGTGGTAGCCGATGCCGAGGTGGAACCCCCGCTGGCGATGCCAGGT
>JAEEGK010027651.1_pt1 | contig 11438 bp, 8 predicted proteins | sample 8958771 | NCBI WGS metagenome assembly JAEEGK01 (sample SAMN16246547, study PRJNA631951) | gut metagenome | biome: gut microbiome; feature: rumen; material: SC-attached | host: Bos | place: Iran: Karaj | collected 2018-10 | reverse complement strand
TGTTTTATCATCAAATGTGTCTTCGTTTTCTTTTTCATCATTCAATATTTTAATTGAATAATTATTTTCTTTTAATAACTTAAAATTTTTTAACATTTCTTCAATTTTTCCATTTTTAAAATTTGTTTGAAATTCATCTAAAATTTCTTTTTCATTAAAATTATTAACATTAATATTATTATTTATATTATTATCAATATTATTTTCCATCCTCAAAAAAAAATTAAATTTAATAATAACATTAATAAAATTAAAATAAATAATATAAAAAAAATAAAAATTTTTTATTAAATAAAAATGGAACGTTCAAACGAAATAATAAACAATCCAAATTTAGAAAACCCTAACAACGAATTAAATTCTCAACAACCAACTCAAGAACAAGAACAAAAGCCCAAAAAAACATTTTTTAAAACTCATCAAGAGTGGGGTTCCCCATTTTTTAAAAATACAAGAGTAGGATCATGTAGTCACGTATTAGTAAAAAATGGAAGAAGTTTAGCCATTCCATTTAGAATAGTAAATAGAAGAGGAAGAGGTTTAAATCATTTTAAAACAGTTCCAGAAAAATTAAGTGTAAATGAATCTACTTATGAACATGATTATCATCCTTTTCCAAATATGCATTGTGGAATGGGTAAAAAACCTTTAATGCCTTATTCACCTGATAGTATGAGAAATCTTTTACCTCAAAATGGAATAGTTAGTGGAGCTTTAAATAATAGATCATATTTAGAATTAGGAAATAGTAATTTAATTAATAGAAAACAATGGAGCTCTACTTATAGAGATTCTTATAGATTCCCTATTCAAGTCCCTATTAGTAATGCTGGAATACTTTCTGATTTAGCTGTTGCTTCGCATATGAAATTAAATTCTTAAGGTTATTTTATATTTTTATAATAAAAAATATATTTTTAATTGTTTTGAATTTTAATTTAATTTATTTATTATATTTTTTAATAATAATAAATATTATTATTATTATTATTATTAAAATTAATATTGTTTAATTTTTAAACAATTTATATATAAAAAATAAAAATATATTATTTTCAAAAAAAAAATATTAAATGAACAAAATTGAAAGAGAAAATTCAAAATTAAAATATTTAATAATGATTATTTGTTGTTTAACTCCTTTTGGAGCATATTACATATTAGATAATGTTGGTGTAACATATGACACATTAAAAAAGCAATTTGAAAAAAAATATACCGAAAAAAAATTTGATTTTTATTTTAGTTTATTATATTCAATTTATTCATTTCCAAACATAATTTTGCCTTTACTTGGAGGAATTTTAATATTAAAAATAGGATTTTATAATTGTTATTTATTATTTAGTTTATTAATTTTAATAGGGCAAATAATTATTGTAATAGGATTAAGTAAAACAAATATGATAATTATGTTAATAGGTAGATTTATTTTTGGTTTGGGAGGAGAAAATATTAATACTGTTGAAAGTATTATAATTATTAATTGGTTTAATAAAAATAGTTTGTCTTTTCCTTTGGCATTTTTATTTTCTGTTGCTAAATCTGCAACTGTTTTAAATGATATTATTTCACCTAGAATAGTTGAAGATGATAAAGCAGATAATGCTTTTATTTTAGGAATGTTTTTTTGTTTTTTTTCTTTGATTTTTACTATTGTTTTGGTTGTTGTTGATAAAAAATATTGTATATATGATGAAAAAAAAAATGAAAATAATAATTATGAAAATATTAATTATAAAAGTTTTAATAATATAAATAATGACGAAAATAATTTTGAAAATAATGAAGAAAATAATGAAAATGAAAAATTATTTGTGAATTTATTTTGGACATTAACAATTTATGGATTTTTATTTTATTTAAATTTTTTTCCTTTTAACAATATTAGTGCAAATTATTATAAAAAAGAATTTTATAATGATGATGAAGACAAAAAAAGTAGAACAGGATTTTTAATGGGAATTCCAGGTTTAATAGCATTATTTTTTAGTCCATTTATAGGAAAATTCACAGATGAATATGGTAAAAAAATGATAATTTTATTAATAAGTTCAATATTAAGTTCATTGGCTTTTTTTTCTTTTTTATATTTAAATTTATTATTACCTTCAATTATAATTTTAGGAATTTCTTATTCATTATTTACTTCAGTTTATTGGCCTTCAATGACTTTGACTATAATTAATAAGAAAAAAATTAGTTTTGTAATTGGATTAAATTTTTCTTTTTTAAATTTTGCTGCTTCTGTTGGACCATTAATTATAACAAAAATTAAAAATGATTATAATTATAATAAAGTTATTTTTTATTTAATTATAGTTAATTTTGTTAATATTTTTGTTGGAATTTTTGGTTATTTTCATGATATAAAAAAATATGGTTTATTAAATAAAAGAAAAAAGGATAAAAATTTAAATAATTTTATTGATAATAGTGATATTAATATTAAAAATATTCCACTTTATAATGAAGAAATTAATGAAAAAGATAATTTTGATAATGTAAAAAAAATAAGTTTGATTAGTAAATAATTTAATTTATAATTTATGTTTTTGTATTATTATGTAAATAAAAAAATAATAATAATAAAATTATAATTATTAATAGTAAAATATTAATAGAATAAAATTAAAAAAAGTTATTATAAATATAAAACAAATAATAATAATTAAAATATAATACAAACTGTTGTTTCTTTACAATTCATATTAACTTTATCAAAAATAAATTTTTTTCTTTTAGTTCTTTCATTTAAAATCTCAGTTAAATCACTATTATAACTAATATTATTAATACTTATATTATTATTATTATTATTATTTTCATCATTTTTTAAATTTTCTTCTGCTTCTTTAATACAATTATTACAAATAAACATTTGACAAATATGTTTATTATTATAAACATTTTTTAAAAGCGCATAACATTTATAAGAACAAATATTTAAATTAGCACATTGTTCACATATATTAAATTTTGATTCACAAATTGAACAATTCATTTTAAAATCTAAAAAAAAACAATATGAACATTCATTTAAATTTTTATCACAAACTAAACAATTATGAAAGGGACAAAAATTTTTATAACATTTAAAACAAAAATTAGAACATTTATAACATAATTTTTTATTACAGAATTTACAAATAAACATACTACAATTATTATCATAATAATTATCTTTCTTTTCAATATTTAAATTATTATTATTAATATAATTAAAATCATTTTTATTTATGCATAATTGACATTGTTCATACTTACAATTTGAACATTTATCTATACAATTTTCACATATTTGATGTGAACAATTATTTACTGCTTTGCTTAATAAAAAATGATTATTTTTATTACAAGAAGATGTTATTTTATTAAAACAAAAATAACAAGTGTATGTACAATTTTTTAAACATATTTTTTTATTATTATTTTTATTACATTTATTACAAACGTAAATGTGTTTTGAACAAACATTTTCTTCACAATTTGAACATGTATTTAATAAAGAAGAATTATTTAAAACCATTGAACATGCGTTACAGGTTTTAATACAATTTAAACATAAATTATTATTATTATTATTTGTAATAAAAATATTATTAGAAATATTACATTTTTTACATTGATATGAATTTAAATATTTTGTTGAACAATTTGAACATGAAATTATATTTTCAAAACAAAAATATTCTTTGCATATAGGACATAAAATTGAACAATTATTACAAAAAAGTTCTTTGCAATCAGAACATTTATTTATATTAAAAGGATTTGAATATTCATCAATTTTTTCTTTGCATTTAAAACATTTAATATTATTATTATTATTTTCTATTAAAATATTATTTTTTTTAATACAATTTTTACAATAAATTTTAAAATCTAAAATATTAATAATTAATTCATTACAATTTTTACAAAATAATTTATTACAAATTTCACAATTTTTAAAAAATTTCCATAAAAAACTTTTATCATTTTCATTTTCTTTATGTTTTATTGAAGAACAAATAATATTTTCATTAATAATATTTTGATTATTCATGTGATTAAAATATTCATTTAAATTAAATATTTTATTTTTACATTTTATATGTTTACATATAATTTTTAAATTATTTAGAACAAAAATTAAATTAGAATCTAAATTATTTGTTGTATATTCAGCAATTGAATTATTATTTTTATTAAATTCGGCTTTGCAAAAAGGACATAAAAATATTTTTTTATTATTTGAAATATTATTTAAACATGAAGTACAACAAATCATTTTACATTTTTTATTATAACAAATTTTTGGATTAATTAAAACACAATAACAAATTTTACAAATTAATTTATTAATTTCTATTTTAAAATTTAATGTGTCTATTATTTGCTCAGAATCAATTTTTGAAATTTTTAACATGAAAATTTATTCACGTTTTTTTTTATTTTTATTTATTAATAAATATAATTAAAAATTTTTATTTATTATTATTTTAATAACAAAAATCATTTTAATGATTACTAATAATAATAATAATAATGAAAAAGATATTAATAAAAACTTAAATGAAATTAATTTAAATTCGGATTATGATATTTTAAAGTATAATAAAAATAATAATAATAATAATAATAATAATCAAACCGAAGAAAATTTAGATGATGAAATTAGCAATGGAAGTTCAATTTCACATTTCAATGATGAAAAAAATCCTTTTTTAATTAATATTACTCTTTATTCATCAATAATTTTAATATTAAATTCATCAATTTCAATTTATTTAAGTTTTTCTAAAAAAAAATATTTTTTATTCAATAATAATTACAACAATTCAAATATAAATAAAAAAAATAATTTAATTGCATTAATTTTACAATGTTTATCAAATATTTTTGTAATTTTATTAAATTTTTATTTGATTTTTTCAATTAAAGAAAAAAAATCACAAAGATTATTGAATATTATTTCAAAAGAAATGAAATATAATATTTTTTTAATAAATTTATCATTATCTTTAATGTATATTATAAAAATTTTAAAAGAAAATACAAAATTTTATTATTTATCAAATTCTCTTTCATTATTTTTATGTTTTGTTTTAACTAAATCTTATAAAAAAATAAAAACAAAAAAAAATTTAGATTTTTACACATTAATTTCAATTTCTATGTTTTTTAGTTTAATTTATGTTCTTTCTTTAAATACATTTTTAAATTATGTAACTGATTTTTTTATATTTAAAATTTTAATTAAAAAAAATGAAAATGTTTTAAATTCTAAAATTATTTTTAATAAAATTATTAATTATCTATTATTTTCTATTTCTATTGTTTATGCATTTTTTTATTTTGATATTTTATTTTTATTTTCTTGTATATTTTTTATTTTTACTCCTGAATTAATAATAAATTTTAATAATATGAATTGTTGTGATTTGTATTGTTTAATTTTTATTGGTTACTTTATTATAATTTTCTTGATAATAAAACATAAAAAAAATATTTTAGAAAAAGATAATTCACAAAATGAAAAATTTTTATTTACTCTTAATGAAATGGAATTTATTACTAATGGAAATATTTAAACTAAATTAATAATAAAATTTATTATTATTATAATTGTAGTTAATGATGTAAAATTTATTTTTTTTAATATGAAATTAATTGTAAATGAATATTATTTTTTTCTAAAGAATTAATATAAAATATAAATATAATAATAGAATAAAAATATATTATTAGAATAAATTATTTAATTATTATGTAATTATATAAATCAAAAATTTTATTTGTAAATTTAAATATTTATTTAATTTTATTTGAATATAAATATAAATTAATTATTTTTTATTTACATTCAATAAATTATTATTTTGAAATATATATAAAAAAAATCTATTCTAATTAAAATTATCTCTATTTTTATAATTTATAATTCATCAAATCCACTGTCGCTTCTTTTTATTTTTTTTTTATTTTCATTATTTTTTTTACTTTCTTTATTATCATTCACTTCACTATTAATAACAATATTTTCATAATCTACATTATCAAAAACTAAATTTTTACAAAAAAATCTAATAATTTCCTCCAAAATATATTTCGGTCTTTTAGAATTATGTCCCCCTTCACAAGAAAGTAATTTTCTTTCCCCTTCATACATCTCACATAAATCAACACTATGTTGAAAAGGCACAAGTTCATCTTTTTCAGCATGAATAAACAGTCCAGGAATATGAATATTTTGAACACATTTAATAGGTTTAATTTGATTAATATCTGTTCCATTTTTATTTTTAACAGTTTTTCCAATAACAGAAATAGCAATTTCAATTAAAAAACCAGGAATTTTCGCAACATTTAAACACATTTCTTTAGCTAATCTTCTAAAATCAGCAAAAGGGCTATCAACACATATACATGATATTCTTTTATCTAATCCCGAATATAATAAAGCAGTAGCAGCACCCATAGATCTTCCCCATAATGCAATTTTCCCTACTCCAGGAAGTTTTTCTATAAAATCTATAACAACTTTTGTGTCTTTTTGTTCATAATATCCTAATGATATGTATTCTCCATCACTTTGACCGGAACCTGCAAAGTCAAAAACACATAAGTTTATATTATTTGAAAGAATTATATTTTTCATTTCTAAACCTTCTATGCGACAGGATGAATTAGCATGTAAATAAATAATTACTGGCATTATTTCTTTTGGACGATATTTTGGATCAGGTTCGATGAATGAAAGTTTTAATTTATATCCCTGTTCGTTTAGAATTGTATAGTCTTTTCGGATATAAATTTTAGATAATAATTTAAAATTATTCGGTCCAAGTTCGTCTGTGAAATATTCATCGCGAGGTGGACGAATTATTGCTTTCCATAAAGTTTCGTAACTAATTTTTACGTTTTCTTCAATTGCTGGATTTTTGAGCATATTTTTTTTTGAAGAATAATTTATATTTTAAAAATTTTTAGTTAAAAATAAAATTAATTTTTATTTTTTTTTAATTATTTTTAATATAAATAAAATTAATTTAATTTTAATATTTATTTATGAAGAAAAGTGGAAATTATGAAGAAATTAAAAAGAAAAGTAAAATTTTTTTTGATTTTGAGAAGTTCGATAATTTTATTCAAAGTTGTTTAGATAAATTTAAATTTGTAGATCCAATGAAAGAACTATATGACGCAACAGGAAATGATGCCAATGATATCATTTCTCATAAATCAGCAATTTTAGATTTAGTAATTTGGAATAAAAATTTTAATAAAAACGATTGTTTTGAAGGAGCTGATCGCAAAAAACCAAATGATTTTCCTAGATATCAATTTTTCCTTAGAGTAAAAGGAAATAATAAAAATGAAAAATATAAGAAAAAAAAACATAATAATAATGTTAATAATAATAATAATAATAAAATTAATAATAATAAAAATAATGTTAATTCTAATTTAAATAATAAAGAAAAAAAAGAGGGAAAAAATGTTTTAAATGAAAAAGATAATAAAAAGGATAAAATTAGAAATTCAAAGGAAAATAATAATAATTCAAATTTAAATGGAGGGAAAAATAAAAATAAAAAAAATAAAATTAAAAAAGGTAATAAAGATGATAATAATAATAATATTAATAATGATAATAATGAAAATGAAAATTTTAATAATAATGAAATTTTAATGGGAAAAATGTTGGAAGATTCTGATGGAAAAGAAAAAATTTTTAATAATAATTTAGACATTTTTAATAATAATAATAATAAAAACTCAAATAAAAAAGAAGATAATAATGATGATGATTTTAATTTATTAAATAATAATTTAAATCAAATGAATTTACATGATTTTGATGAACAAAATAATAATATTAAAAATAATAATAATAATAATAATGTTTTTGATGAAAATAATAATAATTTTCATCCTATTATGAATTCTATGAATAATTTATTTAATGAAGATAAAGAAGAAATTATAGGAAAAAATGATTTATTAAGTAATTTTTTAACAGATAATAATAACAATAATAATAATAATAATAATAATAATAATGAAAATAATAATATTAATAATAATGATAATTATAATAATTCTATGGCAATGCAAGAAAATTATCAAAATTTAGATAATAATAATTTTTTAAATAATAATTCAAGTAATAATTTTATTGAATCTTCTTCTCAACAAATAAATAATCAACAACAATTTTTTAATAATAATAATAATAACTTTAATTTTAACATTGCTAATAATAATAATAATAATAATTTTTTCAATAATAATAATAATAATAACTTTTTAAACATGAATTTAAATAATAATAATTTATCTGATATTGACATAGATAAAATAAATAATAATAACAATAATACTTTAAATAAAAATATTAATTTAACTCCAAATCCTTCTCATATGAATTCAGTTAATTTTTTTTCACCTAATTTAAATTACAATGCAAGTCAAAGTAGTAACAATTTAAATTATGATTTAAATAATAATAATCAAGATATTTTTTCAAATAAATTAAATGAAAATAATTCAAGTAATAATTTATCATTTAAAAAACAATTTAGTTCACCTATTGATTCAATGCAAACTCAAATGAATATTATGAATACTCTTAATAATAATAATAATGTGTTTAATAACAACAACAATAATATGTTTAATAATAATAATAATATTTTTAATAATAATAATAATTTTAATACGAATAATAATATTTATAATAATAACAATAATTTTTTTAATAATAATAACAACAATAGCAATTTAATTTTCCAAAATCAATTAAATCAAAATAAATTTATTTTTAATATGATTACAAATAATATAAATAAAAATGGTTGGATTATTTATTTAGATAGAAATGTTTATCAATTTAATTCATTTAATTTATTTCAATTTTTATCTGTTATGCTTCAAAATAAAAATGAATTAAATAAAATCATCATTAAAAACTCTGATTATAATCAAAATTTTAATGGTGAACAATTGTATTTTATTTTAAGTCAATCTTTACCTTATATCTATAATATATTAATTTTACAACATAAAAATTTGCAGAAAATGAATAAAAAACAAGGAAAAAAAAACAAGCAAACTAAAAATTTTAATAACAATAATAATAATTATATGAAAGGAATGAATATAAATATGAATAATAATAATAATAATTTTTTTAATAATAGTGGAAATTTTAATAATTTAAATAATAATTTAAATGATAATAATAATTTTTTTAACAATAGTGGAAATTTTAATAATTTAAATAACAATTTAAATGATAATAATAATAATAATAATTTTTTTACAGGAGGAAATTTTAATAATTTAAATGATAATAATAATAATTTTATGAATAACGGAGGAAATTTCAATAATTTAAATGATAATAATAATAATAATTTTATCAATAATAATTATTTAAATCAACAAAATAATAATAATAATAATTTTAATAATTCTTTAAATAATAATAAAAATAATAATAATAATGATTTGAATTCTTTAAATAATTTTAATAATCAAGGTTTAAATCAAATAAATAATGAAAATAATAATCAATTTTCAAATTATAATAATAATTTCAATATTCAATTGCATTACACCAAAAATGAATATAAATTTAATAATAATTAAATAATTATTATTTTATATTTTTATTAATAAATTTTTTTTAATTTTATTTTTATTTTTAATTTAATAATTTTTATTATTAAATTATTTTTAAATTTGATTAAAATTATAATTGAAAAAATAAAAATTTTTCAAATTATATATTTTAATTTTTTTTAATTAAAATATTAATTTTAAACTTTTTTTATAATTTTTAAAAATATTAAAAATTTCTTTCTTTAAAAAATTAATTTTTGTTTTTATATTTCACTTTTTCTAAATTTTGATTAAAAAAACAATTAACTGTTTCTCTATCATAAGAACTTAAATTTACATTAAAAAGATGAAAACTTTTATTTTTTTGATCAAACATATAATAATTTTTTGAAAAAATAGATTTTCCAAATCTAAAATAACTACAATTTATTAAATTATATACATAAGTTTCTTTACTATAAAATATTTTAATTTTTTTTTTATGTAATGTTTTATTTTTTAAATCAAAAGTAAAAATTAATTTTTTTTCAATTGAAAAAGGTAAACTAAAACAAATAGTAATCAAAAAAAATAAAAAAAAACTTGAAAAAACAATTCCTAAAACTTTAGCCTCTTCATCAAAACATAAAATAGAATAAAATAATAAAAATATTAAAGGAATAATAATTAATAAAAACAAAATTAAATAGCATTTTGTAGAATACATACCATTTACAATAATATGTAATTGATTATCATTTTTTATATAAACATAAGAACCACAATTATGAGATTGAATATCAATAAAGTTTTCATTATTAATATTTTCTTTTAATAAAATAGGAGAATTTAAATTATCATTATTTTCAATCATATTAAATATACTTAAATAATTAATAATAAATAATTATATTATTAAATATCTATATTAAATTTTTAGAATAATTATCTAAATTTTTATTTTTTTATATTCATCAAAATTATTTTTAAAAAAATAAAAAATATCTTTTTCTCCAAATTCTAAATTTTTAATATTTAAAATTGAAATTTTAATGTTACTCAAAGAATAAATATATATTTCATTTGAAATAAATTCAAATTTTTTACAATTCAACAAAGAATAAAATCCTACATTATTACAAGTAAAATATTTTTTTCCAATTCTAATTAAAGAATTTCTCCTTATATCAAAAATAAAATTTATTTGATATTCATTTATAAAAGTTAAATTTAGAAATAATATAATTTCAATAAATAATAATAAACCAGAAAAAACTATTCCTAAAATTTTATAAGTTTTATCGTGAATTATAAATATTGATAAAAATAAAAAAAATGAAGTAATTATTATAATTATTATATAATATATTAAACAAAATAATGAGCTAAAATTAAAATAATTTAAAAGTTTTATTTCTAATTCTTTTTTATCTATGTCAATTTTAATTATATGATTTTCTGTGTTTAAATAATTAATATTATTGTAATTTATATTATTATAATTAATATTATTGTAATTAATATTATTATTATTATTGGTTTCAATTAATATAGGAGATACTTTTTCATTAATATCATCTGAATTCATTTAAAATAATTTATTATATAAAAATTTTTTTAAAACAATAATTATAAATGCTTATTTATTAATTATTATTTATTTTAGATTATATAAAAATGTATTAATAAAAAAATGATATTAATTTTTAAATATATTTGTTATTAATTGGATATTAAGATTTAATTTTTAAAAATAAAAAAAATTATTTTTTATTTTTTATTAATTATTATAAATAAAAAAATTTTAAAAAAAAATATAATTAAAAATTTTATAGAATCAAAAAAAC
>JAEEGK010027650.1_pt1 | contig 11439 bp, 13 predicted proteins | sample 8958771 | NCBI WGS metagenome assembly JAEEGK01 (sample SAMN16246547, study PRJNA631951) | gut metagenome | biome: gut microbiome; feature: rumen; material: SC-attached | host: Bos | place: Iran: Karaj | collected 2018-10 | reverse complement strand
AAGAAGTATCAACGTACTTATTTAAAAATGAACCCATATCAGTGTTTTCCTTATAAAGACATATTAATTGACGAGAACTACGTAGAAGTCAGCCAAATCGGCTATTTTGATACTTCTTTTAAATATCTCGCCGTCATTAAAGATGATGTGGTGTGGATGAGCACTGATCCAAACGAAATTAATACGATGGAAGAGTCTATTAAGAAAGCAAAAGGTAATGTCCTCGCCTTTGGCTTAGGACTAGGATATTTCCCAATCATGTGCGCATCTAAAAAAGAAGTGACATCAGTGACCATCGTAGAGAAAGATCCAGAGATTATTAAGATATTTAAAAAGCACATCCTTCCATTATTCGAATATAAAGAGAAGATTCATATTATTGAGGATGATGCCTTTAGAAACGCAAGAGGGGACTTAAGTAGATATGATTATCTATTTATAGATATCTGGCATAATCCAGAAGATGGACTACCTATGTATCTCAAGTTTAAGAAGATACTTAAAGGTAAAAAGATCGCTACAGATTATTGGTTAGAAAAATCCATCTTAGCGATGTATCGAAGATGCTTATTGACCGTTATTGAAGAAAGCTTAATGGGATACACCGATAAAAACTATAAGACGGTTGAAAATGAATACGATTCAATCATTAATGAGCTATATTTCAAAACAAAAGATAAAGTATTTAATTCTTTATCGGAGATTAAAGAAATATTACAAGACAATTTGTTGATAAACCTCATATAATAAGAGGTAGATATCATAAATACATAATAAGGGAGAAAATTTATGGAATTAAAAGGTTCAAGAACTGAAAAGAATTTACAAACCGCTTTTGCGGGTGAAAGCCAAGCTAGAAACAAATACACATACTTTGCTTCTGTTGCTAAAAAAGAAGGCTATGAACAAATCGCTTCTATTTTCTTAGAAACAGCAGAAAACGAAAAAGAACACGCGAAGATTTGGTTCAAATATCTCCATGGTGGCAAAGTCCCATCCACAGTGGAAAATTTAAAAGCCGCTGCTGAAGGTGAAAACTATGAATGGACAGAAATGTATAAAGAATTCGCCGCAGTTGCTAGAGAAGAAGGATTCTTAGAAATCGCCGCAAAATTCGAATTAGTTGCCAAGATCGAAGCGGAGCATGAACAAAGATATCTAAAACTTTTAGAAAAAGTCGAAGGTCAAAAAGTGTTCATCGCACCAGATGTCGTTGTTTGGAAATGCCGTAACTGTGGACATATCCATGTTGGTAAAGAAGCACCAAAAGTGTGTCCAGCATGTAACCACGAACAAAGTTATTTCGAGTTAAGAGTCGAAAACTATTAATCTTATAAAATAGATAAGGCCCCTTAGTTAGGGGTCTTTTTTATTGCTTTGAATATATAAAAAAGTTCGATATAATCGGAATATGAAGTATAAAATGAAGAAATCTTTACTAGCAGTTATTCTTTCGCCATTAGTGTTATGCTTTATGGCTAATGCCACTGCGCCATTTCCTGTTGAAAATGATTACAAAGATTTTACTTATACCCTAGTAGAAAAGACATATCGTGAAGATGAAACTGGTGAAGAACCATATACCTATTTGGAATATGAAATTACCAATACTGGTGCGTATTATTGTGATCATTTTTATGTGCAATTATCCAAAAAAGATCAGTTTGGCTTAATCGCTGTTGATTATACTGTTGATGGATTATTTGATAAATCTAATGAAATGATCTATGGTGGTCCGGTCCTTGGTCCTGGCGCAACAAATCATTTTTGTTGTGGTGTAACAAATAAGAGACCTGAAGAAATTAAAGACACTTTAAAAGTGTGTTGCAAGGGTTATACCGCAGTAGCGGAAACATTTGTCTTAAACGATGCTAGTCTTTCATTTGTGGAAGAAACTACCGCTCCAAAATATCGTTATATTTATAAAGCTAATTTCGATTACTCATATTCAAGTAATGAAAAAAATAACTGCTTATGTTTCACAGTGTCTTACGAAAGTAAGGATTATTATTTCTCCAGCCGCTATTTTAATGAAGAAAATCATCCTCGTTTAAGCGAAGTTGAATTAGAAACTAAAGAAGAACTCAATTTAGATGAAGTTTCCATTTCCAATGTAATGATTGTAAAAGCTAGATCACGCGGTGGAGGCGGAGCAATATTATTATTAATACCATTTTTAGTTGGCGGTGTTTTTCTCATTGCTATGGGTATTGCTTTAATCGTTGGAATTGTGATTATTGTGGTTTCAATAGTTAAATCTAAAAAGAAACAAAAACTTACAATGAGTGATATCAATAAATAAGCCTCTAAATCAGGGGCTTTTTTATTGTTCAAAAATATAAAAAAGTTCGATATAATCGGAATATGAACAATAAAATGAAGAAATCTATATTAGCTATGGCTCTCATTCCCGTGGGAGTTATGTTTATGGCTGTCTCACCTAGAGCAACGCCTATTCCTAATCGATCTGAATATACAGATTTTTCTTATTCTCTTGTTGAAAAAAGCACTCCTGAATTAGATGAGGATGAACCAATAAAAACTCAAAGAGTTGTTTTCGATATTGAAAACACAGGTGATTTCTTCGCGTTATTTTTTGACATTACATTTTGTGACAAGACTAGTCGTTTTTCTTTGCTTGATGAAGATCGTCCAGTTTATAGCAATGGACCTGACTTTAATCTTTTAGCTCCTTTATCCACTGATCGTTATGTGGCGGAGTTAAGATATCCTTCCAGTGAAACTTTTGATGAAACTTCTGAATATACAATCACTGCATGTGCTTTTAATGAAAAAGTAGACTTGACGGTTAATAGTGTGCTTATCACATACGCAGAAATGAAATACCCATTGTATCATTACAATGTTAATTTCGATTTAACATATGAAGATGACGACAAGAATGAATTATTTATTGCCTACACACTTGAATACGAAGGAAAGAATTGTAACTTTTATACGATGATTAAAGACAAGCCTCCTGTGGCAAGTGTTCATTCTTTATCAGCATTAGTCGAAAATGAAGTCCATAATAATAATGTTCAAATATTAAGGGGGCACAAAATAACTAATTTGCAACCTTTCTTGAATGCGGTTACTACGTTTATACTTATATGTTTAATGGCTGTATTAGCACTTGTTGGTGTACTTGTTGTTGTAATTGTACTATCAGTAAGACGTGATAAACGAAAACAACTCACAATGAGTGACATTAATAAATAGACCTCTTATGCGAGGTCTTTTTTCTTGTTTATCAATTTCGACAAAAGCTTTCTATTAAATTGTTTTATTTTATATAAGAAGGCAACTCTATGAATTTTAATAAAATCTTGATTACATCGCTAATTTCTATATCATTTCTCTTTACTGGTTTTAAAGAAAAAGCATCACCTATTTCTGTTGCACCAAATTATGAAGACTTCACATACGAACAAGTGCTTAAAGAAGAAAGAGTGGATTCCTCTAATAGGGTTTATACATATTTTGAATACAACTTCACAAATACTGGCGAAGGATACATAAACCATATCAGTATAGATGTTGTCCCATATAAAACGACAAGTTTGCATCAAAAGGAAATAGAAGGAGACATTAAAGGCTTATATTATGTGCCTTATCTTGTTCCTGAATGTTCTGCTACATATTATTTTGAAATCGATAATTATAATGATGAAGAGTTATCCTTTATTTGCTATGCAAAAACAGAATTCGCCAGCAATGTAACGCATTCTTCTTTAAACTTGGAGTATTTAGGAACTAAAGGTAGTGCTGACGATCCATATCAACATGTGTATATGATGACAATCGATGTTTCCTATGATGAAGAGAATGACTATCACTATATAACAACTGTTTTTATTGATTACAAAGGTAATACATATCAATTTTCTGATGTGTATAGAGGCATGACTATTTCTGCTAAAGAAGAGATTGAAATGGAACAACTTGAAGTGCGTGATGTTGTTGTTTTTAAAGAAAAAAGTATTTCAATGGATTGTATCCGCCATAGTCCAATAAATCTCAAAGCATTAATAATTATATTCGTTACCATCACTCTTGGCTTACCTTTAGTGGGAGCCTTAGTTCCAGTAGTAATACTTATCGTAAACAAATGTAAAAAACCAAAAGAAAAATAGTCTTAATTATAAATAATTCACTCTCTCATATTATTTGTTTAATAATCTCTTGATTTTTATATTATTTTCAATGATAATAATTAAGCGCTGCGAATACGGACCATTGGTGTAGCGGTTAACATGTCTCCCTGTCACGGAGAAGATCACGGGTTCGATTCCCGTATGGTCCGCCAAGCGCTTTTTAATTACATGGCCCGGTAGCTCAGTTGGTAGAGCAGGGGACTGAAAATCCCCGTGTCGGCGGTTCAATCCCGTTCTGGGCCACCATGAAATATACAACTGTTATGAATTATCATAACGTGTATAAGAAAAGTGATCAGTAATTGTTGAGGTTTAAAGACCCCTGACTGCTGTAGTGAAAGCTACTGGACTGATCACTTTTTTCTTTTTATGAAAACAATATCAATCTCGTAATCAAGTTTTTTACTAAAGCGAGCCTTCTTATCTTTTTGCTCCATTTTGACAATATACATAGGTGTATGTTTTCTTGGGTTGGGATTAGGGTCAATTTTCCAATTCTTATGCGTACCGCTTTTTGGAGAAGATGTGACGCGGTGAAAGAAATAATAATCCCCTTCTTCATCAACAATATATGCTGGGTGATTGCTTTTAAAATATATACGGAAATGTTTTTTGAACTTAGACATAATAAAAAGTCCCTTTCTATATGCCTAAATAGTTTCTTAACTGATTGAGATAGGCATATTACACTAAGGGGCTTTTGTTTTGCTATTTATCAATAATAATTCTATGGTGGCCCAAGGAACCATTGTCAATTCTCCCACAAGTTGTGGGAAAATCTTTTTATACAAAGTATAAAATCTTTCCGCATTATCACACCCTAACACGTAGTGCGATAGTTCAAATATTCATTTATCACAGTGTACCTGCGCTTGTTACTCTATTTAGAGACGCCTGTGGTCTAAATATTTGAACATAAATATATTAACATATAATGTTAATAAAACTAAATAAAAATATTGATTTATGACAAAAATATAAAGATAATGTTTTTATGGCTAGTGATAAAGAATATTTAACATTTGTATTAGAACTATTAAGAGAAGTTCGTGGTATCTCTTATAAGAAAATGATGGGAGAATATATCCTTTATAAAGATGGAAACATCTTTGGTGGTATTTACGATAACAGGTTTTTAATTAAGAAAACTGATTATTTAAAAGATAGTGGACTGAAAGAACAAATCCCTTATCCAAGCGCTAAGCCAATGCTTCTTGTGGACAGCGAAGATCCAGATGAAATAAAAGAATTAGTTCTTAAAGCAATGAAAAAATAAAGACACACGATTGTGTGCCTTTTTATTTATGAACCTCGTTATTATCATCGACTACTTCATCGGCGACTTCGGTTTCTTTTTCTTCTTTTTTCTCTCCATCTTTTTCAACTGGTTTAAATGTACGAGAGATAGCTTTACCGAAGGCCTTACCGGATTCACCGAATCCTTTACCGGTTTCTGTCCAGGCATTACCTAATTCGCTTTTACCATTTTCTTCAATGGTGTTGTCTTTATCAGTGAACGCTACTTGAGCGGTTTTACCAATGGCTTTACCAAAACTCTTAAATGCTTTGCCTGTATCTTTACCGAATGTTTTCCAGTTTTCTTTCTTTTCACCCATAATACTTTTCCTCGATTATTTCTTGCTTATTTATAATAAAACAAACCTATTATTTGAGACAACTTTTTATATATTCTCTTTTATTAATAAAAGGCGTTTGTATAATTAAAATATGCCTAGTTTCCTAGATTTTATTAAACTTCTAAATGCCCATCCTTGGGCATATATTGCTTTATTAGTGAATCTAGCGGTTGTCTTTATTAATGGCTATACAGATGGACCAAGCACAATTGCCACAGCAGTTCATACTAGGGCTATTAAACCAAGAACCGCATTTATTTTATGTGCGGTCTTTAATTTACTTGGTGCTTTAGCCATTGGGGCTTTTTCTATACACCTTAGCAAAGTATTTGGTGGAGATATTATTAATACCATTTCCTCATTAGTGGATTTTGGTAGTGCCTCTATTGATCGTATATTATGCGTTATTGCTTGTGGATTAGTCGCGATTATTATCGTTAGTCAAATATGTACTTCCTTAGGACTTCCATCTAGTCAATCTAACTGTTTGATTGGTGGATTAACTGGTGGTGGACTAGTCTTAATTGCCTTAGGACTAGGTGGTTCTATCGGACTTATTCCTTGGATTAAAGTCTTAGGGGGATTTATCGGTTCGTTAATCGTTGGTTTCTTCTTAGGATTTGGTATAACCAAATTAATCGAACTTATCTGTAAGAATATGAACAAAGGTAAAACCAATCGTTTCTTTAATAATGGACAAATCGTTAGTAGCGCACTTATGAACTTTGTCCACGGCATCCAAGATGGCGGTAAGTTCATCGGTATTACTGTTTTAATATTTGCGATTTTATATCAAGATAAACCACTTAATGAAGCCGTTAATGTCATTAATGGTACCTGGTGGATTTATCTACCTGTCGCCTTAGTGCTATTCACTGGATGCCTTTTAGGCAATAAGCGTATTTTAAATAGTTTAGGTCGTGGAATGGCTAATATTAATAATTATCAAGCATTCGCCACAGATATTGCTTCATCTATCGGTTTATTAGTGGCCACGCTATTTGGATTACCATTATCTACCGGAACGATTAAAAATACAGCGATTATGGGTACCGGAGCAACAAGAAGTGTGCGAAGAGTAAGGTGGAAAAAAGCCGGAGAAATAGTGTTATGGAACGCATTAGCGTTTCCGCTTACCGCTTTAGCGGCATTCATCTTAGCAATTATATTTGTTTGGACAGTGAAATAGGAGGAACTATTTATGAATAAGAAAAAGAAAACCAATTATTACTTTGATTCATTTCCCAAATTAGCGAGATATTCCGTGGAATGTGGGGAGATGATTTTAGAATTCTTAAATCACTATGACACAAAAAGATTAGAAGAACTTAAAGACCGCGTCCATTTAGTGGAACATGAAGCGGATACTTTAAAACATCAAGTGACAGAGAAATTACTTAAAGAATTCATGACTCCTGTTGATAGAGAAGATATTTATGAATTATTAAGATTAATTGATAACATCACTGATGCGATTGAAGAAATATCTTTAAGATTATATTTATATAATGTTCAAGAAGTTCCTCATAAATTTGTAGAACTAACTGAAGTGACAGTCAAATGTATGAAAGAAACAGAAAACTGTTTATCTAATATCTATGACTATCTCAATATCGATGTCTTTAATGCTTTTGTCGATAAAGTAGTGAAGTTAGAAGAAAAATCTGATGAAATATATATCTCTTGTGTTCACGCATTATATGAGAAAGAAAAAGACTTAAGAAGATTATATGTTCATGAGAAACTCTACGAACTAATGGAAGAAGTTTCTGATAGATGTCGAGAAGTTTGTAGGTTTGTGCAAAACATCGCACTGAAAAATATCTAAGAATTAATTCTTAATAAAAAAGGTTGGCACTTAGCCAGCCTTTTATTTTTGGAAATGTTTCTTCACGAAGAATCCGATTAAATCAACGATCAATATGATGATGATGGCAATTAACGCAATTGCGAATATCGGAGTTAAATCACCCGCATCTATTATTCGATAGGCGTGAATCGCGGTACCTAAACCCATATTTGTGCTTCCAGTGATGATTTCCGCCATAATCTCGGTCTTAAGAGATAAAGCAAAGGAACTTGCTAGGCCCACCATAAAAAATGGCATAGCGATTGGTATTTTGACTTTAAATAAACCTCTAATGTTTTTACCAGAGTCGACTTTAAGGGAATCTTCGATTTCCACAGGAATATTATTAAATCCTGCGACTATTGATTCATAAAGAATCGGTAACGCTAAAAGAGAGACAACAAATATTGGTGCTTCTTTTCCTCCAAATAAGACAAAGAATAAGAAGACAAAAGCAGCGGTAGGAGCGCTTTTAAAGACAATCATCGTTGGTCTTAAAACAACTTGGAATGGTTTAATAGTGGCGCCTAATAATCCTAATAGAGCAGCACCTAATAAAGCGATACCAAATCCTTCTAAGGTTCTAAGCATTGTCCAGCCAATACGTTCATACGTTTTAGCGTTACCAAGCATTTCGAATAACGATTTAAACACACGCAAAGGATCAGGGAATATTAAATTACCCTGACCTTGACTTAGGGATATCAAAAACCAGACGACAAAGACTAGTACGATACCTAAGGTATATAGTGTGATGTTATTAGTAATAAATTTCTTCAGAAGTTTCTCCTATAACTGGCCATAAGGTTAAGAATTGATCAATGTTAGCTTTATTGGCTTTTGCGTTTTTAAAACCAACACCCATTCTATTGCCATTTGTGGTTAAAGTTTTTAATAATTGGGCTTTGCCCACACCGAACTTCGCGGCGAATTGAACATCGTCAAATTCTGCGACATAACTATCGATAACTGATGGATTAGTAACGAATTCATTAATATCTTTTTCTAGTTGTGCTAAGAAGGCATCTGCGTCTGCTTTAGAAACACTGTTTTTAATAAAGACAGAAGCTTGGGTAATTTCTTTACCACCGGATTTTGTTTTATAAACTTCTTGTAAAGAAGCATATTGGGTAGCATTAGCGTTTTGTGCTTTACCTGCGGCGAATGCTGGTTCTGCCACTAAGACATAGTCGACATTTGCGTTTTCATCTTCTGGGTTTTTACCAGTAGCGACAACGTTTTTGACATTACTTGCTTGAGCGAGATAGTGGGTATTTGTTAAACCTAAATCTCCATAGCAGTATTGGAATAATTTATCTGGGACATTGTTTTGTTGAATTAAAACAACATAGTCGTCTCCATCCATAACACCGTTATCATCATGTCCGGTAGCAGCGATGAATAAGTTACCAAAGGTAATATTCGCGGCAATCTTATACTCTGCCCCGTTTTTGATTTGTTGGATACCAGCGTTAGTTGGTAAAACGATAACGTCTTTGGCACCAGTTTGCATATAAGCAGCGATACCGCTTGCTTCTTCTGGTGATCTGACTTCGACTTTACTTTCATCAGCGACATATTTATAGAAGCACACTGATGGAGCGCCACTTGGTGTGACTACAGAAAGATTTAATTTATAATCTTCTGCTGGTTTTTCTTCCTCTTTCTTATTGTTACATCCCGTTAAGAGTAATGCGGGAACTAATAGTAATAATGCTTTTTTCATTTTATTTACCTCGCCTTGTGATTATACAAAATATATGTATAATAAAAATGTGATTTGAATCACACTTATGAAATTATTTGAATTATTGACTAAAGAAGACATTAAACTATCCCGTTTGCTCAAATATAAAAAAGAGCAAATCCTTTTTAATGAAGATGATGAATGTTTATATGTCGGAATAGTGGTTAAAGGTGAGATTAAGATTGCGAGTTTTACATTATCAGGACAAGAGATTGTTTATAACATTGTTAAAGAAGGACAAATGTTTGGTAATAACCTCATCTTCTCTAATTATCCTCATTTTAGAGGAACAGTAATCGCGAGTAGTGATGGAGAATTAATCTTAATAAGCAAAGAGAACTTATTAAAGATATTACAAAGTAACCTTTCTTTCTTAGAGGCTTATTTATCCTCACAAGCGGAGTTTTCTAAAAGACTAAATAATACGATTAAACTTTTATCCTTATCTAGCGCGGAAGAAAGATTACTTTATTATCTTAAGCAGAACAATCCGTTAAAGATTAAATCGATATCTTCTTTAAGTGAGTCTTTATATCTATCTAGAGAAGCGACTTCTAGATTAGTGAGTAAGATGGTAAAAGAAGGCAAGATTAATAGAAATGGCAATATGTTATATTTGCCAAAAGATATTAAATAAACATAAAATAACTTAGGTATGGAAGGCGAATTTAATAACTTAAATATCAATAACACAAACATCACGTTTAATAACAAACCAAACAATATTGAAACTAGTGATGAATTAAAAGCTCCCTTGATGTATCAAGATAATATCCAAGGGACTAATTTTGCACGTAAGAAAAGAACCGCGAAAATAGTGGTCTTAACTGGTATTACCATGTTAGTGACTGCAGCAAGTATCGCCAGTGGTTCAATTATCTCTAACGCCTTCATATTAAATCCACCGAAGATTAGTGATTCAACTTATAAAGTGGAAGAAGAAGTATTCGCTTATAACTTCACGGTCACTAATGAAGGGGAATATACATTAGAATATTCAATCACCATAGGTGATAGAACATTAATGAAAAGCGATTGTTCGAAACCAGGAACATACGCTGGTGAGTTTAATGAAAATAAGGATTTGATGTTAGATAACTATGTCGCAGTATTTCACATCACATTCACGAATCAATTCGATTATTCAAAACAATTAGTAAAAGTAAAGTTTAAAACAGGAGGAATTGTATAATGGCTGAATTAAAACAAAAGGGTTGGTGGGCTAAGAAAACCACTTTCCAAAAAGTCTGCTTTATCATTAGCGCAATCTTATTTGTCGGTGCATTAGCGTTATTCTTCATCATGATGCACGCTAGACCAATCTTAGGTAATGAAACCGCGGATCAGTTATATCGTTATCCAATCGGAACCGATGAAGAAACAGGAGAAACATTATATAAGACATTTGCTCATGGATGGGCATTAGTGGGATATGTTATTACTACAAGTGCTCTTAATTGGTTAATTACCGTAATGATTGTCTTTGTGACATTCATTCTCATCTTTGTGAGTAATTTTATTACTCATCTATTTGATAATAAATCTAAGAAGAGTAAAACAATTTCTTCTTTAATTAGATCTTTAGTTAAATACGGCATGATGTTAATTGCTTTAGCGGTTATCTTAATTATCTGGGGTGTTAATGTCGCAGGTGTATTAGCCGGTGTTGGTGTTATCACATTAATCGTTGGTTTAGGATGTCAATCTTTAATCCAAGATGTTATCAGTGGTTTATTTATTGTCTTTGATGATTACTTCGGTGTTGGTGACACAGTGATTATCGATGGCTTTAGAGGAACAATTGTGGAAGTGGGATTAAAGACCACAAAGTTACAAGACTTCGGTGGCAATATTAAATCCATCACAAATAGTTCTATCTCTACAGTAGTTAATATGTCTCGTATGAGAAGTGTTTCTTCTGTCACATTATCCGTTTCATATAATGAAGATGTCGAAAGAGTGGAAGCCATTATCTTAAAAGAAATCGAAGAGATTAAAGAGAAAGTACCAAACATTACCGAAGGTCCTTGGTATAAAGGTATTGATTCT
>JAEEGK010027648.1_pt1 | contig 11439 bp, 5 predicted proteins | sample 8958771 | NCBI WGS metagenome assembly JAEEGK01 (sample SAMN16246547, study PRJNA631951) | gut metagenome | biome: gut microbiome; feature: rumen; material: SC-attached | host: Bos | place: Iran: Karaj | collected 2018-10 | reverse complement strand
TCCCCTAAGATAATCTCTATCCTTAATAAAATAGATTAAACATACTTTTTCAATAATTTTTTCACAATTTAAACACATGACCCTCAATTTATGAAACAATTGGGCATTATTTTCAGGAATAATAGAACAACGGCAGACTAAAGCGTCTGCCGTTATTGTGAAATGCAAGTTTTGCATCTTTGTAATTTTGATAACTTATTTTGCCAAAAGCATCATGATTTTGTTGGAACGAGCAACAAATTCTGTCATTGCCTCTGGAGAAAGTGGTGCATTTGCAATCTTTGCCAAGTCATAAAGCTGTGCTGCAAATGTAGGAACATTCTCAGAATCCTTGTTGTTCAAAATGTACTGAACCAAATCGTTGTTGGCATTTAATACAAGTGTCTCGGATGCTGAGCCAAACATACCCATGTCCATTCCGCCCATAGCGTACATCTTCATCATGTCCTGCATACGGCGGCTCTCCTCAGAAACTGTAAGCATTGATGAAACGTCCTTGTTCTTGAACTTCTCAACCTTTACCTCAAGACCTTCGTTGTTAAGAGCCTTTCTGAACACATCTGTAAGAGTCTCTATCTCTGCCTTAAGCTCGTCCTCAGAAGTCTCCTCTACCATTGTGTCAGTAACATCAGCATCAATACGGCAGAACTTGTAATTTTCATTGCGCTGCTCAAGCTGAGTAATGAAAGATGTATCAATAGCATGGTCAAGGATAACTGCATTTAAGCCTTGCTCCTTAAACATGTTTACGTACTGTGACTGCTGCTGTAAATCTGTTACGTAATAAACTGTCTTTCGTGTATCCTCAGGTGCCTTGTTGTCATCTGCCTTTGGCTCATCGACAACCTCTGCCTCTACTGTCTCACCGTTTTCATCTGTAGCCTTTTCCTCTTCCTTAACAAGAAGCTCTGGAAGAGTGACATAAGCATCATTAATATCCTTGAAAAGAATATAGTCATTCATCTTGTCACAGAACTTGGTATCCTTTAAGCAACCAAACTTGATGAATGGCGCAATGTCATCCCAATATTTCTCGTATGATTCCTTTTCGGTTTTGCACATACCAGAAAGCTTGTCGGCAACCTTTTTGGTAATGTACTCAGAAATCTTGGTAACAAATCCATCGTTCTGAAGAGCTGAACGAGATACGTTAAGTGGAAGATCCGGACAATCAATAACACCCTTTAAGAGCATCAAGAACTCTGGGATAACCTCCTTAATGTTGTCAGCAATAAATACCTGATTGTTGTAAAGCTTGATTGTACCCTCGATTGAATCGTACTCTGTATTAATCTTAGGGAAATATAAAATACCCTTGAGATTGAATGGGTAATCCATGTTAAGGTGAATCCAGAAAAGTGGCTCCTTGTAGTCATGGAATACATCTCTATAAAAGGCCTTGTAATCATCGTCTGTGCACTCAGATGGAGACTTGGTCCAAAGAGGCTGTGTATCATTGAGAGGAACTGGACGCTTAACAATTTTGAGCTTGTCCTTTGCTGGAGAAACCTCTACCTGCTCCTTCTCGCCATTTTCATTTTCCTTTTCTTCAAACTTGGCCTCTTCGTGAATCTCCTCAATGACCTTGTCGGTATCAAGCTTGTCTGCTACATCAATTGTCTCGTACTCCTCTGGAGCATCCTTCTTTGAAAGGTAAATCTCAGTAGGCATGAATGAACAATACTTGGTGATGACCTCGCGAGCACGATACTCGTTGGCAAACTCGAGACAATCCTCATTTAAGAATAATGTAATCTTGGTTCCAACCTGGTCCCAGTCGCCGTCACCCATCTCAAACTCTGTACCACCATCGCACTCCCAGTGAACTGCTGTAGCGCCATCCTTGTAAGAAAGTGTATCGATGTGTACCTCGTCTGCAACCATGAATGCAGAATAAAAACCAAGACCGAAATGACCGATGATCTGATCTGAATCTGCCTTGTCCTTGTACTTTTCAAGGAAGTCTGTTGCACCCGAAAAAGCAATCTGATTGATGTACTCCTCAACCTCATCTGCTGTCATACCAAGACCGTTATCGATGAATGTAAGTGTCTTGTCCTCTGGGCTAACAATGACCTGAATCTTTGCCTTGTAGTCAAGTGGAAGTGAATACTCTCCCATCATGTCAAGCTTCTTTAACTTGGTAATGGCATCGCAACCATTTGAAATAAGCTCTCTATAAAAAATGTCGTGATCTGAATATAACCATTTCTTAATCACTGGAAAAATATTTTCGCTAGTAATTGATAAACTACCTTTTTTGTTTCCCATTTTACGTCACTCCTTTGTAATAAATCTCACTGAAATATATGATAATACTGCCTATTTGCAAAGTCAATACAAAATTAGCACTCTTTTACTTAGAGTGCTAATAACCAAACAAATCAAATATTGTAGTTACCCAAAATGGTCCTCCACCACTGTCCCCTAGGAGCAAAAAATGACCCACGAACTCCGTCCCCTAGGGTCAAAAAAAAGAGACTATATCGTATATGCGATACAGTCTCTTGGTTTCGATGTGTTAAATATCTACAGAGCCAATGCAATCTTTGTTAGCTACATAATATACTTTGCGCTCTTCTGGTTTAATGTAAATGTAAACCTCTTCAAGCACTTTTCCTTTGTAGTCTTTCTTGAAAGCAGCTTTTACTTTCTTAAGGCACTCAGCCTCTGTAAACTCAAGGCCCTGATACTGAATTACTGTTGTAGAAGTAACAGCCTTCTTAGCCTTAGCTTTGGTAGTTGCTTTCTTAACTGTTGTCTTTGCTGCTGTAGCTTTTTGGGTAGCTGTCTTCTTTGCTGCTGTAGCTTTCTTGGTAGCTGTCTTCTTTGCTGCTGCAGCTTTTTTCTTAACAGCTGTTGTCTCTTTTTTAACTTCAGCAACAACCTTTTTTGTAACCTCGTTTGCACTAGCAGCTGCCGCTTTTACAGTAGAAGCTGCAGAAGCAGCTGTTTTCTTCACATCTTCAACTGTGACTTTTGCGTTAGTAACCATTTCGTAACCCTCCTCTAAACGAAAAAAATTTGTTTTTCATTTAAACCATATTATAGACATTTATTAATACAATTTCTATAGAGGACACACAATTTTTACTAAATTTATAATATTGAATTTAATAATAAATATTTTTAGGTAAATATGACATACAAAAATATAATATTCAAACAATTACTAAATAAAAATTTTTGTGTAGCAAGTTTATTTTAATAAAAATGTACAAAAAAAATTTCAATAAGAAAGAATCCTGCTCTGCAGGATTCACGCGCAAGCGCGGGAACCGAAGGTTCTTCCTATCCGCGCGCGTCGCATCCTCAGGTTGTGTTTTTTACTTTATAGGAGATTTCGGAGAAATTCCTATAAAGTAAAAAACAGCCTCAATCTCATCTTCAAGAAAGAGGCTGTAAATCTTTAAATTAATATTACTCTTCAAATCTTATTTCAGGTTTTTATTTAAAGTTTCAAAGAAGGTTCCGCTGGTAAGCTTTGATGCATCCTCTGGGAACTTTACTTCTTTCCAAAGCTTTGTATTCATGTCAGAAAAATATCTCTGCTCAAGATCGGTAACAATATCGTCAAGCACCTGCTTACGTCTGTTTTCGATGATGACCTTTTTATTTTCCTCGGATAACTCCTCGTTGTATTTGTCCAGACATTGGAAGAAATAATAGCCACCGTCTGCTGGAATTGCACCTGAAACCTCCTCGGTATCAAGATTGAATACAACATCATCTACTTCTTTTGGATATTCATTTCTTGCAAATGTAACCTGATAAGTGTCTAAAGTTGTGTAGGTTGATGCAAGTCGTTCAAAGGTATATCCGTAGTTAATCATACCCTGGATTTCGTTGGCTTTGCTCTCGTCCTTGACAAACAAGACAAAGGCTTCCATAACACGGGCCTCATCCTCAGAGACCTCCTCGTTTACAGAATCCATTAACTCGTTGTAAACCTTTTCTGCCAAAGCATATCTTTGGTACATCTTTTTGATGTCACTTTTTTTAGCACCTGTGAAGGAGCGCTCATCAGAATTGAGAGACTTGTAGTACTCTGCCCCGGCCTTGTCGCAGGCCTTCTTTTCCTCCTCGGTGAGAGTTATCTCTTTTTCATTTGCATAAAGATTTAGCACGTATACCTTGGTGAGATGCTCTAAGGTCAAATCCTTAATTGAACCTGTCATTGTCTTGGTATCAAAATCCTCTGACCAAAGATTAACTCCATCGACTGAGCCATAAATATTTTTTTCGTTGAGGAGGTATACAAGGGCCTCCCTCTTAGAGCATTTCATATCTCCAATTTTGAACACTGTGTTTCTACCGCTTGATGTGTCAAAATAAATTGTCTTGTCCTTAATTGAACATGCCTGAAATGATAATGTCATGCATATCGCAAATACGATAATGCCAATTCTTTTAAATAAGTTCATTACTATCCCTCTACAATAAGATATCTTCCGTCGCCTATATCAAAAACTTCCTCAGCGGAAAGCATCTCTTGCTCTGTCATTCCAGAAACATCCATGGCATCCTCAAGATATTCTATAACTTCTTTTTTGTTTTTGCAGACAACTGCACATACATCCTCTAAAAACTCTGCAGCCTCCTGCTCATCCTCTGCAACTTTTTCTGGGAAAAGCTGAAGTTGATTGTTTAAAAATACGCTAATTACCTTTTTATCGTACATTTTACATATAATCCAATCACCTGTTATTGTGATGGATTTATTCCTTTCTTATAACTCATACATTAATGCTACAACTCTTAAGCTCATAAGATATTAAACCTCAATGGTCTTATCAAGAGAAAATGAATATAGCAAGGTTTCCTTCACAGGAATATTGTATGCTTTTTCAATTGCATCCTTATACAATTGAAGTTGCCTTTCATATCTTAGCACTAATTCACCTTCCTCGTCCACTCTATCTGTCTTGTAATCTAAAAGAACTATTCCGCCTTCCTCCTCAAAGAACACATCAATAATTCCCTGAACAAGAATCATTTCAGAGGCAGCACTTTGATCTCCAAATAGATTGTTACCGTCTGTTCCATACACAAAAGGCTTTTCCTTATATAGCTTATTCTTTAAGGCGGCATCAGACATCCTAGCAGCTAGTGCTGATGACAAGAAGGTCTTCAGTTTCGGATAACTTATTCGAGCCAGCTCTTCTTCGGACATACTTTGAACAGTTGTAATGTACTGCAATTGTTCATCAAAAGAATCTACAAAATCCTCTCTGGCAAAATCAAAGCATTCCATAAATCTATGCATAGCTGTTCCGTATAATGCGCCAGATGGAATCTTTAACTTGGATGAATCCTTACTATTGCCTTCAAATTGCTGCTTACTTATAAAAGAAGGAATGTAGCTTTCTTCATCGGAATGTATAAAGGCAGGAGCAGCATCTGAATTAAAATCAAAGGTTTGCTCCATAGCCTGATGCTTGATTTCAGATACGGAATATTTATTTTTGTACTTGCTATCGTCCAGATTAGCATAAACAAATGATATCGTATTTGCGATAGTCTTATCTCCAGAATCCTGATTCTTTAAATCCTCGATAAGTCTTCGTGCCTGCTCTTTAACAATGGTCTTTTCCACCTCATCTACAAACAGCTGACTGCAATCCATTATCCGCCTGTTGTAGGATTGCCCTGATGCATTTAAAGCTCTAATAATAAGCTCTATTGAAGACTGGGCTTTTTCCTTTGTGTAGTAGTCAAGCACCTTGCCATTTGCGCCATAACCCGCAAGTATTTCTGGTACCGATTTCTTAGCTAATGGTTTGATAGCAGCAGTAATTATTAGCTTGTCAATTGGGCGTGTTAGAGCTACATAAAGTATTCTTAAAAGTTCGCCCTTTTGGCTGGCATTAACACGCTTCTTCAAAAGATTGTAAGACGGAGTTTTAAATGTAATCCTCTTAATTGGATCGCGATAATTTAAGGATAAACCTAGCTTGTCGTCATAGCAGAACAATCCACTTTCATCCTTAAAACCTCGACCCATACCGCATACAAAACATACCGGAAACTCTAAGCCTTTACTTTTGTGGATTGTCATAACTCTAACGGCATTATCGTTTTCACCCACGGTCTTAGCCATTCCCAAATCCTCGTTGTAGGTTCTAAGTCCTTCGATATAGCTTACAAATCTAGATAAGCCTTTGAAGCTTGTGCTCTCAAAAGCAACCGCTTCATCTACGAGCTTTTCTAAATTCGCTTTTGCCATTTTGCCCATAGGAAGTGCGCTGACATAAAGACCATATCCAGTCTGCTCAAGCACCATCTCTATCATCTCATGAATCGGTGTATCAATAGCAGCCTGCCTAAAACTGTTTAACAGCGTCAAAAAATAATCGATATCCTTTGAAGGTTTATGCTCGTGATAAAACTTGAGACATCCAAAGAGCGATTCATCTTTGTTTTTAGCTCTAATCTCCGCAAGTCGATTGGCGGTAAAACCAAACATAGGAGAATGTAACACTGCAGCAAGAGGAATATCGTTAAATGGATTGTCTATAATTGAAAGCATAGAAAGCACCGTTTCTATTTCTTGTCTCTCGAAAAAGCCCTGCTCCTCTGCCACATATGCTGGTATACCATTTTCCTTAAGGACGCTGACATATTTGTCTGCATGGCCATTGACAGCCCGCATAAGGATGACTATATCTGAAAGCCTCATAGGTCGCAAGGTTCTGCCTGCATCCCCTTTGGCACTCACGCTAAAATTAGACGCCTGAAGTTCTTTAATGCGCTTTGCAACTACAAGGGCCTCTAGCTCATCTGCATCGTCAATATCCATCATTTGCATCTGGTTATTGTCCTGAGTTGCGATGATGATTTCTGATTCATAATCCTTTGGCTCGCCCTTGAAGGTTTCATCTCCCACCTTTAGGGATGCTCTTTCGTCATAGATTACACCGCCCATATCAGCCTGCATTAATGGCGCAAAAACCTGATTACAAAAATCTAGCACTTGCCCACGACTTCGAAAGTTTTTATCTAAATCAATTCGTATAGACGAAGATGTATCATCGATAGGATATGAATATAGCTTGTCTATAAAAAGCTGAGGACTAGCCTGTCTAAACGCATAGATAGACTGCTTTACATCACCCACTGTAAAATAATTATCCTGTGAGCATATTGCAGTTAAAATTTGCTCTTGAAGCTGGTTGGAATCCTGATATTCGTCCACCATAATTTCCTTGAAATGATTTGCAAGCTCCACAGCAACAGCCCTGATTTCATGTTCCTTGGAATCCTTGTTTCTAAGAATCTCAAGCGCCATATGCTCAACATCATTAAAATCAAATATGTTCTTTTTTTCTTTGTATGCTTTGAGTCTATGACTGTACTCTTTAGCGAAATCTATAAGAGCTGTCGCCTGTCTTTTTATAAACATAAGACTTTCAAAAAGCTCTTGTAAATCCAAATTGTAAAAATCCAGCTGGAGAGATTTTATCAAATCCTTGTATTCGTCTCTAAGAGCCTTGGCACGTTCTAAATCATCGTCGTTTAACACGGTATTTTTGCTACTAAAACGTTCTGGTGCAAAGCCAAACAACAGCATCCGTTTTTCATTGTAGGTTGCTGCATCAAGAATACTTTGAAGATATAGTAATTCGTTAGAAAAAATAGTTTTATCCTTGGATTCATTAATTTCATCATAAAGATTCACGATATTTCTAAGACGCTTTACAACTCCTGCCAAACTCATATTGGTGTAATCCAAAAGACTTTTTAAAAACTCTGACTGCTCTAGCTCTCGTTCAGATGAAATATCGTATATACGAAGAGTATCATCATACCACTCATCCTGCCAAGGAAAGCTGGCGGCCTTGTCGTGCAGATCCAACACCATTTTTCTAAGAGCATCTATGTTGCGACCAGAAATGTAAGCATCAGCCAATAACTTAAAGTCCGGATTATTTTCATCTAGCTTGTCCGCCAGCAAATCTGAAAACACTTCATCTGAAAGCATTTTCAATTCGCCAGTTGTGCCCACTCTAAAGGAAGGATCAACGTTGATTTCATAGAAATAGTTTTTTACCAACCAATTACAGAAGCTATCGATTGTACGAATCTGAGCATTATGAACTAGAGTTGCCTGAGCACGAATCCGTGAATTGGATTGGTCCAAAGCAACTGCCTTGTCGATAGCCACACGGATTCTATCCTTCATCTCTGCGGCTGCGGCTGTTGTAAAGGTAACCACAAGAATTCTATCAACATCAACTCCGTTTTTGGGATCTAGAATCTGTGATATTATACGCTCCACCAAAACGTAGGTCTTACCACTTCCGGCAGCGGCGCTTACCAACATATTTTTATTTCTAGTATCACGAACCTTTAATTGTTCATCAGTTAGTGCCACTGTCCTCGTCTCCTTCTAACTCATCCTTCATCATTTCTAAGACTAGTTCACGATTTTCAAGCTTTTCAAATTGTTGCACTGCAAATCCTGGTTCCTTCTCATCAAAGTGACAGATGCTTTTGTAATTGCAAAATCTACAAGCATCTATAGAACCAAATCTCGCGGGAGAACAATCAAACTTGCCATCGATAATATTCTGAGCCGTCTTAGCCGCAGTTATCTTGGCGTACTCAATAACTGTATCCATATCTTCTCTACTGATGGCATTGGTGGTTTTGGTAAGCTCGCCATCTTTTTTGACTGAATAAGGAACAATTGATGACTTGTCTGTCTTGCCTTCTTCAATACCAACTTTCGCATCGTTTGCTCGCAAATCATCCTTGTCGGATGACAATAAACCTTCCATCTTGCTAAGCTTCAACCGCTCCTCCTCTAACGAAGAATAAACGCCTGAAACATCTAAAAACTTGTTTGCCATCTCGTAGTAAAGCATTGCAGATGCATGGAGCTTTGAGTCGGGATATTTTGCCTTAAGCTTTTCCAAAACAACTCCCATATAGATTGGCAGCTGCATAGATAGTCCATAATAACACTCTGCCAAATCAAGCTTGTGTCCACTGGATTTATAGTCGATAATTCGCACAGCCTTATCATCCGCATCTGCGATATCTATTCTATCCACCTTGCCCCTTAGAGAAGCAACTGTCTCCTTGGTTTCTGGGTCAGTAATGGTGGTTTGAATTTGCTCTTCAAAATACGCCGGCTCGAACTCGCCGCGCTTAACCTGTGCAGTGATAACCTCCACAGTATATTTCATAGTCTCCTTCATTGTCTCGACTATGTAACGCTGGGTTGAATCCTCCAAGGTATTTATCTTTGCCATAGCCTCAAAAGTCTGATTGATGGCCATGTCTATATATGACAAGCGCTCATCAGCAGTGACTGTCTTCCAGCTTTTTCCATCAGCCTTGAGGCTATCAGAATATCGTTGAATCGCCTCATGGGCAAAGTTTCCCATGTCGATGCTTGACAGCTTGAATTCCTCACGCTCTTTGAGTCTCATGACATAGGTTAGGAAATATTTGTAACCACACTCATTGTATTCCTCAAATTTGGATACAGAGCCGGTAACTGTTTCATCCTCATTAAATGCCTCGTTGACAGCCTCCATTATTTCCTCTGACACCTTTTCTGGCGCATGCTCATAAAAAGTTGCCCGGATGACTGAATCTAAATCAATCTCTTTATCATGCTTCGCCCATGAAATAAGCTGCGCCAAAAGCTCGCCTTCCTTGGCCGAGACAGCTTCCATGCCAAAGTTAACAACTCGATTGATAAGCTCAATCAAGTACTCTAGAGCACTCTTTTTCGCCAGCAGCCTATCACTTTCCTCAAACTCTTCGATTTCGTGAAGCTTGACGGATGGAAAGATTTTGCCAATCACATCCACCAAATAAGATGGATTAACCGCCTTGCCAGCATTGTCTACTCTAGGCATTGTGAGATAGAGCTTGCCGTTTGGTTTGGTGAGCATCAAATATAGATAAAACCTTTGCCTAAAGGATTTTTGCCTGTCTGATGGCGCCAAATCAAAACCCAACTCCAGCAACTGCTCTCGCTCTAGCTGAGATAAAATTCCGCCGTTTTCAACCTTTTTAGGAATGGAGTCATCAGAGGCACCAAGGCAGAACAGCACCTTGATATTTGAAAGACGAGTTCTTTCGATATCTCCCAAGATTACACTGTCAGCCGCAGGTGGAATAACACCTATTGCCGCTGCGGATAAGCCCGCCTCGTAGATGTCATGGAACTCTTCTAAATCCATTACCTCACCGCCTAGAATCCCTACCATCTTGTCTAAAATATCCATTATGACAGGATAGATTTGACTATATTCCTTTGCTTTGATTTCATCCTTATTTTGATATTCGTCAGCCCGAAGCTTTATCTTTTCTTCTATATCATAGGCCTGCATAAAGTTATATAAGGCTGTGGCAATTCTAGTAACATCTGCATTGCCTGAGACCGCTTTGTCAAAATCTAAAAACGCATTTACGAATTTGGTCCTGATACTGTTAACCCTAAGCAAAGCCTCATCCTCAGAAAACGAATTAGAACGAATTGCAAATGGATGAAAGTATTTTGCCTTTCCGCGGATGCCAGTGGCAATTATATAGTTTTCTAGATAATCAATTTCTTTGAAGGATAAGTCTGTAAGACCTGTTCGAAGAAATCTGAAGACATCCTCTCTCCTAAAGCCTCTATTGAAAATGTCAAAAAGAGAATCGATAGCCTCGGACATTGGATGGAATAAAATCTCGGTTTTGGCGTCAACAAAATAAGGGATATTGTAATCCTTCCATATCCCTGCAACCAAATATCTGTACTTTTCCAAATCTGGTGCAACAACCGCAATATCCTTATATCGCATCCCCTGTCGCACAAGTCGATTGATTGTTATTGCAACGTATTTTAATTCCTCGCGAGAATTTTTAAGACTAGTTATGATGATTGAATCCTGTCCATCACCACCTAAATATTCATCTGTCTTATTCCTGAATATATTTTGCTCCAAGTGACTTAATACTGGATTATCTGAAAGCCATCCATTTTCATTTGAAACATAGAATGGCTCTGATATTTCAATCATAGCACGCTTTGCCAAGTCGACCATTTTAATTGCAAACTCTGATGACATGGAAAACAATTCATCCTCGGCTTGATTTTCAAACAAAGGCGTTCTTTCATCTGCTGTGATTGTGACCGCCACCTCTTGGCAGAGCTTTAAGAGGTGCTCAACCAGCTGATACTGGATTGGTGTAAAGCCAGTAAATCCATCTAGCACAATTGTGGAACCAACTACGATTTCCGAACTATCCAGTACATCATTTAAGATTGATAATATGGATTCTGTTGTGACGTATTTTCCTTGAATGAACTCTAAAAAAGCCTGATACAAAACAGATAAATCTGAAGCCTTAAGTCTAAAGCTTTCGGACATGGTCGGAGACTCTATCATAGCCATGAGCTTTTCAGGGGTGATGTTGTACTGGGTCATCTCGGAA
>JAEEGK010027647.1_pt1 | contig 11440 bp, 8 predicted proteins | sample 8958771 | NCBI WGS metagenome assembly JAEEGK01 (sample SAMN16246547, study PRJNA631951) | gut metagenome | biome: gut microbiome; feature: rumen; material: SC-attached | host: Bos | place: Iran: Karaj | collected 2018-10 | reverse complement strand
GTTCTGCCTTTTGGCTAAAATCCACAATATCTGCACATTGAAATTCCATCCTTTGTTTCCATGGCGTCCTGTCGGCATTGGACCGTGCTTGCAATACCGAGTTGGGATGAATATCCACGCCAAGAATCCTGGCAGACGACCTTTGTGCCAACATTAAGGCAATCACTCCACTGCCACTTCCTATCTCCAAAATATTGGCAGCCTTTGAACAATCCACCCATGCTCCCAGCAAAACCGCATCGGTGCCGACTTTCATGGTGGAAAGATTATCTTCTATGGAAAACTGCTTAAATTGAAACATGTTCACTGTCTTTTTTCGGCAACAACATGGCATTAAGAATTTCTAATGCTTTGGAAACATTGGAAACTTTATCGAAGGTAAGTTGCAATCTATCAGGCAATTCCTTCATGTGACAATTATATTGATGCACTTGAATATAATTCAATACATTCAAAAACTGACGACTGGAAAAATAAGGAGAATTTTTCTTGGAAACAAAATGCCCTACCATTTTGTTTTGTTTCAGCACAATTTTTTCAAAACCAACCTGTTTGGCGACATTTCTCATTTTTATCGACAGCAACAATTCTTCGGTTTGCGGAGGAATTTTGCCGAATCGATCCACCAGAGATTGCTTGAACTCGTTCATTTGCTGTTCGTTGGCAATAGAACTCATAGACTTGTATAATGACAAACGTTCGTTGGTGCCGGCGACATAATTATCCGGTATCAGTAATTCCAAATCAGTTTCAACAACACATTCTTTTACAAAATTCAAATCTTCTTCGCCATGATCACTATCGGCTTGCTCCATCTTCATTTCTTCAAGGGCTTCTTCCAATATTTTTTGGTACATTTCGTAACCGATTTCGGTAATAAAGCCACTTTGTTCCGCTCCCAAGAGATTGCCGGCACCACGAATATCCAAATCCCGCATGGCAATATTAAAGCCGCTGCCTATATCGGAAAATTCCGCAATGGCGTCTAATCGTTTCTTGGCGACATCGGATATCATATCACGTGGCGGAGTCAACAGATAACAAAATGCCTTTTTATTTTTTCTGCCGACTCGTCCTCGCAGTTGGTGCAGTTCACTCAAACCATAATTTTGTGCTTCGTTGATAATAATGGTATTGGCATTGGGAATATCCAAACCTGACTCAATGATAGTGGTTGCCACCAAAATATCATAGTAACCATCCACAAAATCCATCATGATTCTTTCTAACTTTTCCCCTTCCATTTGTCCATGCCCTACTGCCACCTTTTGATTAGGAAAATGCGATTGTATCAAAGACGCTATTTCTTCTATATTTTGAATGCGATTATTGACAACAAAAACTTGTCCGCCTCTAAATATTTCGTATTCTATGGCAGAAAAAAGCACATTTTCATCATAGACACAAACTGTAGTTTCAATAGGATAACGATTCAAGGGCGGAGTTCGCATGATAGAAATATCGCGGGCACCCATCAAAGAAAATTGCAGCGTCCGCGGAATAGGGGTTGCTGTCATGGTGAGGGTATCTACATTAATTTTTAATCGTCTCAATTTCTCTTTGGCACCCACACCGAATTTTTGCTCTTCATCTACAATCAGCAAACCCAAATCTTTAAATTCAACATCTTTGCTTAACAATTTATGAGTGCCGATGATAATGTCTAATTGCCCTTCCTTTAACTTTTTGAAAATTTCTTTTTGCTGTTTTTGCGAACGAAAACGATTGACATAGTCTATACTACAAGGAAAATTCGCCAGTCTGTCTCTAAAAGTATTATAATGTTGCAATGCCAATACTGTTGTCGGCACCAATACCGCAACTTGTTTGCTATCGCAAACTGCTTTGAAGGCTGCCCGAATGGCTATTTCCGTTTTACCAAAACCGACATCTCCACATATCAACCTGTCCATTGGATATGATGCCTCCATATCACGTTTTACATCCTGTGTGGTTTTCACCTGATCGGGCGTATCTTCATAAATGAACGATGCCTCCAATTCGGTTTGCATGTAGGTATCGGGAGAAAAAGCAAAGCCATCACTTGACTTACGTTCTGCATACAATTTTGCCAAGTCAAACACCAATTCCTTAACTTTGCTCTTTGTACGTTCCTTTACTTTGTTCCAATTGTTGCCTCCCAAACGATTCAATTTCGGCGGAACACCGTCTTTACCGGAATATTTGGCAATGCGATGTAAAGAATGAATGCTGATATAAAGAATATCGTTGTCTTTGTAGATAATTTTTATTGATTCCTGCTGCTTGCCACCTACCTGTATTTTTTCCAAACCTGCATATTGTCCGATTCCGTGGTCGATATGTGTTACATAATCTCCGGGCTGTAAATCGTACAAATCTTTCAAGGTCATCATCTCGGTTTTTTTGTACTTATCTTCTATCTTGTAGCGATGATAACGATTGAAGACTTGATGGTCGGTATAGAAAGCTATTTTTGAATCATTATCTATAAAGCCTTCGTGCAAGGAAATATTTACATAATGCAACAAATCTGATTCAAATTGACGCAAACTTTCTTCAGAATATTCTTTGTAATTATCGTCGTTTTGCAACAAATCTCTAACAATATTTCTTACCCTTGCCGCCTGATTTTCGTTGGTAGTACCGAAAATATTTACGAATCCGTTTTGATATTGTTCTATCCATTGCTGTAGCAACAAATCAAACTGCTTGTTGAAAGTTAACTGTGGTTGTACGGAAAATATTATTTCCTGCGTGGTTTTTGCATAAGCATTTCTGCCAAATTCTATCAAATGATAATCTAAAAGATGGCGTTTGTAGTCTTCTGCAGAAATATATTCTATTTCGTCAAGTTCTTCTCTTTTGCCTATGGAAAGCAATATTTTTTTCAATTCCTGTTCATGGGCCTCAATATCTTCTACCCAAATATTGGTTTTTGCTGTAAGTAGAGAAAAGAAATCAGTTTTTTCTTCATTGCCGGTCAACTGAATATCGGGTATAATGTCAATATCTGCCAACATACTTTTTGTCAATTGGCTACCGACATCAAAGGAACGAATAGAGACGATTTCATCACCGGAAAATTCAATTCTAATAGGATTTTCCTGGGAAAAAGAAAACACATCCACCAAACCTCCACGAAGTGTAAATTCTCCCGGCTGCACCACATATTCTGCAAACTCGAAATTGGCATCTGACAATCGCTCCAAGAGTTCGTCAATAGAAAAATTTTGACCGACACTTAGATGAATGGTATTGGTAGAAATAGACTTTTTGTCAAAAGTTTTTTCACAAACAGCTTCTGCATACGTTACCAAGACAAACGGCTTGCCGCTATTCAATCGTTGTAAAACATTGGTCCTCAGCAATTGATTGTATCTTTCTTGCCTTGTTTGGCTGTTTTTGATGGCAGGAAAAAACAAAATGGTTTTATCTTTAATATCTGCGTCCTGCTCTTGCCGCAATTGTTCCAAATCATTATAAAAAAAAGCCGATTCTTCTTTGTCTGCCAAGACACACAATTGAACTTTCTGCTGCTGCTCCTCCAACAATGACAAATAAATAGCTATTGCACTGCCATTTAAACCTTTCAAATGCAATCTTGACGGATGTGGGCTGTTTAAAGCCTCCGATAAGGTTTGAAAAGATGCCAAATGCCGATATGCTTCTACTAATTGTTTAATCTCCATTTTCTATAATTGTGGAATCATTATAATTAATGATATATTTGAAATTGTTTTCATTGAAAAATGCATCAAATGTCAAACAATTGTATTTCTGACCATCCTCCATCTCTAATATATCCTTTTGCAGCGTGTCATTAAACACATGCCAAAGCATTTCCGTACAGAAAAATTTGCTGTCATCATCGAAATCAAACGAATTGTCAAAAGGAATTTTTTGCTGCAAAAACCGATTGGCTTTGGCAACTATTTTCCCACCTGCCAACGTATCTTCACTTATATATCGCAAAACAATAATTGAACCGACATGCCCTTCTCTGACAAATTTTTCCAAAGCATCTTTTTGCATGCCATCCACTTCCACCAAAGAATTGGAAACAGTATGTATCACCGACCAAGTTGTATCAGATTCCTGCTGCAAAATTCCGCAATGTGAAACAGGAAATTTCCCTTTGGTATGTTTGGCAATAGCCTCACTGATCATTCCATAGCCATAGCGAAGAATTACATCTCCATTTTGTAATTGAGCATAGTCTGCGTCTGACAATTGAAAAGTAGCCGGCTTCTCCGTCACGATTTCTTGCTGTTGTCTATTGTGCAAAAAGAACATGACAGAAAACAATATACCTATTATTAATATAAAAGCGACTTTTCGTATCATTTGAAAAAAAAACTGCTTGAATACAAGCAGTTTTTAAATTTTACGGATGTTAAATTTTAGTTTTCTGCCGGTTCTTCATCAGAAAAGATACCGTCAATAATATCGTCTGCAAACTCTTTCACAGTTTCTCCGGCATCTGACTTAGAAGCTTTACTGCTTGTATTTGCATCTTTATCTTCCGGCATCAACATATCTTCTTTACCAAGGTCAACCAACCATGTTTTATTTTCCATCTTCAAAGGGATAACTTTTTTAATTTCCTCTTGTTCTGATGTTTCAGGATCGGTTATTTGTATCAAGCAAGAACAAGTTGCATTAGTATCACTTTCTACTTCACACTCAATATTTTTAACAGCAACGTTAGGAACTACTTCTTGTTGGCTATTTTCCAATGCTTGAGCCATTTTGCGGTAGAAGTCCTTGTTGGATTCTGTTACATAGTTCTGTATGTCTGTAAAATTATTTTGATAATAATAGGTGCAATATTTTTCTACTACTGCCTCCGGAGTGTTTTTGTTGCATGAAACCAATATCAATGATATGGTTGCTGCTAATACTGATACATATAAGAAATTTTTCATAGCTACTATTTTTTTTTATTACATAACAATTGGTCTATTATCAACTACTTTCACCATTTTTCTCAAAGAAGGTGTCAAAGTTTGTTGTACTCTGTTTTGGAACATCATGGATTGTTGTTGACTCATCATGTTGATGGTTTCTGTATCTGTTTTTACATCTACTGTAGGCACATCCACCTTGTTTACTTTTACAACATAAACTCCCATCTCTCCGCCATAAACTTGGGTAGTTCCTTGTTTTTGACCCAGCATGCTGCCTATTATTTTGGCTTCCGGACCAAAATGAGATAGATTTCTATCTATGAAAGATACTGTTGTTGCTTCTTTTTCGGTATTATAACTGCTTGCAATGGCATCTAAGGATTTTCCTGCCTTTACTTGTTTATTCAAAGCTGCTTCCAAGACACTTGATTTTTTATCTCTTTTAGCCATTGTTTCACAGTATTGTTTTACTTGTTCTTGGTCTAAAGGAAGATAGCCTTCCGGATAGATACCTTTTAATGCCACCACTACATAAACTTCTCCTGTTGAAAATACAGTTGACACATCACCGAGTTTGGTTTTTTTGTCATAAATCCATTGTATAATATCACGACCGCCATTGGTAACACCCGGCAAAGTATATGTCATAGGTTCAACTCTTTCAAAACTTCTTTTATCCAAACCATTGGCTTCGGCTTTTTTGTCAAATTCTGAAATAGTTGTCAAGCCGTTCATAAATGTATTGGCACGACTTTCAATATTGTCGATAGTTTCTTGTGAGGCGGCAATTTCTTTTTTACCGATTGCCACTTGTATTTTTCTTGACGGGGCAGTCACCTCGTTAATTCTGAAAATATAGGTGCCGCCTATGTTATCATTTTTATATTTTACTATAGAACCCGGTGCCAAGTTGTACAATGTATCAAAGAAAAATTGACCTTCGGTGCCATCTACCAACCATATTTTTGCAGAATCGGGTTGACCTTCAACCGGAATGTCTGAATAATTCACACTGGCTTCGTAGAAATTCATACCGCCTTTAACAGCATTGTAGGCCAAATCTACGATAGAATCGGCTTCTGCTTTAGTACGGGCTGCCTGTTGTGTACCTTTATCAGCTACAAACATTAAGCTTACGTTGATGGAATCCGGACGATTTTTAGCATCCAACAATTTTGCAAATGTCCACATGTTGCCGTCTATATACGGTGCCACCAAAGTGCCGACAGGTGCATTGAACAAAATAGTATCCAAACTCGGTGCCAATTCACCTTGTTTGAAATAAGTGCTATCGTAACGAGAATCTATCAATCTGTTTACAAAATCTTGCGGTCTGTCTGTAGTGGAAAATTCGGTAAAAAGTTGGTTGACTTCGTTCTCTATTGTTTCCAAATCTTCCGGAGATGGTTCAATTCTAAATATTACATATTCTACATCTCTATATTCTTTATCTTGTTTGAAACGATATTTGTTAGAATCGTACCAATTTTTGATTTCATCTTGTGTAACGGAGATCTTTTCATCACTAACAGACGGATCTGAATAAGAAACTTGTACCACTTCCACGTCTGCCTTCAGCAAACTTTCTTCTTGAGCTTTTCTCAACAATGCTTGTGGCATATAGAACGATTTGGATATCAAATTGAAATATTTGTTTACAAGTGTCTCTCTTTCAATATAGCGTTCCAATTCCATATATTGATTCCGGGCATTTGTATCGTATTGATCCATATTATCCAAGAAATTGTTAGCTAATTGCATATCATAGGTGCCATTAGGACTGAAAAATTGTTGAGCATAGCGGTGAGGATTAGCACCTGCCACCAAATCTCTTAATTCTTCTGCTGTAACCGATATTCCCAAAGCATTAGATTCTCTTGCCAACAATAATGAATCAACCATTGTTTCAAACACTTGATTGCCGACTTCAAAATCTTCTTCAGAGGAAAGATTTCTGTCTTCTCTTATTTTTATCAAATCTCTATAAGCATTGTAATCGTGCATATATTGATTGTAAGATATTTTATCTTTTCCTACCTGGATAAATTTGTCTTGCAATTTAGCGTTTCCCTGATTTTTACCTAAATCGCCCAAAATGAAAGCCAACATAGCCACACCTACTATTACTATAAGAATGACGGAATGCTTTCTAATAGAACCAATTGCTGCCATAATTTTTCTTCTCTTGTTTAATCTGATTTTACATTAAAATAATTTGCAAAATTATCAAAAAAATCAATATGCTTTTCAATTTATACCTATTTTTTTTCATTTTACTCATAACAGAGAGATTTCTTTTGGCAAATTTTGAGTGATTTTCCTTTTAAAAATATTTTTAGCCGGCTATTTTTTTGTTTTTAAAATATTGATTGTTAAATGATAGAAAAAATTTGAGAAAAAAGTTGATTTTTTTTTTATTTGAACGTTTATTTTTTTTACATTTGCAAAAATTTTTTTCTAAAGCAAAATAAGACATGAATAAAATATTAATTGTAGGATCCGGTGGACAAATCGGAACAGAATTGGTAAAAAAATTGCGTGCTACATACGGAAATTCCAACGTAGTTGCCAGCGACCTTCGTCAATTGAGCGGTGAAATAGTAGAACAAGGTCCCTTTGAAAGAATTGACTCCACTCAAATCACCCAAATTATCGAAGTAGTAAAAAAATACGAAATTGACACCATTTACAATTTAGCCGCCATACTTTCTGCCACGGCAGAAAAGAATCCCATGTTGGGATGGAATGTCGGCATCGGCAGTTTGGTTAATTGCTTAGAGGTGGCTCGCATTTTCAATTGTGCCGTATTTACGCCATCATCTATCGGAGCATTCGGTCCCAGCACACCACACAATCTCACCCCGCAAGACACCATACAACGTCCTAACACCATTTACGGCGTTACCAAAGTAACGGGAGAATTGTTAAGCGACTATTATTTTACCCGCTTTGGCGTGGACACCCGTTCAGTGCGTTTTCCGGGATTAATTTCCAATCTTACCTTGCCCGGCGGTGGCACTACCGACTATGCAGTAGAAATATATTATGCCGCCGTAAAAGGTGAAACATTTGTTTGCCCCTTGGAAAAAGGCACCTATATGGACATGATGTATATGCCCGATGCTTTGGATGCAATGGTGGATATTATGGAAGCCGATCCTTCCAAACTGATACACCGTAATTCCTTCAATGTTACGGCTATGAGTTTCGATCCTGAAATTATTTATCAAGCCATCAGGAAATACATACCCGATTTTAAAATGGTTTACCAACCCGAACCTATCAAGCAAGCTATTGCCAACAGCTGGCCGGACAAAATGGACGACTCTTGTGCCCGCAACGAATGGGGATGGAATCCTAAATACGACTTGGACAAAATGACAATAGATATGCTTGAAACCCTTAAAGCAAAACACGCTAAAGGACTTATATAAAACATATTATATTGACCATAAAAAAATGTCGCTGTATAGCGACATTTTTTTTTGTTTTTTCCTAATGCGGCTTTGTGTGTTTTAAATTCATATTTCGTATAAAAAAAATTACATCTCTCCTATTTATATTAAATGTCAATACAATGGATAAAACGACATTCTATTTTTCTTTGTTACAAGACAAAAGAAAAAGAAGATAACGCACTATCAAGTAACGTACCTTCGGCACGCAAGACGTATGGATTGATTCTTTAACTCCACACTGCGACCTTCGGTCTTGTATGGAGTTTATAAAATAGCCTGCCTTTGGCAAAATTTTAATTATATTTACTTTTTTTGCTGCCGCTATAAATATCAAACAAATAGAAACAGCATTCCAATTCTGCATTGTAAACGACAAATTTTTGTGAGGCATGCAGACCGAATTGTTTCATGGCTTGTTTGTTGGGAGTGATTATGCCCGCCTTGCAACCGGTATAATGTTTCTTTAAGGTATCACCGATAGATTGATAAAACTGATTGATTTCTTCTATTTTCAATCGCTCCCCGTAAGGAGGATTGCTGATAACAAAGGCAGGAGTTTGTTCCGGACGAGTGTCTTCAAAGGCTTCCAATGACAAAACAATAATGTCATCCAAGCGAAGCTGCTCTACATTTTCCCGACACGATTTTACATACCTGCCATTTATGTCGCTGCCATAGATTTTATAATTCCATTCTTCATGCATGGCATCGTCCAATTGGTTGCGGACTTGCTGCCAAAGTGCTTCATCAAAATTTTTCCATGTCATAAAGCCATAGCCTTCCGTGCGATAATATCCTGACGGCATATTCAGTGCCTTCATGGCAGCTTCTATCAAAATAGTTCCCGAGCCACACATAAAATCCACCAGATTGCAGTCGCACTGCCAACCGCTCAATGCTATCAATCCTGCCGCCAACACTTCGTTTAATGCCGCATTGTGGCGAGTGGTTTTATAGCCACGACGATGCAACGAGATGCCTGAAGTATCCAAAGAAACGGTGGCTTTGTTTCTATAAATATGCACATCTATTGTTACATCCGGATTGTCTTTGTCAACATCGGGACGGCAATTGTAAAGATAGCGAAAACGATCACAAATGGCATCTTTTGTCAACAAACTGGTGTATTGTGAATTGCTAAAAATGGACTCGCGAATAACTGAATGAACACAAAAAGAACCCTCTTTGTCTAAATAATCCTCAAAATGTATGTCAAACACACTCCGATAGAATTGTTCATTGGTGGCGAATTCAAATTCCGCAAGAGGCATCACTATTCTTAGGATTGTTCTACAATAATAGTTGGCTTTGTAGAGCAATTCCATATCTCCGCTAAAGCTGACGGCACGCTTGATAACTTGTATATCATTCCCTCCTATTTGTGCCAACTCCGCGGCTGTTGCCTGCTCCAATCCGGCAAATGTTTTGGCAATAAACTTCATATTGCTTTATTTTGATTGTAATATTAAAACATTTTTTCTATTTTTTCTCCACCGGCAACACACATACCTTTTCCAATTTCGGAGATGCCGACATATCTTGCGGGTTGGTACCGTTCAGACCTTGCGGCACCGGCATTCCCAAAATTGCGAACAACTGTTCCCAGTAAACCGGCATATTGCCGTCTGCATCTTTAAAATTCATAGGATGGGAGGCAAATATCGGGCAGCCATGCATATCCAAATAACTTTTCTGCACCAATTCGGAACAATAAAGGGAATCGTTGTCAGGCAAAAAAGCATAGTCATAGGATTTGCCGACAAAACTTTTCGCCCTTTCCACGGCTGCTTGAACCTGTTGCGAAGTGATATTTTTCACTCTCCTGACATCCAACAAAGGCAGGGAACCGTCTTTGAGGGTAAAATCTGCCAAAAATGTATCCAAAGGATGTCTGTCCACGCCATGCTTAACAGTGGCGTCTATCACCCATGTTTGCCCGTCTTCCACTTCCAAAATTGCCACGTGAATATAGTTGATTTGATTGCTGTCGCCTGTGGCTGACACAATGGCATTATCCATTGACGAAGCTTCCAAACTATAATCTACCGGAATGCCTACAAAGAGCAAATCTCCGCTTTGTACGCGTGGCTGACCGCAACCTGCCAACAAGATTAAAACGGCTAAAACTAAAAATTTCACTATCTTTTGGATATTCATTTTATCGAATTTTTGAAATGCAAAGGTAACATATTTTTTGTTATTCGATACTCATGTAAATCTTTATATAACAAATATACCTGTGGTTTAGAATAAATTTTGAGTTTTTTTTAATTCTCTTGCCATAATTTATTAATGGCAACCCCTGATTTTTACTAATTTTTCCTTTCATTGTAGTTTTTGACAGCAGAGGCAGCATTAGAACTATCCCAACCACAACAAAAGGGTTTATTTCATTTTGCAAAGATAGTAATTTTTTATTTACAACTGCTGTCCAAATTTTAGGGGCCATTATACAGCTTGCTAAACTTGAATCATTGATTGCTAAAATGTGATAAAATGGAATAATCCGAATAGAAATACAATAACAATTCATTCAATACAACCGATGCGGCGTTGAGACATAACATCAGCCAAATTTTTGGCCAACTCCGATGAATTTGATACCGTTGGACAAATGGTTTGCAATTAGTCAATATCAGAGTAAAAATGGCTGTGACTTCCAAAAAAAACAGATTCAGTCCCGTATCAAAGAATGCAACTCTAAATTCTTGATACCAAAAGAATAATATGCCTAAAGCGGACAAATTGATCAAAAACCATGACTGACGGTGCTTTAAGGAGACTATTCCCAAAGTCAGTAAAACGGCATAGCCGCACTTTGGAAACAATATAAAAACAGGCCGTTGAGGTAAAAATGTCAGATAATGTTGAGACATTAGCGGAAAAATGTAAAGAACATATAGCAGATAGAACAAAATCAACACACAAACAGTATGCAGACAGAATTCTAATGACTTTTCACCAATCTTTTGTTGCTTCATCATAATCTCTCCTATTAATGGCAACCTCTAATTTTTACTAATTTTTCCTTTCATTTTGCAAAGGTATAATTAAATATTGAATTTCTAACATCTTATCATTTGATTTCACAAT
>JAEEGK010027645.1_pt1 | contig 11440 bp, 6 predicted proteins | sample 8958771 | NCBI WGS metagenome assembly JAEEGK01 (sample SAMN16246547, study PRJNA631951) | gut metagenome | biome: gut microbiome; feature: rumen; material: SC-attached | host: Bos | place: Iran: Karaj | collected 2018-10 | reverse complement strand
AACGCAGGGACCGAAGTTGTTCTCGAGCTGGATTTCAAGTTGCACGATAGTGCCCGCATGCGTGCGCAGATGAGCGATGGCAATTTCGATTTTGCCGGCAAGAAGATTTTGCTTGTCGAAGATAATGAAATGAACCGTCAGATTGCATGCGACATCCTTGAAGATAACGGGTTTGAAGTCTTTACGGCAGAAAACGGTCAGGAAGCGGTCAAGCTTATTGAACTTTCTGTGCCGGGGCAGTACGATCTTGTGCTGATGGATGTGCAGATGCCGGTGATGGATGGTTATGCGGCAACGCGTGCTATCCGCGTGCTCCCTGCAGGGTATCAGTCGCGAATCCCGATTGTCGCAATGACGGCGAACGCCTTTGAAGAAGACCGCAAGGCTGCTCTTGATGCAGGCATGGATGAGCATATTTCCAAGCCGATAGATGTAGACAAAATGAAGTATATTTTGTCGAGATTTCTTAAGAAGTGAAGCTTAAATGTTAAAGAATGTTGATGGTGTCCACAATGAAAAGGTGATGCATAGGGATCACCTTGTTTTTGCCATTGTTCTCGTTGTCGTGACGGCTTTGGTGTTCTTGTTTATTTGCCAGAAGATTTTGAAAATCGTTGAAGACGGGTGCTTCAATAGGCTTCGAGAATATGCCGAGGTGGCGTCGAATGAATTTGTCATGAGCAACCTGCACTACGGCGGAACGCTCCAGTTTGTGGCGGATGCCTTGAGTGACCGTAGCGATTACTCTGTCGACAGCTTGCGACCGAAATTGGATGAGATGCAGCCGTTCTTGCGTGACCAGAAAATCAATATCCTTTTGCCGGGCGATACGGTCGTTTTGCCGGATGGCGCCTTGACGAGTTCAAAGGGGATGGGGTTCTCGTTTGAAACTGAAGCCTCAGAAGCTGCCCATGTGACGGTCCGCCTTGAAAGTGACAAGCAAGAGGAAAAACTCCTGTATCACTTTGTGCCGATTAAGAGCCACGGGAAAACGGTTGCCATTGCGTACTGGAATTTTAGCTTGGGACTTATCCACCAGTACTTGCGAAAGGACAAGCGCTATGACCGCAAGATGTATGTATATGTCATCAATCGCGATGATGGACGCTTTATTGCGGACACCAAGCATGATTCGCTGAAGAGTATCCATGATTACATGAACGAGATGGATAACGAAAGGGGATTGTTCTCGGCGCTTGTGGATAGCATGCTTGTGGGGGCAACGGGCGAGGCTTGCGTTGAAAACTATTGGGAAGAGTCCAACTGCTTCTTCTACAAACCCTTGGCGGTAAACCACTGGAGCATTGTCATTTCGTCTCCTGAAAAGAATGCGATGGCGGCAATCCATAAGGTGCGCTTTATTCTGCTATGTTTCGCTATTGTGTTCTTGATTTTCTTTTTTGCTTACTTTGTGTTGCTCCGTCGCGTCGCAATTCGTTGCTTTGCTAATGAAGCTGACCGGGTTAAGCAAGATGATGTGGGCAAGGTGCGCTACATGCAGATGAAGCTCTTGGGGCTTTTGTCCAAGAACTTTATCCATATTTATTACGTGAATCCGGAATCGGGATCTTATGTTGTGTACCCGAGTGCGATGAACGACTTGTACAAGGAAATCCTCAGCCGCTTTGACTGCAATGTCTCGCTGTACGACATCATGAATAATGATGAACTCACGAAAATCCACAAGGATGATTTGGAACTTTGCCATAGCGTGTTTAACAAGGAAGCGTTCCTTGAAATGATGGGTTCGAATGAATCCCGTAAAGTTGTGGACATGCGCTGGTTCATCAATGGCAACTGGGTCTGGCTGCGCCATACGCTGATTGGTCTTGCCGATGGCAATGGTGGCGGCTATGTGCTTATTGGTGTTGAAGACGTGAACGATGAAAAGGTCGCTATCGAAGCAGAACGCGAAAGACTTTCTGTGATCAAGGGCCTTTCGGAAGACTTCACGCTCGTGAGCTTTATCAACCCGTCCACACGCGAAGACCATCTTTATTATGTGAAGAAAAACAACTGGGCGGACAACCCGAATTGGCGGAAGGTCGGGAATTTTGAAGACCGCCTGAAGCTGATCGCGAATACGCTTGTGCATCCGGATGACCGCAAGATGTTCATGGAAATGACGTCTAGCGAAGTTGTGAAGGAAAAGCTTGCGGCAAAGGGCGCCTATTACGTCAACTACCGTATGATTATTGACGGGGCTGTTGAATACTGGCAGCTCAAGTTTGTGATGGTGGGCAAGGCTCCTGACGCGCAGAACCAGATTGTGGCTGGCTTCATCAGTGTTGATGAATCGACCCGTTTGCAACTGGAACAGAAGGAACAGCTTGAAACGCAGGCTGAGGCATTAAAGCAGGCGCTCTCGGCAGCGCAGGCGGCAAACAGCGCCAAGAAGGAATTCCTCAATAGCATAAGCCATGAAATCCGTACTCCGCTTAACGCTGTCATTGGCCTTACCTCGATTGCCTCGTCGCATGTGGGGGATGCAGAACGCGTGAAGGATTGCCTGGTGAAAATTGACCAGAGCTCCGATCGCCTGCTTTCGATTATCAACGACATTCTCGACATGAGCCGTATTGAATCGGGCAAGTTCGACCTCAAGGAAGCTCCGACGCACTTGTTCGAAGTCGTTCACGAGGTGGAACGCGATATTCGCAATGACTTGCAGGCGAAGGACCTCAAGTTTGAACTGGATTGCGTTGGCATCAATGATGACGAAGTCGTTTGCGATAAGGACCACTTGAGCCAGGCGCTTCTCAAGGTGCTTTCGAACGCTATCAAGTTTACGAAGGAAGGCGGCACTATCTCGATGAGCGTCAAGGAAACTCCGCTTACAAAGTCGAGCTATGCGGCATACGAGTTCCGTATCAAGGATAACGGCATCGGCATGAGCGAAGAATTCCTCAAGACGGTTTATGAACCGTTTGCGAGAGAGTCTACAGTGTCGAGAGATGTCCGCGGCATGGGCCTTGGACTTGCTATCACGAAGAATTCTGTCGAGATGATGGGTGGTCAGATTGAAATTGCGAGCCGCCTGAATGTCGGTACCGAAGTTGTAATGACGTTTGAATTCAAGTTGGTGCAGTCGAAGAAAAACGACGAAAACGATGCTGTTGTCAACTCTGGATTTGCGGGCAAGAGGGTTCTCCTTGTCGAAGACAATATCCTCAATCGCGAAATTACGATGGAAATCCTCCAGGACAATGGCTTTATCGTGACGGCGGTGGAAGATGGCGATATTGCCGTGAAAATGCTCTCGAATGCAAAGTCGAGACCGTTCGATGTCGTCTTGATGGACGTTCGCATGCCGGTGATGGACGGTTACGAGGCAACAAAGCGCATTCGCGCTCTCGAAAACAAGGATGTTGCCGAAATTCCGATTATAGCCATGACGGCTAACGCATTTGACGAAGACCGCAAGGCTTCTTTCGAGGCGGGCATGAACGAGCATATTGCAAAGCCGGTCAGCGTTGAAAAGCTGAAGGACATGCTTGCGATGTTCTTGTAATTTTATTCCTATTTATCTGTTACAACGGCGGTATGTCTCCAAAAAATGTAAAAAAGTTATCTATATTGAAAAGCATATGTCAGCACGAGTAACAAGCAGCGATAAAATTGAAGATATGTTTCCGGAAACCCCGGTACGTAAGATTATCACCCCGATCGAGCGCCTGATGAAGGTGGAGACGACGGGCGGCATAGTGCTTATCATTATGACGCTTGCGGCTCTCATCTGGGCGAACTTGAGTCCGTCATCGTACGAGCACTTTTGGCATTTGCCGTTCGTGGTGACGATAGGCAGCTGGGTGGGGGCTGGCGACTTGCACTGGTTCATCAACGATGCGCTGATGACGATATTCTTCTTCAATATCGGGCTTGAAGTCAAGGGCGAAATGACCTATGGCGAACTCCGCGATCCGAAGGCGGCGAGCCTCCCGATTATTGCGGCTGCTGGCGGTATGCTTTTCCCGGCGCTGATTTACTTGGCTCTTTGCCCTCCGGGTACGTCACATGGCTGGGGAATCCCGACGGCGACGGATATCGCGTTTGTGGTGGGCTGCATGGCGATTTTGGGCAAGAAGGTTCCGCATGCGCTCCGCGTGATGATTTTGACTTTGGCCATTGCGGACGATATCGGCGCGATTCTCGTGATTGCGATTGGATACCCGAGTGGCGACGGTATCAACTTTGCTGCTCTTGGAATCGCCTTTGCTCTCCTTGCCTTGATTAACGTGTTCTTCCGCATCGGTGTGCGTAATCTGCTGCTGTTCCACATTATCGGCGTTGCCGTGTGGGCGTTCTTTGTCAAGTCCGGTGTGCACCCGACGATTGCGGGCGTGCTTCTCGGTCTCTCTGTGCCGGCGAAAGCCGTGGTGGCGAAGGGCATGGTCGCGAACTTCACGAACAGTGTCGGAAACGTGCTCTCTGGAGAAACGAAAGACCGCAATGAACAATATGAAGTGTTTACGATGCTCAAGCGCGGTGCAAGCGAAAGTGTCTCGCTTCAGGAACGCATGTACAAGATGCTTGTCCCTTGGGTGAACTTTGGCATTATGCCGCTCTTTGCGCTTTCGAATGCCGGTGTCGAAATCAAGCTCGGTGGCCTTGACGTGCCTGTGCTTGGCGCCGTGGCGCTTGCCCTCATTTTCGGTAAGCCGATTGGCATTTTCCTCTTCAGCCTCCTTTCCGTGAAGGTTGGCGTTTCCAAGAAGCCGAGCTACTCCTGGAAAATCCTCTGGGGCGGCGGCATGCTTGCCGGTATCGGTTTTACGATGGCCCTCTTTGTGGCTGGACTTGCGTTTGAAGACGGCGCGAACAAGGATTCTGCAAAGCTTGGCATCCTCCTTGGAAGCTTTAGCGCCGCTATCCTTGGAACCATCTACATGAGCATTGTGTCTAAGAAAGAGTAATTAAGAGTTCTAAGTTACTAGTTACTAGAAAAAAGTAAAATGAAAATCTCTAGTAACTATTAACTAGTATCTAGTAACTCAAAATGCCGCACTTCGTCTACATGCTCCGTTGCAAGGGTGACCGCATTTACACGGGCTATGCCGTGGATGTCAACGCCCGCTATGAGGAACATTGCAGTGGGCACGGGGCTAGATTTACCAAGGCTTTTCCGCCAGAATGCATTTTGCGCACGTTCGAACTCGAAACCCGAGAAGAAGCGCTCCGCCTGGAAGCCCGTATCAAAAAGCTCAAACGCCCGCAAAAGGAACTCCTCGTTACAGGAGGTTCTGCAATAGAAGGTGAACTGCGCGCAGGCCTCGGCGAGCGCCTTAAGCCGAAAAAGAAACGCCGAAAAAAACGAGTGTAGTTGTTCGTCCGTGTATTGTCTATTGCTTTCAAAATAGTGTATTTTATTAAAGTACCTTTTTGAAAGTAGACTATGTTATCTATCGAAGACGCCAAAAATCAGGAAGACCTCTTCCAAATAAAGTCCGCCATCATGAGCAAGAAGCTCGAAGAAATTGGCGGCCGAAAAGGCGTGATGGAAATTTTGAGCCTCTCCCTGGATGCGTACAAGGATAAGAATTACGAAAAGTCGTTAAAGATTCTTGAGCCGCTCATGCAGGCGCTTAAAGAGCATCCGTTTGTGACTAGCGACGCTGTCAGCTATGTTGCCGTTTCTGATGAGATGGAATGGGTACTTTATCAGCATTTCTACCAGAACCCGTCGCAGCAGATCAAGAATGTCAGCCTCGTCTGCCCGATGGACTGGATCTATCGCCAGTATGCGCTCGCCGCTTTAGATTTAGGCGATTATTCTACAGCATTGAAAGGAGTCGCCGAAGCGATCCAGTGGAATCCGTCCTCTGCGAAATGCCGGATTTTGTATGCGATGCTCTGCAGTGCAGAAGGCCACTGGGAAAACTTGCGGAAAGAAATTGTCTCTGCCATGAAGTACACGTATCGCTCTAGCGATATGATTCATTGCTTCCGCTTTTTGAAAGATTACTTTATGTACAAGAAGATGTACAAGGAGGCTGTGTATTGCAGCTTCTTGCGGTCGCGCTTTTCATCGTCGAGCGATGTCCTGCTTGAAATTGTCGGCGATATGGCGAAGCTTCTCAAGAAAATCGATTTTGACTACAAAAGTATAAACGATGATGATATGATTGAATCCTGTAAAAAATATGGAATTACGATAGGCTTCAATCCAGAAGTGATTGCTGTGGCGCAGAGCAGTTATGAAGATGCCTTCCTTGCAAAAGACTCGGGAAGGGCCGCCTATTTTGCGCAGATCATGGAAGACCTCAAGACAGAACAAGAAAAAAGAGATGCCGCGTATCTACGGCAACTCTTTGAAAATCACAGGAATCCAGTGAGCTAGAATTATTTCATCATCAAGTCCACCACGAGTGCGATGGCCATGCCAATGCTGCAAATGCTGATGAACCGCTGGATGAACTTGTTGCCTTTCTTGCGCTGCGTGAAGCTGCCGAGGTAGCCACCGAGCCAGGCGCCTGCGGCCATGATAATGGCGATGGGCCAGTCGATTTTCCCTGCGATGCCGAGTGCCACTGTGCTTACGATCAGGAATACGTTCGTAAGTGCATTCTTGACGGCATTTACGTGAATCGGGTCAAGCCCGGTGTAACGCGTGAGGCTGAAAATCTGGACAAAGCCGACGCCCACCTGCACGATGCATCCGTAAACGGCGATTAGGAAAAATCCGATGGCGCCTTTGACGGTGAGTTTCTCGGGCGGATTCTCGGGAGGCTTTCCGAGAATGTCCTTGCGCAAGTTGCTCATGATGACCACAAGGCAAATGACAACCGCGAGAATCGCTTGGAAGAGCTTGTCTCCAATGCGGACCAGGAAGCATGCGCCAAGGAGTGCGCCGAAGAATGTCGGCAGCAGTAGCTGGAAGAATATCTTCTTGTTCAGGTAGCCGTGACGCGCAAGATTATAGGCGCTGCTGAAATTCCCGATGATGAGTCCGATGCGGTTCGTGCCGTTTGCGACAGTGGCGGGAAGCCCGAGGAAAATCATGATGGGGAGGCTAAGTGTAGATCCGCCGCCTGCGATGCTGTTGATGAGGCTTACGACTGCACCCAAAATAAAGAACGCCGGGTACTGGGCGTAATTCCACCAGTCTGTCACTTGGCGAGTTCCTTTTCAATAAACTTTCTGTTGCTTTCGACTTTTTCGCGCTGCGTTGTTTCCGGGAATTCCGCGAGGCACTTGTCGAGCGGTGCGATGGCGTCATTCAGCAATTTCTTTTTCTTTTCTTCGTCCGTTTGCTTCAGGGACTTTGCAAAAATCTGCGATGTGGTTTTGCGCTGCTTGTTGCAGTAAGCGTCGGCAAGGGCGATGTACTTTTCGTTCGCTTCTTTGCGGAGCTTACTCGTCTTGAGCTTGTTCAGCAAATCCTTTGCCTTGTCGAACTTCTCGTTTGCGATGAGCGTGTCAGCCTTGGCGAGCGCTACGGCGGGGTCCTGCTTTTCCCACATTTTGGCGGTTTCTGAATCAGTGGCTTTTTCAAGTTCATCGATGTGGTTCAGGAATGCCTGCACGTGGAGCGTATCTTCGAAATCGCGGTAGCGGATGCGGAACATTTCGGTCTGCTTGCGAGCTTCGGCAAATTGCGCCTTTTCGTCGGCGAGAACCTTGATTTCGTTGAATTCCTTGGAAGCCTTCTTGAGCGTGTTCGAATAAGCGATTTTCTTCTGGTCTTTAGCCCAGTTCGCGAGCGAGTCGCCCGGAGCGAGCTGTGAAATCAAGCTGTCTGCGGTTTCGGCGATCATGCTGTACGAGGCTTGCACTCGGTTCATGTTCTGAATCTGGAGCGCCATGGATTCGAATTCTTTAGCCTTTTCCTCGCGGCGCTTGCCGAAATCATTGCGCAATGTATCCGAGTAGGCTTGCCATTCTTGCCACATCGGAGCCATCGTCGAAAAGCTGTTCAAGATGACGGACGCTGAATCGGTTTGGCCTGCGCGGCTAAGCGTATCGGCGTAGCTAAAGACGTAATTGGCAAGTGCCGGGAATGCCTTGTACGGGTCCATCGTTGTTTCGAGCGTACAGTGCGAAAAATGGGTCTGGTCGCACGGCGGCAGCATCATCAAGACCGTATCGACTCGCGTTTGTACGAGAATGGTCGGCGTCTGGTCCGGTGTCATGATCTGCTCGGGCGTTGAGAGCTTGAACTGGTCGAGAATCTGCGAAGCGCTATCGCCGGTGACGACCTGCATCTCGGAATACTTGCCGGTCTGCGTTTCTGCAGACTGGACTGTATCTTGCCCGATGATTTTCGTGAACGGAGTTTCAGTAGGCTTTACGTCTGGAGAAGGGCATTGACTTGTCCCGATGCATGCGGTGAGCGAGAACGCTGCGGCGAATGTGGCTGCCTGAACGAAAACCGTTGATTTAGACATGAAACACTCCGTTTTTTAATCGTGAACAAAAATAGCAATTACTCAGCATCGGCTTCGATGGGCACGAATGCATTTTTGCTGCTGAAGTTTTCGGGCAAATCCCAGTCGTCGTCCTTCGGCATGGCGGCCTGCGGTTTTGGCGGCTGAACAGGCGTGAACGTCTGCTGCGGATCAAGCGGAATCTGCTTTGCGGCTTCCTTTGCCTTCTTGATGGAATCAGCCTTCATGACTTCTGAAACTGGTCTTGCATCAGCAGGGATGACTTGCTGCGGCTTCGGCGCACTTGTGATTGGCGCAGTCCTAGCTTGCGCAGTAGCGGGCTGTGAGACACTGGGTGCGGCTTCTTGTGCCTTAACCGTCGCGGAATCTGTTGCGTTTCCGGTTTGCGGAGGCGTGTTTGTCTGCGGCATCGGCAAGCTCACGACAATTCCAGATTTTGCAATTGTTTCGGCGGCTATCTTTTGCACTTGCGGCGGTGTGAATCCTGGCACATCGAGCCACGGGAGCGGGCGGCCTTTTTCGCCGTTCACCAAAGCTTCACCGGTCATCGGGTCTACCGTGAGTTCTCCACGTTCGTTTGTCAGCATCAGCGGCACTTCGCCCGTGGCGATCATCGAAATGTCTAGGAAGTCGATTTGCTTCGGGATGCCGAGAATGTCGATTTCTTCCTTCGCAAACGTTGCCCACTGCGGCAAACCACCCGAGGCACCTGCAATACGCGTGCGTCCTGATTTCAAAGGCTTGTTGTCGTCAAAGCCCACATAGCTTCCGATTGCAATTACGGAATCCAGTGCGATGCCGTTCTTTTCCTTGACGTACGTCGGGAGCGCTCCCAGGAACGCCACGTTGCGGTAATCGTTTGTCGTACCCGTCTTGCCCATTACCGGGTAACGGAGCTTTGAGGCCCCTTCTGGATTCTTGACGCTAAGCGCGGTGAGCTGGCTGTGTGCCGTACCGTTCGTGAACACGGAGCGCAACATCACGCCCATCTGCGTTGTCACGGTATCGTCGAGTACCGTCATCGATTCCATCTTGTTCCTGAAAATCGTGCGGCCGTCGCGGTTCTTGATTTCCTTGATAAAGCAGGCTTCGGTCCAGTTGGCGTCCTTGCACTTGAAAATCTTGCCTGTGAGGAGCGTCTGGTAGGCGGTCGTGATTTCGGCAAGCGTAATGTCGTTCACGCCGAGCGGCATACTGAACACTTTCTGCAATTTTTGGTGGATGCCGATTTCGTTTGCGAAGCGGGCGTAGTCGGCCATCGCAAGCGCACGGCGATAATCCGGCCAGTAACGCAGGTGAGCCATGTCAAAGTAATCTGCATCGCTATCGACCGGTTCAATCATGGCGTTCAAACGTTTAAAGTCGGCAAGCGTAAAGTTTTCGATCAGCTGTACGGAATCAAGCGGCAACAGCTTTGTCGATTCATCCGGGTCGAGCTCCTGTATTTCGCGGGCGCGCCAGATTTCAGAGTAACGCTTAAAGTTGTGGTTTACGTACTTCGTGATTTTCGGGTCGCGTTTCGCTTGTTTCAAACCGATATCCGTAAATGTGCCGTAGCGCAAGTTCTGCACGGCGCGTGCCTGCAATACCTTGCCGTCGTTCATATAACGTTCCACGAGCGCATCGCGTGCCTTCGTGAATTCGATTTCGCGCTTGACGTCTTCCTTCATCATGAGGCCGAACTTGTCGCGCAAGCGTTCCACGAACTTAATGCGCTCTTCGTCCGGATTGCGGGCAAAGCCGTTTTCGCGAGCGACGTCTTCGAATTCCTTGTCCGAGAGCTTGTCCAGAAGGTGTTCCAAAAGCCAAATACTAGCGATGTTTTCGGAACGCGTAGCTGCCCATGCAATGCTGACAATGTCACCCTTGTTTTTGTGGTCCGGGCGCGGGAAGTAGAACTGGTTCCCGTACTGGAAGGCGTTGAATTCGTTTTCGAGATTGTCAAGGTAGTTCCAGTGGTACTTGAGGGCGAGTGCGTAAAGGATTGGCTTCCAGCTAGAACCGAGCTGGCGGAGCGCCTTGAAACTACGGTCAAATCCAGTGTTGTGGAAACCGCCTTGGCTCGCGAGCACCTTGCCGTTCTGGATGGCGACGAGTGCGCCTTGCAACACCGGTTCCGTCTCAATTTTGCACTGTGCATAACCGTCAATCGGGGTTTCGTCGATGATGCTCACGAGGAGGATGGCTCCCGGCTTGAGCTGGGTCGCGAGAATCTTGTTCACATCGCCACCGGCGAGCTTGGCAAAGTCGTTCACGGACTGCTCCGTGACAATGCCCTTGAGCTGCCCGAAGTTCAACTTGAGCGATTGCAGTCTGCCGGTCGTATCGTAGAAAACGCTATCCACGGCGCCGTAGAGGTAATCGCCCTTGCGAGCGTTGCGGGCGCGGTTTGCAAATTGAGCCTTCGGGAGTACAAAACCGCCGAGTTGTAATTGCAAGTTACTGATGTTTGTCTGCAATGCGCGTTTGGCGGCATCCTGCGATTTGGCGTTCAAAGTCGTTGTGATTTCGAGTTGAGCCTTGCGCCAGTCTTCGATGCCTTCCTTTTGGAAAAGTTCGTGGAAAAAATCGCTGTCGAGGCGTTCTTCCAAGCGTTCGAGCGTCGTGCTCATTGTGAAGCGGAAGTTGCCGTGGTTGAATTCCAAGGGCTTTGCGATGGCGGCATCCATGTCGGCCTGTTCGATGTAGCCTTCTTCGACCATGCGTCCGAGCACGTAGCGGAGTCTCGTCTCGCCGCGTTCGAGCGCTCTATTCCTGCGTTCTTCGGTGCGCTGGATGAACGGGTCGTAGTTGAACGGTCCCTTGACCGAGCCTGCGATAAATGCGCATTCGGCAAGCGTCAAATCCTTGAGTTCCTTGTTAAAGAAGTACTGTGCCGCGATAGCCACACCCTTGCCCGTACCTGAAACATGGAACTGGTTCAGGTAAAATTCCAGGATGTCTTCCTTGGTAAAGTGCTTCTCCATGCGGAGCGCGTTCAAAAATTCCTTGAGCTTTTCCTTGACGCTACGTTCTTCGCGACCAAAGATGTTCTTGACGGCCTGCTGCGTGAGCGA
>JAEEGK010027640.1_pt1 | contig 11441 bp, 6 predicted proteins | sample 8958771 | NCBI WGS metagenome assembly JAEEGK01 (sample SAMN16246547, study PRJNA631951) | gut metagenome | biome: gut microbiome; feature: rumen; material: SC-attached | host: Bos | place: Iran: Karaj | collected 2018-10 | reverse complement strand
TATTATTTTTTAATTTTAAATATAATATATAATTCAAAAACAAATAAAATCACTTAAATAAAATTTCAATATTAAATTTTATTTTTATTAAAATTTATATTTTAAATTTAATTTTAATATTAACAATATATTATTAAACAATAACATTAATTAAAAAATGAATAATTTTTATGAAATAAAATTTTTTTGGGTTCTTTTTTTTCTATTACATAATTATTATTATTTATTACTTGAATTTGAATTGGTTTGTTTTTATTAAAATTATTTAAATTTAATTTAGGAATAATTTTATATGAATTAATTTTTCTCATTTTTATTTTATCACAAAATCTTATTGATTCTAATTCAGTTAAATTAATTTCATCATCTAATAAATTATTTGATTTATTTAATTTTTTATCTAAAAAATTATTTTGTGTTTTTTCTATAAAAAATTCAATTTGTGATTTGCTTTTATTAAAATTATATTTATTAATATTATTATTTAATTTTGAATTATTTTCATAATTTTTGTTTGTTTTAAAATTAGAAAAAAAATTTTTTAAATTAGTATTAAAAATCGAAGAAAAAGATTTTTTTACATTATTATTATTTTTCATTGAAAAATTATTTAATTTTAAATTACTTTTTATCGAAGAATTTTTATTAAAAGAATTATTATTATTATAATTTAAAATATCAAAATTATTTTTATTTTTTTCTTTAATAATAAAATTAAACAATTTTTCAAAAATTTTTTCAATTCCGAATTTAATAAAATTCAATAAATTTTTTTCTTCATAATTTAAAATTAATTTAATGTAATCATTTAAAGCTTTAATATAAAAATTAAATTTATTTTTAGTATTTTCATAAAAATTATTATTTAAATCAAATTTTAAAATATTAGAAATTGAATTATTAAGAAATGAATTTATTTTTTTAATTTCATTATTTTTTTTTTGTAATTTATAAAAAATTAATTTTTTATCAAAAAAATTTTCTTCTTTTTTATTAAAATCAAAAAAATCAATTGAATTATTTTTATTTGAATTTTTATTAAAAAATTTATTAAAATTTTTATTATTTAAATTTGATTTTTTTTCATCATTAAAATCATTAAAAAAATTATCAAAAAATTTTTTATTTTTAGACATGAAAAAAATAAAATATTTTTTTCATTATTAAAATAATTTTTAATAAAATTAATTAATAATTAAAATTATTAATTTTATTTATTAAAGGAATGTTAAAAACACCAGAATTATAATTAATTTTATTTAAATTTAAATTTGAATCAAACGATTCAAAATTTAAAATAATTTTTTCTTTGTTTATTTTTTGTTTTTTTATTATTTCAATATTTGATGTTAAACAAATCGGAAATTTTATTTTTTCTTTTTTTCTTTTTTCATTCACTTTTGTAATAAAAAAATTATTAATTTCATTTTTTTTTATTAATAAATTACTAAATTTTTTATTTTTATTTTGATTAAAACTTTGATTAAAAGAAAAATTTTCAGTTAAATTTTGATTTTTATTTAAACTAAAAGATTTTTTATTTATAACAAAATTTTTTAAATTAAAAATTTTATTTTCAATTTTTTCAAGATTTAAAATTTTTTTTTTTAAAATCGGCATTTTAAATTTTTTTTTATCAATTTTTTTTTCTTCTTTTTTTTTAATTAAATCATATTCTTCAACTAAATCTTTTTGAGTAATATTATTTTTTAATTTAATAATTTTTTTAATTTCTTTTTCTCTATAAGAAAAATTCACTTTATTTTTCAATCTCTTTTTTTCATCATTAAAATTCAAAGAAACATTATTAAAACATTTAAAATGTTTTTCTAAATGAAATAAAAATTTTCTATACAAATCATCATTTAATTTACTAAATAAAATATTCGTACGAATTTTTATTATTTCACAATCTTCAATTGCAAATAAAGAATAAAAATATTTTTTATTATTAAAATTATTATTACTATTGATTTTTAAATTTTTACTATTAATTTTAAAATTTTTACTATTAATTTTAAAATTTTTACTATTAATTTTATTAATATTTTCAATAGATTCAAATCCACAAATGTTTCCATCATTTAAAAACAAAACATTTTTATTATTTTCATCAATTAATTTCGCTTTTCCTTTATTAATAAAAATCAAACAATTCGCATCATCATTTTTTTTATAAATAAAATTTTCTTTATTCACATTACAAACAATAAAATTTTTATAAATTTGATTATATTTTTCAAAATTCAATGTTTTTAAAGACGGAATTAAACAACACAATTTTTTTCTTTTGATTTTTTCATTAAATAATAAATAAGGCTTCAAATGTAAATTAAAATTAAACAAAGAAATTTGTAATAAAACACAATTTGTTTTTGAAAAAACTGAATTTTGACGAATTTTATTAAAAATTAATTCATTTTCACCAAAAAACATTCCAGGCATCAAACACATTTTTTCTTGTATTAAAATTCCATTTAAAAATACAATTTCTTTTAATGATAAAATTCCTTTAATTACAATATAAAAAAATTTACTTTCTTCGAAAAAATTATAAATTCGAAATTTTTCTGGAAAATTTACTAAAAAAATTTCTTTATTTTGTTGTAAACAATTCATAAATGATGAAAATGGAATTGAATTGTTGATTATGAAATTACGAAAATTTGGGTATGAAGTTAAAATTGATGTTACTTTTGAAGATAAAAATTCGGTTTCTTTTTGGTTTGAAATTGAATTAAATGTTATTTTGTGAGAATCGGTGTAATTTTCGTCGATTAATGTGGGTAAAATATCGCATAAATTAAATAAGTTATTTGATATTATTTGATAGTTGTTATTATTTTGTTCAGAAGAAAAAAAAATTTTATTACTTTTTTTTTTATTTTTTTTCGCAAAATTAGAAACAGTAACAATAGAATTTCTATTCGCCAAAATTTTTTTTCTCGTTTGTGACGCAGTAGAATTAATAAAACTTTTAGATTGTCCTAAAAAAAATTTAACAGGCGAATTTAATTGAACTGAAGAACGATTTTTCATAAATAAAAATTATAATTTTTAACTAAAATTCGTATTTATTTTTTAGTAAAAAAAAATTAATTATTTTCAATATTTTTTAATTAAATAATAAAATAAAAAATTTCATTAAGAATTTTATGGGAGTTTGTTGTGAAAGAAACAATAGTAAAATTTTATTTAAAATTTTATAGTCGAAAAAAAAAATAAAAATGAAATAATTAATGAAATTTCTGATGAAGAAAAAGAAAAATATAAAAGAATTAAAGTAAAATTATTAATTTATTTTTTAGACTTGCAATGTTAAAAAAAAAATTATTATTAAACAAATTAGTAAAATTCCGGGTTTAAATGATGATTTAAATCAAATCACAAGAAGAAATTTAAAAAAAGGAGGAACAATAATAAAATTAAATAATAATAATAATAATAATTTATGTAATTTTGAAGAAAATGAAATTACACAAAAATTAATTATTTATTTACAACAAACAGAAAATTATTCAAAATTAAATACAAAAAAAACTTGTTCGAAATTAATTTCTAATCAAAATTCTATTCAAAATTATAATAATAATAATAATAATGATTATAATTTTACTTCACAACAATCAATTTCTACTGATTTTATAATAAAAAAAATAAAAGAAATTGACATTAATGTTGAAGAACAAGAAAAAATAAAAAATATTTTTCATAAAATTTTCGTTTTCGATGAAATTCCAGATTCAATTTTAGATATTATAATAAGCAATTTTGTATTAATTAAAGTTCAAAAAGGAGATTTTTTATATAAAAAAGGAGCAAAAAATAATTATTTTTACATTGTTTTTAAAGGAGAATTAGAAAAAATCGAAGAAAATTCAAATGAAAATAAAAATTCAAATGAAAATAAAGAAAATTCAAATGAAAATAAAAATTCTATTGAAAATAAAGAAAATTTTAATGAAAATTCACCTAAAATTTACAAAAATTGGGATTATTTCGGATTTGAATCATTAATTTCCACAAATCAAGTAATAAAATTAAATCATTCATTATTATGCAAAGAAGAATCATTATTATTTTCATTAGAAATCGAAAAATTTCATTTAATAAAAGAAAAACACATAAATTTACTTTTAGAAGAAAAATACAATTTCATTCATTCAATTTTATTATTCAAAAATTTAGATAGTATTATTAAACATTCAATTGCAGAAAAAATGAAATTAATAATTTTTCCAAAAGATTTTAAAATAATTAGCAAAGGTGAAAAAAACATTGATAAATCAATTTATTTTATTAAAAATGGTTCAGTTAGTTGTAAATTAAATGAAAAAGAAATTCGAATTTTGACTGAAAATAATTTTTTCGGTCATGTTTCAATTTTATTAAAATGTGAAAGAACTTTAGATGTTTTTGCTAAAGAAAATTGTCAATGTTTTGAAATAAAAGAATCAGATTTAATTAAAATTATTGGAAATGATTTTAGAGAAATTATTTTATTTTCAATATTTGAAAAAAGTTTATTAAATAATAATTATTTTTATGAAATTGTGAATGAAAATAATTTACAAATTTTATTTAAAAAATTTCGTTTATTTTCATATAAAAAAAACGAAAAAATTAATGAAAAAATCAATGAAAAAAAACTAAAATTAAAAAGAATAATAATAATAATTGAAGGAAATTTTTTAAATTCAAAAAGTATGAAAATTAAAAAAAAAAACGGTGAAATTTTAGGCGAAGAAACATTAAAAAATAATTTAGACATTCCTAATGATTTAATTGCTTTTCCTGATACTTTAACATTAGAAGCAAATTTAGATGAAATTATTAATGATTTAGACAAAGAATTTCAAGAAAATTTCCAAAATTTTCTTAAAAAAATCCAATTTCTAATGAAAATTCCAATTTTTAAAGAAATTCCCGAAAATAAATTAAAATCAATCGCAAATTCAATAAAAAAAGAAACTTTTCAAAAAAATCAAATTATTATCAAACAAAACGATTTCGCCCAAAAATTTTACATAATTTTCAAAGGCACATGCGAAGTATTTAAAAACAACAAAAAAATCCGCGAAATTGAAAAAAATTCATTTTTCGGCGAAATTTCGTTATTAAAAAACATTAAACGCACAGCAACAGTCACAGCGAAAACAAACGTAACATTAATTTCATTAGAAAAAAAAGAATTTCTTCAAATTTCAACAGAAAAATCACTACAATTAAAATTACTAAAACAAATGAATTTACAAGACGATTCAATTGAAATTAACGATTTATTTTTCATTAAACATTTAGGCAGCGGAAAATTCGGCTCAGTTTCATTAGTTCATAACAACACGTTTTTTTACGCAATAAAATGCTTATTAAAACAAAACGCAAATAATAACAAAAGATTCGCTGAATATTTAAAAAACGAACGAAAAATCATGTTTAATTTAGATCATCCATTCATAATAAAAATCGCAAAAACATTCAAAAACGATTTTTGTGTGTTTTTATTATTAGAATTTGTAAATGGAATTTCATTAAATTCATTAAAAAATCAAATTTCAAACATCAACGAAATTTTATTTTACATTTCGAGCGTTTTATTAGCGATTGATTACATTCATAAAAAAAGAATCATTCATAGAGACATTAAACCAAATAATATTATGATTTCAAAAAATGGCTATGTGAAAATTATTGATTTTGGAACTTCAAAAGTCATTGATGATTATACGTGTTCTTTATTAGGAACGCCGCATTACATCGCACCCGAAATTTTAATTGGAAAAGGTTATTCATTTTCGTGTGATTTTTGGGCGATTGGAATTATGACTTATGAAATTTATTATAAAAAATTCCCTTTTGGTAATAATGCAAGTGATGTTTTTGATGTTTATAATGATGTTATTAATAATGAAGTTAAATTTGAGGATGATGATTGTGATTTTAATGATTTTGTGAGAGGTTTGCTTCAAAAAGAACCCGAAAAAAGATTGTGTTGTTTGAAGAAAATAAAAAAAATGAAAATTTTTGAGGATTTTGATTGGAATGGACTTTTTAATAAAGAAATTCAAGCACCGTTTTTGCCTGAAAAATTTAATTTGAGTAATGTTAATTTTAATGATTTTAATGTTAATTATGAAGATTTAATTTTATCGGAAATTAATCAAGAAAATTGTAATGAAATTAATAATATAAATAATTATTATTGTAATGATAATTCAAATTGGGATGAAGAATTTTAATTATTTTTTATTATAAATTTGTTTGTGTTTTTATGTATTTTATATTATTATTATTATTATTATTATAAATAAATTTTATAATTAATTTGTTAATATATAAATTAATTTAAATAAAAAAATAATAATTATTATTTTTATTTTATTTAATTTAATTTTCTTGTTGATAAGTAAATTTTTGATTGTTATTATTATTATTATTAGAATCAGTTAAAAAATTATTATTGTTTAAATTTTGAGATTGATTTGTATTTGTATTGTTATAAAAAGCAGAATCGTTGTATTTATGTTCTAAATCTAAATGATTTGGATCGTAATTATCGTATTTTAATTCTTTGTTTCTTTTATAGAAATCTAAATATGAACTATTGTTCATTTCAAAAGCGTTTTTATTATTATAATTATAATAATAATTATTTGATTCATTATTATTATTATTATTATTATTATTTTGTTCTGAATTATTTAATAAATCTTTTGTTTTTGTTCTTAAATCAAAATTTTCATTAAAATTATTATTAAAATTATTATTAAAATTATTATTAAAATTATTATTAAAATTTTCATTAGAATTTTCATTAAAATTATTAGAATTACTCAAGTAATTTTCATTATTTTCAAGATTTTGCACAATTTTTGAATTTTCACTCGCCAAAAATTTGATTTTTTCCTCTTGTAAAATAATTTTATTTTTCAAATCTTTGAAATGTTTTTTCATTAATGCAAAAAAATTAATAATTTTATCTTCATTTAAATTATTATTATTAATTTTATCGAAATTATTATTTTCTAATCCAATTTCATTAAAAAAATTAATCATTGAATTAATTTCATTTGAATAAACATTTCTAACAGAATTTAATTTCGATTCTAATGTTAAATAATCATCAGATTTATCAATAGAAATCATTTGAATTTTATATTTTAAATTATTATTTTCTTCTTTTAATTTTTTTGTTTTTTCATATTCATCATTATTTTTTTTTAATTTATTTAAAATATAATTTAAATTTTCTGTGTAATTTTTAAAAATTTCTGGAAAATTTTCATTTTCTAATTTAATTTTTTCTCTATCAATTTCATAGTCATTTAAAGAAATTTCTTTTGATAATTTTTCACAATCTGATAATAATAAATTTTGTTGTGATAATAATTCATTTGATGTTGAAATTAAACGTTTTAATGAATCTTTTGTGCGTTTTTCGCTGATTATGTTTTGAGATAAATCAATTTTTAATTCATTTTCATTTTCGTATGATTTTTCATTTGTTTTTTCTTCTTCTTTTTTTAATTTTGGCTTTGATTTTGATTTTTTTTTTAGTTTTTTTTTCGTTGTTGATTTTGATTTTTGATGTTTTGGAATTTGAGTGTTTATTATTGATTTTGAAGATTTCATTAAATTTTTATAAAAATTTTTATATAAAAAATTTCTTAATAAAATAATTAAATTTTTAATAAATAAAAAATTAAATAATAAAAATAAAAAATATTTTCAAAATTCACATAAAAAATTAATAAAAAACAAATAAAAATTTTTAATAAAAAAAATGACAGAATCATCAAATTTAATAGAAATTTTATCAAAAAATTTTAATATTTTCAATCAAGAAACATTAAAATATTTTTTATCATTAGAATATTCATTTTTTTCAAATCAAAATTCATTTAATTTATCAAAAATTGACAAAAACAAAGAAATTTATTTTTATTATTTAGAAAATTATTTTCAATTCCCAAAAATTTTTTCACAATCAATTTTTAATTCATTAGACAAAAAAAAAAAAGGTTTTTTAAATTACGATGATTATTTAAACGGATTTTTACAAATTTTATGCGGAAATTTAGAAGAAAAAATTTTATTCATTTTCAAAATGTTTGAAATAAAAGAAAATAAAATTTTTATCAACGACATTAAAATTATTTTAAATTTCACTGCGATTTATTTAAATTTAAACAACAGCGAAAAAATTGATAATTTCATTGATGAATTTTTCGGAAATAAAAATTCATTAAAATTCAAAGATTTTCATAAAAAAATCGTTTATGAAAATAATTTTGGTTTATTTTTATTAATTTTAAGCATAATTTTTAAATTTTTTAATTTTTCATTTGATTTAAATTTCATTTTAGACCAAAAAAAAAATATTTTTCTTAATAACAACAATTTCGAAAAAACTTTTAGTTTCAGCAGCAATAAAATCACAAGAACAAATTCAAAATTCAAAAAAGAAACAATCAAATACAAAAAAAAAAACACAGAAATTTTCGATTTTTTAAAAAACAATTTCAACATCGAAATTAATTTCATTTTAAAACATTCAAGCTCAAAAAATTTCTATTCAATGAGCACAATGAATTCATTTCAAAATCAAAACGAAAAAACAGAAAATTATTCAAATGATGAAGAAGATTTAATTGATTTGCAATTATTTGACTATGATTATAAATTATTAAAATTAAATTTTAATTACAACGTCGGAAACATTAAAAAATTCAACATTCCAAAAGGTTCAAATGATTTTATTTTAATCAACGGCGTTTTTCAAAGTTCGCTCAAAATAAAAAAATACAAAAGTTTACATTCATCAAAAAAACTCTCAAAATACAAAGAAAATGAAGGTGAAAAAACACCAAAAATTAATATTGAAAGAACAAACACGAATTTTAGTCAAATTTCTAATGCAACTTTTTCTGATTTTAAAAGTAATAATAATAATAATAATAATAATTCTTTTAATGATGTGATTGAAGAAGATGTTTTTTTATTCAAAGATTCAACATTTAAAATTAAAAATTACATTTTATTTATTACGAAATTTCATTTAATTCTTAAAAAAAAAACAAATAATCAAATTAAATTTTTCATTCCATTAAAAAATTTATACATTTTCAATAACAACGAAATTGAAACTCACAATGAAAAAATTTACATTTGTCTTTATTTAATAAGCACAATTTATTTCAAAAAACGAAAATTCAAATTTCTCTTCGAAAATAAATCACAAATAAATTCAATCACAAATTCAATAATAAAAAAAACAAACTATTCAACAATAAACGAAGATTATTTATTTATAAAAGAAATTGGGCATGGTTCATTTTGTCAAATGAACTTAATGAAAAACATCAAAAATGGTCAATTTTACGCCGTAAAAAAAATAAACAAATCATGTAAATTAATAGAAGAATTTGATTCAATCAACTGGGAAAGAGACATAGCGAAATTTCTAATAAATTCTCAATGTAAAAACGTAATTCAATTCTACAAAATCATCGAAACAATCGAACACATTTATTTCATTCAAGAATTCATTGAATCCGGAAGTTTAGGTCAATTTATACGAAAATCAAAAACATGTTTACCATCTTTTACAGTGAAAGAAATTAGTAGTCAAATTATAGAAGGAATTTATGAAATTCATAAATACGGAATTTTACATAGAGATTTGAAATTAGAGAATATTTTAATTGATGAAAGAGATTCGAAATTGAAAATTAAATTGATTGATTTTGGTTTGTCAAAAGTTGTTTTGGAAAATAAAAATACTAATGAATGTTACGGAACGTTTTTGTATTCTGCTCCTGAAGTTTTATTAAATATTCCTTATAATTTGAATATTGATTTGTGGAGCTTGGGAATTATTATTTTCTATTTGCAATACACTTATTTACCGTTTAATATTAATGGAAAAGAACATGAGCAAGAAATTGCGTCGAAAATTGTTATGAATGAATTGATTTTTCCTAAAAAAATTGTTTTTAATGATTTAAATGAAGAAAAATGTAATTTTTTGTTACAGAAAATTATTGAAAAATGTTTGGTTAAAAATTCAAAAAAAAGATTTAATGTTTTTCAAATTAAAGAATTTATTTTTAATGAAGAAAAAAAATTAAATGAAAATTAAAAAATTTTTGTATTTATTTTTATAAATTTTGTTTTTAATTATAATGAAATTTTAATTTGTAAATAAAGAAAATTTTGTCAAATAAAAAATATTTTAAATTTAAAAATTGTAAAATAAATTTTATATTAAAAAAATTAATTTAATTTTTAATTAAATTCCATTTTTTTTTAAAAATAAATGATTTAAAGCGAAATTATAAGTAACAAATTCAGTTAATTTTTGTGCTTTTTTAATATCATCGTGATTAATTGGTTTATACAAAGGTTTATAATATAATCTTTGATTAATTTCATTCAAATTTGGTTTAAAATCACTTGAATTATTTTTTTTTTTTATTGATGTTACAAAATTAAAATTATTTTTATTAAAAATAAACGAATTATTTTTTTTTTCATATTTTTCATTAAAATCTTGAATTTCTTTTGAAATGTCATTAATAATTAAATTAAAATCATTTGAATAATTTTTTTCTTTAAAAATAATTTTACTTTTTTTTTGTTGATTTAAATTAAATTTATCAAAAAAATTAAAAGTTTTTTTAATTTTATTTTTATTATTATTTTTATTATTATTATTAATAATAAAATTTTTATTAACATATTTTTTATAAAAAAAATCAGATTTAAAATCATCATTTGAATTTAAAATATCAATAATCATATTTTTAATATTTTTTTCAGGATTTAATTTTAAATAATTTTTATTCAAAACATTTTTTAAATATTTTAAATTATAATTTTTAATATTTTCTATTTTGTATTTTAACATAAAATCTTTTATTATTAAATTTTCTTTTTCGGGATTTTTTTCAATAAATTCTTCTAATTTTACTAAATCATTTATTAATTTTTCATGACGAATTTTTTCACTTTTAGTTAAATATTCATTTTGATAAGTGAATTCTACATTAAAATTATAAGGAATGTTTTTTGATTTACTACCAAAAATTCCACTACGAACAAACAATTTTTTATTTTTTTTATATGAAATTTTTGGATAAAAACTTTGTTTTATGTTTATGTTATTAAATAATTTACTGTAATATGAAAAATTATTATTATTATTATTATTATTATTATTATTATTATTATTATTATTATTATTATTATTATTATTATTATTATTTTTATTATTTTCATCAATTAATTTCGCTTTTCCTTTATTAATAAAAATCAAACAATTCGCATCATCATTTTTTTTATAAATAAAATTTTCTTTATTTACATTACAAACAATAAAATTTTTATAAATTTGATTATATTTTTCAAAATTCAATGTTTTTAAAGACGGAATTAAACAA
>JAEEGK010027639.1_pt1 | contig 11441 bp, 7 predicted proteins | sample 8958771 | NCBI WGS metagenome assembly JAEEGK01 (sample SAMN16246547, study PRJNA631951) | gut metagenome | biome: gut microbiome; feature: rumen; material: SC-attached | host: Bos | place: Iran: Karaj | collected 2018-10 | reverse complement strand
TTGCGCCACACTCGCTGGGAAAACGCCAACCACAGCCAAATTGTGACTTACGACGTTGACCGCCACCGCAAACACACTCTGGTTCGCCGCGGGCGCTACTATGGCTCAATGCTTTCGCGCTCTGCAACTCAAATAGCATCAATTAGTTACACTGATTCGTCGCAGTGGGCTGTCGAACTTCACAACCTTGACGGCAGTCGGGCGGCGCGGTTTCAAACGGGCAATTCCGTGCCTGTGCGCGTGGCTTGGTCAGACGATGATAAACTGCTGGCTTACATTGCGATAGAACAGGATTGCAAGTCGGTTTCGGTGATTGATTTGGAACGCCGCACCATCGACACTGTGTTGCCACAAATCAACGATGACATCTCGAATCTGCTGTTCTGCGGCAACAAACTCTATATGACTGGCAACCACAACGGCAATACCGCCTGGTACGCTTACAGCTTGACTGACAGTACTTTCGGTGTTGTGGCAGAAAGTCCGTTCGGGGTGGGTACAGGCAGCGTGAGCGGCGACAGCCTGCTGTTCACTTACTACACAGCCGATGGTTTTCAGATTGCTGAAAAACAGATAGATAACCTTGCCAAAACTGAAATGCCGACGGCCATTGCAAACAGTCAGACGCAAGCGCTCGCCGAACAAGAGCAAAGAGTTGTTTTCGGCAATGACAGCGCGTATAAAGTGCAGCGTTACAGCCGTTTGGCGCATCTGCTCAACATTCACAGTTGGGGGCCGCTATCGGTGCGGATCGATGATTCGGAAGTCGGTCCTGGCTTGACCATAATGTCGCAAGACGCACTTTCAACATCGTTCCTAACGGCTGGTTATCAATGGCTTACCGCAGAAAGCAAAGACGATTATTTTCTTGAATACCGCTATAAGGGCTTTTTCCCGATAATCGGTGCGCGCGGCGACATCTATAAGTTTAAAGCACAACAAGAAACAAACAAGGGCACCATTACTCTTGATGTTCTGCGGAAGCGCGGCGTGGCGTTTGTTCAGGTACCTATGACGCTGAAAACGAGCGTTTTCACCACATCGCTGACGGCGCAGGCGTCTTACCAATATATCAACACCGAATTGTCGTATGGCCGCAAAGCCGTTGACACCACAGACCACACGCTGGGCTATTGTCTTTATTTTCAGTCGTTAAGGCGGCTCGCGCACCGTGATTTGCAATCGCGTTGGGGCATCGTTCTTCGCGGCGACTACCATCACTACATCGACCAACCCGAGAACCATCAGACGGCCGCGCAGGCTTGGCTCTATCTGCCAGGACCGTACCGCAACCATGGCATTACGATTTATGGCGGCTGGCAGGAAAGCAACCGTAACAATCTTGTATTCAATTCGTTGGTACTTTATCCGCGTGGTTACAAAGCGGTGCCGAACACTCGGCTCAAAACATTAATGATATCGTACTGTGGACCGCTTTTCTATCCCGATTTGAGTATCGGCAGTGCGCTGTATATCAAGCGAATAAAAGGTAAACTCTTTTGTGATTTCGCCGAAGCCGTCAACGAAGGAAAAACCACATCAATGCGCTCAACGGGCTGCGACTTGACGACCGATTTCCACATCTATCGTATTGCGGTGCCCATCTCGGCAGGTGTGCGCTACGCCCGCCGTTTGTCGCTGAACGACAACTATTTCGGATTGCTGTTGTCGATGAATTTCAACGGTATAATGGGGAAGTAGTGCGGAGAAAAATTCTAAAGTCTTGATTAAAATAACTTAAGTTTAGTGAATTTATTCTAAAGTTTTGAAGGACAAAATGATAATTATGTTCTTAAGGTAAAACCATTACAAATAGTTGTTGATTAACCGCATACAAAGTTATTTTCCAACTAACAGCAAATTCCTTTCTCATTTCATTTTTCATTCCTATCTTTGGAATGCCTTTGCGCTTTTGCGCGAGGTGTATATAGAAAGACGTTGACTTAACGTCTTATCTGCGGCATACAGAACTTCGCAACTTCTAAATCTTCCGCACGGTAAGGCAATAGCCAATGTCCATTATGTGTGTTATTGATACTATCAATTGACATACAACGTGGGCTTCGGCATTGCTTATTCTCGGAAGATGGGCAATGCGAAGGCCTTGTATGCGGGATAAGTGATGAGTTCTGATTCCCACGTTTTTCTTTTTAAACATACCGCAATTGGGGAGTCGGCGGGGACAAAGGTTGCGCACGACACAGAAGCAGTGTATCTAACAATGAAAAGGTTATTTGCGTTTTTATTTGCCACAATGCTTGTAGGACAAGTTTGGGCACAAACAACATTTACAATCGAAAATTTGAAATACACAGTATTTGATGCAAAAAAACATTATGTCTCGGTTGTTAAATCTTCTGCCGACATAGAAGGAGACATAGTGATTCCTGCCACAATTGAAAATGAAGGTATAACATATATTGTTAAAAGAATAGGGAATTCTGCGTTTAGTTATTGTAATAGTCTGAAGTCGGTCATAATTGGTGATTCTGTAACACTTATTGGAGAAGAAGCGTTCATCTATTGTACAAATATGGAATCAATAAGTATTCCTAATTCTATTATGACAATTGGAAGGTCGTCATTTGGAGGCTGTAATAGTTTGACAGCAATTAATATTCCCAATTCGGTTTTAAGCATCGACAATTACGCTTTCTGTGACTGCTATGGTTTAATGTCAGTTAATATTCCTAATTCTGTTACTTATATAGGTCAAAATGCTTTTCAAAATTGCACAAGTTTAACATCTATTGTTATTCCAAATTCAGTGACAAGTATTTTGGGGAACGTGTTCTCTGGTTGTAAAAAATTATCATCGGTAATCATTCCGAGTACAGTCACAGACATTAACTCTTCTGCTTTTTCTGGTTGTGACAATTTATCTTCAATAATATTAGAAAGTGACATTGACTTCAAGTCAACATATACGTTATGTTTTACAAATAACAATATTCGTTATCGGCTGATAAACAAAAAAGAGGTTGAGGTCATTCCAAGCACATATTCTGGGAATGTAATAATACCAGAAACAGTTATTGCAGGAAACACATATGAGATAACTAGTATTGGAGATAGGTCTTTTCAAAAATGTGTCGATTTAGAATCAATTAATATTGGAAAATCGGTCAAAAGAATTGGTAATTATGCGTTTTTGGGTTGTAAAAAATTGTCTAACATTATTATACCTAATTCAGTAGTTAGCATAGGAGAAAGTGTATTTATGCAATGTGAAAACTTGAAGTCGATTGTTATTCCTGATTCAGTTATAAGCATTGGTGCATATGCGTTTGATTTTTGCAATAATTTAACCGATGTTACCATTGGTAATTCTGTAACCAGTATAGGTTCTAATGCATTTGAGAATTGCAGCAGTATGACATCACTAATTATTGGCAATTCGGTAACTGATATTAATAGTTCTGCTTTTCGCAATTGCAGTAGTTTGACATCGGTGGTCATTCCCAATACAGTAACAACTATTGGTGAAGGTGCATTCAGCGATTGCAGTAATTTGACATCCTTAAGTATTGGTAGTTCAGTTTTGAGCATTGGATTTCGAGCATTTTCTGAATGTAATAATCTTTCAAAGGTTATTATTCATAGTACAGTACCACCAGTTATACCACAAGACATTTTCCCGATGCTTGAAATCATTTATGTCCCAGCCGAATCGGTTGAATCTTACAAATCAACAGAAATATGGAAGTTAAAGGAAATAACACCATTTGCTATTGTATCTGTTAGTAGTTCTGACAGTGCATCAGGTGTTGTTTTAAGCGACAGTCTTATGTTTGGTAATGAGCCTTTAACTATAAGTGCTATACCATCCGAAGGATTCCACTTCGTTAAGTGGAGCGATGGTAATTCTGATAATCCACGCGTTTATTCAACAACAAGCGACACATCTTTTACAGCGTTGTTTGAATTCCACACAATAATAATAGATTCTGCCAAGGTTGCGACTTGCACAACAACAGGTTTAACCGAAGGGTCACATTGCTCTGTTTGTGGTGAAGTTATAGTAGCACAAAAAGAAACACCAATGTTAGAACACACTGCTGTTGCAGATGCCGCTGTACCAGCAACAGTAACTACAGATGGTTTAACTGAAGGTTCGCATTGCTCTGTTTGTGGAGCCGTTTTGGTTGCACAAGAAGTTATTCCTGCATTGGGAGAACAGGACGGCAATGGGAACCAAGGTGGTGGGAATGAGAATCAAAGTGGTAATAACACAAATCCTGCAACTGCAGTTTCAGAATCTGCTGCCCAAACAGTCAATATTTATGCTATTAGTAACACCATAGTAGTTGAGAATGCTATTGGGCAAATTCGTGTTTACAATGCAAATGGAGGATTAGTTGCTTTTTCAAACGAAGTAAATGCAAAAATAGAAATCAATGGCACGGGTGTTTATATAGTTAAGGTTGGCAGTGTGGTTAAACGGGTAGTTGTAAATTGACAATAAAAATTGTTTGAAAGTTTGCAATGTAAGGTCACCTTTTATGGTGGCCTTATTTGTTTGTTTTAGTTTAATATTATATTCTTTGTTTTAGGACTTGGTCGTTTTTCCCATATATTTGGAATTTATAATCGTATACAAAAAGATAAATCTGACAAGGATAGGTTATTTACACTATATGAAACAAATAAAAAAAATAGTTCTGCACAATTTTAAGCGCTTCAAGGATTTGGAGATAGAATTGAATCCGACAATAAATATTTTCATTGGTGATAATGAATCAGGGAAAAGTACAATTCTACAAGCCATTGATTTAGTCTCCAGAGGAAGTCATTCAAGAATTGAAGATATAGGGATGGAACGACTATTTAATGTAGATGTTATAACCGACTTTATGCGTGGAGAGAAAAAACAAGAGAACTTGCCTAAAATGTTTGTGGAATTATATTTAAATGAGCAACAGGAAATAATATTAAATGGGAAGAACAATTCAAAAGGCGTTGAATGCGATGGTATTAAATTAGTATGTGAACCTAATCTTGAATTTAGTGAACAAATACATAATGTGTTGAATAATGGAGACTCGTTTCCATTTGAGTTTTACTCTATTAAATTTGACACATTTCAAGGAAGCGCCTTTAATGGGTATAGCAAACAATTAAAAACTATTTTCATTGACAATTCGCAAGCAGGTAGTTTATATTCAATGAACGAATATGTAAAGAGTATATATAATTCTAGAATTAATTCTGAACATCGTATTAGCATAAAGCACCAGTATCGCACATATAAAGACAAATTCAAACGAGACGTACTTGATACATATAATGATAAAAAGGAAGAATTGGCCTTTGCTCTTAAAAACACACCTCAATCTAATATAGAAACAGACATTACCATTCTTTCAAAGAATGTTCCAATTGAAAACAAAGGTATGGGAATTCAATGTTTCATTAAAACAGAATTAGCCTTGCAAAAGGCCGAGGAAGATATTGATGTAGTTTTAATAGAAGAACCAGAAAGCCATTTGAGTTACCTCAAAATGCTTGAACTGATTGATAAAATCGCAAATTCGGAGGATAGACAATTGTTTATTGCAACACATAGCGATTTAATAGCAACGAGATTGGACTTGAGAAAGTGTTTTTTAGTTAACAGCAATTCTAATAATGTTACTACATTAAATGGTATTTCGGAAGGAACGGCAAAATTTTTTGAAAAAGCCCCAGACAACAACTTGTTGAGATTTACATTATCAAAAAAAGTAATTCTTGTTGAAGGAGATGCCGAGTACATTTTAATGGATGCAATGTGTAAGAAAGTTTGCAACAAGGCTTTGAAAGATGTTGGAATTGGTGTTATTGCAGTAGATGGTAAGTGTTTTAAACGCTATTTAGAAATTGCTAAATTTTTAAACATCAAAACTGCTGTAATCACAGATAACGATGGAGATTACAAAAACAACATTGATAGTAATTATCAGGAGTATCAAACTGATGCAAACATTCATATTTATGCAGATAGCGATGATGCGAATCACACATTTGAAGTCTGTATGTATAAAAACAATCAAGAACTTTGCGATATGTTGTTTGAAACACCGAGGCGAAGTCTTGGAATTCAAGAATATATGTTAAAAAATAAATCTGAAGCAGCATTTCAACTTGCTACGAAAAGGATGGATGAAATTATTGTACCTCAATATATTATGAACGCCATACAATGGATAAACGACTGATATTGGCTGTGGCGGGTGCAGGAAAAACCACATATCTTGTCAATCAAATAGACTTGACAAGACGTTTTCTGATTGTAACATATACAAACAATAACGTCAATAATTTAAAAAATAAGATAATACGAAAATTCGGATATTTCCCTAAAAATATAATGCTATTATCTTATTTTCAATTTTTGTGGTCAATTTGTTATAGTCCCTATCTGAAAGACCGTTGCAATGCCAAAGGAATCACCTTCATAACCCCACATGAACAAACGAGATATACGCATAATAAAGCATTCTATATGACATCCAATGGTTATTTGTACAATAATAGAATAGCAAAATTATGTCAACATGCAAATATTTGTCAATTGATAGCCAATAGAATTGACAAGTACTTTGACTGTTTCTATTTTGATGAGGTTCAAGATTTGGCAGGACATGATTTTAATTTAGTATCTCAAATTATTCCACAAAAGACTGATGTCTTATTTGTAGGCGACTTTTTCCAACACACATTTGATACCAGTAGAGATGGTAATGTCAACAATGGCTTACATGAACAATTAATTAAATACTGTAAAAGATGGGAATTTGTTGGACTAACCATTGATAATACAACATTAAACAAAAGTTATCGTTGTTCTACTTCCGTTTGTGAATACGTAAGACACACTCTTTCAATTGACATACTTTCTCATAGGCACGATGAAAGTTTAATAAAGTATATTGACAATCAAAGGCTATTAGATGTATATGTGCAAAATGATTTGCCATTATTGTTTTATAGAGATAGGTCCAAATATATGTGTAATGGAATGAATTGGGGTGAATCGAAAGGATTGGACGATTTTGTTGATGTTGGTATTGTACTAAACAAAGAAACCTTAAAGCACTATAATAATCATTCTTTAAATATATTAGCTTCAAGTACCAAGAACAAACTATATGTGGCTTGTACTAGAGCCAAAAGGAACATATATTTTATACCATTTTATTTGATGGAGAAATATAGAATAAAGCAATAGATACTCAAAAAGCAAAGTTTAATAACGATAGTATTATTATATCTGCCAATACTAAAACAAATCGCAGATTGAATAACAAATATAATAATGGAAAATAACGACAAAGGAGAAATACTGCTTTATCAGACCGCTGACGGCGAGGCGAAAATTGAAGTTCGGCTCGAAAACGAAACTGTTTGGTTGAGTCTCGACAAAATGGCCGAATTGTTTCAACGCAACAAATCAACCATTTCAAGGCATATTAAAAATGTGTTTGAAGAGGGAGAATTGGATGCGAAAATGGTTGTTGCAAAATTTGCAACAACCACTCAACACGGCGCCATAAGCGACAAAACACAAACACATTTTGTTGAGTATTACAACCTTGATATGATAATCAGTGTTGGATACCGTGTGCATTCATACCGAGGCGTTCAGTTCCGAATGTGGGCCACTAAAGTGTTGAAGGAGTATGTTGTGAAGGGTTTTGCTCTCAACGACGACCTTTTGAAACGTGCTGGCGGTGGCAATTATTTCGACGAACTTCTTGCCCGCATTCGCGATATTCGCTCGTCGGAGAAAGTTTTTTATCGTAAAGTTCTTGAAATATATGCGTTAAGTATCGATTACGACCCAAAAACGGAAATGACACAGGAGTTTTTCAAAACGGTTCAAAACAAAATCCATTATTCAGTCCACGGGCATACAGCGGCAGAGATAATCTACGAACGCGCTGATGCGGAAAAAGATTTTATGGGGCTGACGTCGTGGACAGGGTCGTTGCCACAAAAAACAGATGCTGAAGTGGCAAAGAATTATCTTTCGCAGGAAGAACTTACCACGCTCAACCGCATCGTGAGTCTTTATCTTGACTTTGCGGAGTTGCAGGCCGAAGAACACCGCCCAATGTATATGAAAGATTGGGTATCAATACTCGATGATTTTCTGCGCATATCGCGGAAAGACATATTGACTCACGCAGGGCGAGTTTCGGCTCAACTTGCTAAAGCCAAAGCCGATGCAGAATATGACAAATTCAAAGAGCGCACCCAAAATGAGTTGTCGCCTGTCGAACTGCATTTTATCGAGCAATTCGAACGCGAGCAGAAAAAACTTAAAACAAAGGCAAATAAGTGAAAAACGTACAATCTGGCGGCCGCACTTGCTCAAATCCTACATTTATCTACTTTTATGCACTTTTTTAAACATCAATTTTAAAACCGCACTACAATGTTTGGTATTTCCGACCCTGGTATCTGGATTGTCTATCTGCTGTCGATTTTATGCGTGATAGGCTCGATAATTTTTGGCATAAAGTATTGGAACAAAGAAGACGATGCCGACAATCTTTAGTATTAACTATCAATAATTTATAGATGGAAAATTTTTCGATGTATATGATTGTGATGGTCTACTTCCTGGCCATCGCGTTTTTGGGATTTTTGGGCTATAAGAAGACGAAAAACTCAAAAGACTTTTTGATTGGCGGCGGCGAGATGAACCCCATCGTGATGTCGCTCTCGTATGGCGCCACGTTCATATCTGCTTCAGCCATAGTGGGTTTCGGCGGTGTGGCCGCAACCTTCGGAATGGGCATTCAGTGGCTGATGTTCTTGAATATGTTTGTGGGCGTGGTCATCGCCTTCATCATCTTCGGACGGCCAACGCGTCGCATCGGCGCGAAACTGCACGCCACATCGTTTGCGCACTTCCTTGGCGCCTACTATAACTCAAAGCGTATCAGGATTTTCGCCGCATCGGTCATCTTCCTTTGTATGCCGCTCTATGCCGCAGCCGTTCTGCGTGGCGGTGTGTTCTGTATGCAGGAAGTGTTCGGCATCAGTTTCGACCTTTCGCTGCTGATTTTCACCGTGATAGTGGCATCGTACGTGATGGCGGGCGGTATGAAGGGCGTGATGTACACCGATGCCCTGCAGGCCGTGATAATGTTCATCTGTATGGGTGTGCTGGTGTTCGGCGTTTACAAGGCTCTTGGAATGGGCTTTGCCGAAGCCAACCGCGCCTTGGAAGGAATCTCGAATCAGGTTCCCGAAAAACTGGCCGCCGTTGGCCACCAAGGCTGGACGGCAATGCCGCGCTTCGGGTCGCAGCAGTGGTTCACGCTTGTCACATCGCTGATTATGGGCGTGGGCATCGGCTGCCTGGCGCAACCGCAGTTGGTTGTGCGCTTTATGACGGTGAACAGCACCAAGAAACTGAATCAGGGTGTGGCCATCGGCTGCGTGTTCCTGATTATTACCGTGGGCGTCATCTACCACGTTGGCCCGCTGTCGAACCTTTACTTCTACCTGCACGACGGAAAAATCGCCGCCGATATGGTTGAAGCATCCGACAAGATAATCCCGTATTTCATTGGCCGCGTGATGCCTACGTGGTTCGTCACCATCTTTATGCTCTGCATTCTGTCGGCAAGTATGTCCACTTTGAGCGCACAGTTCCACACGATGGGTGCGGCCGCTGGCGGCGACATCTACGGCACTTACATCAACTCGGGCCGCCGCCTGAACCGCGAGCACAAAGACCGTATGACAATTATGGTTCGTTTGGCCGTATTGGTTTCGATATTAATCAGTTACATCATCTGCTTTGTTCTTGGCGAACATAGCGATTCGCCTGTCATCGCCATCAGCACATCGCTGTTTATGGGCATTTGCGCATCGGCGTTTCTGCCGTCGTATTTCTGCGCATTGTACTGGAAACGAGTGACAAAGCAAGGCGCTTTCGCGAGTATGATTGTGGGTGTGGTGGTGACCATTCTGCTGCTGCTGTTCATCCACGCCAAAGAAGCCACGGCGCTGGGCGTCTGCAAGGCTCTGTTCGGCACCGACGTGCTCATCACCGACGGAATGATGAAGTTCATCGACCCGATTATGTTTGCCTTCCCGCTATCGTGCATCACCATTGTGGTGGTTAGTTTGCTGACGGGAAAGAAGAAAAAGAAGATTGCCGCATAATAAACCTGCTGTCAATCTGTGATTTATATATGATTCCAGCAATTCCGAAATACGGGGTTGCTGGATTTTTTTTGTGTAAAAAGCCAAATCTCAAGCTAAATGCAGAATAAATGTTTTGCTGTACGATTTTAGTTTGGAAAAGAAGGTTGAAAAACGGAATCTGCAGAATCTTACGTTTGAATAAAACGGGTGTAGATCAACTTCGCCCTTTCAGAGCTTCGTCTTCTTCGGCGGTGTCGTCTTTCATCAGCGGCAGGCTGGCGCTTTTGCGGACAGCCCAGATGCGAATCAGAATCACTGACGATGCGCTCAAAATCTCGCACATGGCATTGCCGATGCCAATTTTCTGGCAGATATAGAAGATGAAACCGCCTAATATGCAGGCTGTTGCGTAAACGTCTTTGCGGAAGATGAGCGGCACTTCGTTGATGAGTGTGTCGCGCAGAATACCGCCCGCCGCGCCCGTCAGCGTGCCCATGATGATGTTCACCCAAATAGGAAATCCCGCTGCAAGGCTTTTCTCGAATCCCACAACAGTGAACAGACCAAGCCCGATGGCATCGAACAGGAACATTGTGGTGTTCATTCGAACCAGTTGCTTGCCGAGAATTATCACCAGCAGAAGTGCAAAACCAGTGACAATCAGATATGAAGGCTGAAGCATCCAAAACGGCGTGACGCCGAGCAGTAGGTCGCGGATGGTGCCGCCGCCCACAGCCGTCACCAAACCGACAACGTAGGCGCCAAACCAGTCGAATTTCTTCGCCGCCGCCATGCGGATTCCGCTTATCGCGAAAGCGAACGTTCCGATGTAGTCGAGTATGATGGTGAAAGTCATGGAAGTTAGGTATTGGGGGGTAGGTGTTAGTTAATTACGAATTTTGAATTACGAATTACGACCATTGTCCGTTGTCTGTAGTCTAAATAACAATTGCTTCTGGTTCTATTTTTACACCAAAATTTTCAAACACAGCGTTTTGCACGTATTGCGCCACATCAATGATGTCACGTCCTGTGGCGCCGCCCAGATTGACGAGCACCAACGCCTGCTGTGTGTGTACACCTGCCGTTTTTGCCGCATTGGTATAGCCTTTCAGTCCGCAGCGGTCAATCATCCAGCCGGCGGCAACCTTCACGCGGCCTTCGCCCGCAGGATAGGTGACCATGTCGGGAAACTTGGTCAAGAGTTTTTCGGCCACAGCAGCATCAACCGTTGGGTTTTTGAAGAAACTGCCAACATTGCCCAGCACTTTCGGGTCGGGCAGTTTGCTGTTGCG
>JAEEGK010027638.1_pt1 | contig 11442 bp, 9 predicted proteins | sample 8958771 | NCBI WGS metagenome assembly JAEEGK01 (sample SAMN16246547, study PRJNA631951) | gut metagenome | biome: gut microbiome; feature: rumen; material: SC-attached | host: Bos | place: Iran: Karaj | collected 2018-10 | reverse complement strand
GGGTCGCCGCCTTCCTTGAAGAGTTCTTTGTAGATTTTCTTACCAATGACACACACCTTGCGATGTTCGAGGATATCCATGTCGTTGAGGTAGCGCCCGTAGTACATCTTAGGCTCCATCACCTTCGCAAGTTCGGGGAGGGTGCCTTGAATCCTCGGCGTCGTTTTCTGGTCGCCATAATAGGCCGTGTTGCTGCCTCCCCACCGTGAAAAGATCATCGGCACCACAGCGTCAAGTTCGGGCACACGCTGTTTCAGGCGGTCGATATCCTTGTAGTCCATGCTCCACCAACGGCCCTTGCGGAATCCCTTGTAGGGCTTTGTCGTCTGCTCGGCGCCGATGATGACGGTATTCTGGGCGAAGCCCTCGAAGGTCTTGTCGAGTTCCTCCCTCATGGCCTTGCCGCCGCCCATCAGTCCCACGAGCATGAACACGCCCCAGAACACGCCGAATCCTGTCAAGAATGAACGCGCCTTGTTACGTGTCAGCGTGTCAAGTATTTCCCTGTATGAATCTAAATCTATTCTCATGTTCTATCTTCAATCTACAATGTTCAATCTGCACGGAGTGCTTCAATGGGTCGGATGCGCGAGGCCTTGTAGGCTGGAATCAGTCCTGCGATGGTGCCTGCGATAATCATCACCATCGTCGCCTCGAAACAAACATCAAGGCCTACAGTAGGATCCACGAAGAGTGTCAGCTGTACGACACCGAGGTCGGTCACATCGTGACCTAATGTCGCGTCCATATACTCATTGGCTGCAATACCTAAGAGCATGCCTACATAGCCGAAGAAGGTGGTGATAATCACACTTTCGGTGATAATCAGTTTCAGGATGTTCCAGGGCTTGGCACCAATGGCCTTGCGGATACCAAACTCGTGAGTCCGCTCTTTTACGGTAATCAGCATGATATTGGATACGCCCACGATTCCTGAAAGCAGCGTAAACAATCCTACGACCCAAAGGAAAGTGTGGATGACGTCAATACCTTGTTCCATCTGCATGCTCTGTGTATAGCCATTCCAGATCCAGATACTACGTTCGTCCTCAGGATGAGCCTGGTGGTTGGCATTGAGCCTTCTACGGTACTTATTTTCAAAGTCTGTGTTCTCATCCCCTGTCTTGAGGCCGTGGAAGGTAAACTCGATGTGTCCCAAATCATCCGTGTTGGCACCATAGATGCTCTTGATGGTGGAATAAGCCGAGTAGGCACTGCTCTCGCCGTCGCCAGGATTCTTGTAGATACCCACGACCTTGAAGGCGAAGTTGCCCACCTTGACATACTTTCCAATGAGCGTCTTGTAGTCCTTCGGCTCCAGTTCCTTGGCCTGCTTATCGTTGAGCACGAGCACCTTGCGCTTCTCCTTCTGGTCAATCTCATTGATGAAGCGGCCACAGAGCAGCTCCTGCTTCACAATCTTCGAGTGGATGGGATACACACCGGCGACCTGCAAACTCATATAGTTCTCTCCATTGGTCACAGTGGCACTCATGTTATAGACTGCGCCCACTTCATCGATGTTCGCCTTGAACTCCGAGTCGGTGGTGGTGAGGTCTTTCGTGTTCAGTCTGATCCAGCGTCCTTCGCTCAAGCCGTTATATGCCTTTGAAGTCACACTACCGTATGCCTCCATCGAGTTCGTCAGGAAGTCGTTGTGTTGCTTCATGGTGGCGTTGATCAGTCCGTTACCCGCCCCCAGCAGCACGATAATCATGAAGATGCCCCACGCCACAGCGAAGCCAGTAAGCGTCGTGCGGAGTTTGTTCCGCCGAGCCGTCGACCATATTTCTGTGATTATATCTCGCATACTTCCGTGGTTTACTTCATCAGTCCTCCGCTGCCGAACGGCGAGGCATTGTGGTTGAGGTTCTCCTCAATCTGGCCAATGATACCGTCTTTGATGTGTACTATCTTGTTCGTCTCGTTCGCCACACCGCTTTCGTGCGTTACCACCACGATGGTCATGCCGTCTTCCTTGTTCAGCTGCTTCAGCAACTGCATCACCTCCACAGAGGTCTTCGAGTCGAGTGCGCCCGTAGGCTCGTCGGCCAGGATAATCTGTGGATGGGTGATGAGTGCTCGGGCTATTGCCACGCGCTGCTTCTGTCCTCCCGACAGCTCATTGGGGTAATGTTCGGCCCAGTCGAGGAGGCCCAGACGCTCCAGATACTCCAGAGCCATCTGATGACGCTTCCTCCTGGACACCCCTTGATAAAATAATGGCAACTCAACGTTTTCCACGGCAGTCTTAAACGAGATGAGATTAAACGACTGGAAGATAAAGCCTATCATACGGTTACGGTAGTCAGCCGCCTTGCGCTCCGACAGGTTCCAGATGGGCACGCCCGCCAGCTCGTAGGTTCCCGAGTCGTAGTTGTCGAGGATGCCGAGGATGTTCAGCAGCGTACTCTTGCCTGAACCCGAGGCTCCCATGATACTCACGAACTCACCCTTCGCAATGTCGAGGTTGATGCCTTTCAGCACGTGCAGCGGCTGCGCCCCGAAATAAGTCTTGTTGACGTTGTCTAAGTGTATCACTGTTTCCTGGTTTTTATCCTTTAAACTTATTATGTGCGACTCATTCATTGTCCGCAGCAGCCTGTCTGCCGGCCATCTCCAAGAGGTCAGCCAGGCAGGGCGCCGGGCCATAGAACTCCTCACTGATGGTGACTGCCACGTGCTGTGCTGTATCGAGCAGATGCTGCAGCTCGCGCTGTATCTCTGCCCTCGTCAGCTCATGGTCGCCGCAGCCGGCAATCAGGTGGTCGGCCCGATGGTACTGATGGAGCAGGCATGACACCTCCATCTGTTTCAGCTGCGGCATATAATAGTCGGGGCCAAAGCCGCCGAAGATGCCATCGCCAAGGACCACCTTACCAAAAGGCACCAGCTGGTCGTCCGTTCCGTGGTAGGCTAAGATGGGACACGGCTTCCGCTGCCAGCAGAGCGTATCAGTGTCAGCCAGCCACACACCGCCAGCCAAAGGCACCACGGCGGCATAGTTGAAGTCTGTTGGCAGCTTGGCCGTAGCCAAGGGATGACTGTTGCACAGCAAGTATTCTGCCGTCAGACTGTTGATGGCCCCTGCCGACGAGCCGCAGATAATGATACGGCTGGTGTCGGCCTTCCACTCATCAGCATGGTCAATCACAAACCTCGTAGCATCGTAGAGATCTTCCACGCCCATCATCACTGCCTGGGAATAAGAAGAAGCGAAATTGGTGGAGTCGATGGCTATGCCCTGCTCTTTCAGCTGGCGTATGCCCAGCCGATAGTCGATGCCGATGCTGATGTATCCCTGACGGGCAAAGTCCTCCAGGATGCGCCTGCCGTCGCGCCGCGAACCTGTCTCCCATCCTCCCCCAAAGGAGAAGATGAAGACTGGCCGCAAGGCGTCAGCCTGCCGATGGCCTGCTTCGGAATAGACGTCCATCGTCAGTTGTTGACCCTCCTTTTCCGCATATTGGAACGAGCTTTTGCCTATTCCCTTTTCTTCTGTCTGACTCTGGCAGGCGGCAAAGAGACAACCGGCGGTCAGCAATAAAAGACTAAATGTTTTTTTCATCATCTTTTTCATTTTATTGTTGATATTCTATCTGTTGAGGTGCTGCCATGTGCCCACGACGTCCTCGATGCCCAGGTGCAGCAGACTCATCTGGCGGAAGAGCTCGGGCAGCTGCTGTTCGAGGAAAACCTTGCGGCGCTCCTTCAGGATGCGCTCGCGGGCGCCGGGCGTGACATAGTAGCCCAGGCCGCGCTTATTATATATAATGTTCTCGCGCGAGAGCTGTTCGTAGGCCTTCACCGCCGTGTTCGTGTTCACCTCCAGCATGACGGCATACTCGCGCACCGACGGGATGCGGTCGTCGTCCTGGTAGGTCTCGGCCAGGATCTCGTCGCACAGGCGGTCGGCCATCTGCTGGAAGATGGGTTTGTCATTCGAGAACATCATACGTTGAACCATTTATGATGCACCAGTTGCAGACGGCAGAAGAGTCTGTAGCTGAGCCAGATGTTAAACACGGTGAGGACGGCCATCACGATGTTGCCGACGGTTCGCGGCACGTCCAGACTGATGTGTAAGTGCGTATGGTCGGGCAGCACGAACTTGGCGATGAATCCCGCGATGAGCGTGATGGCAAAGATGGCGGTCATGGTGCTGACGCTAGTCCAGATGAAGGGGTGTTTGCGGAAGAGGACGCCGCCGAGCACGAAGAGCGAGAGGGAGAAGAGCTGAGCCAGCAGACTGTTGAAGAAATGGAAGGGGGTGTCCTCCGTCAGCATGCCAAGGCCGAAGATGATATGGTCGTGACCCAACAGCAGTTGGATGACCATGCGCAGCAGCGTGGCGACGAGCAGGGCGGCGATGACGAGCAGGGGGATGTAGAGGAGCACATAGACCAGTCGCGCACAGAACTTCTCGGCGTTGCTGGCCGGCAGCATCAGCATGGTGGTGCGCTGCTCCTTCGTGCGGGCGTTGCCGAGGATGCCGCTGGCGTAATAGTAGGTCAGGACGAACACCATGCTGACGCACATCATCATGCCAACCTCCACGCTCTTCGGTCCAGGCTCCTGGAACATGTTCACGATGAGGATATAGAATGCTTGCAGGACCAGGAATCCGACGATGAAAGCCAGGGTGTGGGTGAGCATCGTCTTCTTCTCGGTGACGATGTTCCACTTCAAGGTCTGGAGGAAACGGTGGAAATCGAAGTTTTTCATTTTGTAAGTCCTTTGGTTACGGCGTTAAACAATAATTCCAGATTCACGAGTGTCTCGGCCTCGCCTGCCTCGCGGCGGGCCATGACGATGTTGCCCTGCAGCGACGGTTCGGCGTAGATGACAGTGTCATCGAGGTTGCCGGGCTGACGCACCTCGAAGACATACTTGTCGGTGATGTCGGCCATGCTGGCGTTCATCAGCATACCGTCCTCGGAGAGGATGAGGATATGGTCGAGCAGCTGCTCCACATCGTGCACCTGATGGGTGCTGACGATGATGAGGCGGTCGTCGGCCATGCACTGCGCCACCACCTTGCGGAACTGGCTCTTCGAGGGGATGTCGAGGCCGTTGGTGGGCTCGTCCATCAGCAGGAGCTTCGTGCCGGCGGCCAGGGCCACAGACATGTAGGCCTTCTTCTTCTGTCCCATCGACAGCTGACCGAGGTTCATGTGCTGGGGCAGTTCGAAAGCCTCCAGACAGCTGTCGAGCACTTCGCGGCTGAAGCGCGGATAGAACGGCAGGAGCAGCTGTACGTATTCGTCGAGCGCGATGGCAGGCAGCTCGAAGTCCTCGGAGACGAGGAACATATCGCTGAGCACCTCGGGCAGGCGCTGTCCGGCCGAATGTCCGAAGATGCTGACGGTGCCCTCCTGCGGGCGCAGCAGACCGGCGATGAGGTGTAACAGGGTGGACTTGCCCGTGCCGTTCTTTCCCAGGAGGCCGTAGATGCTTCCTTCTTTCAACGACAGGCTGAACTGGCTGAGCACTGGTCGTTTCTGGCCAGGGTAGCGGTAGGAGATGTTACTGATGTTAATCATAGAGGTATGTATTAATAATGTGTATCGGTGTAATACTTTAATAGTACACTGCAAAGGTAGATGTTTTGGCGCAACCCCGCAAATATTTCGGCAAAAAAGTGATTTCCCTTAACACTTTTTAAGTACTACCTTGCCCGCCGCCCGCCGCAGGGCTGGTGGCCATGCCTGTCCCATCATGCCATCACCAAAGAGAGGGCTGCCCGCAGCGGGCAGCCCTCTCTTTAATGTTATCAGGTGAAGCGGCAATTACTTGCGGACGACCTTCACGGTCTTCACTACGCCGTTCTGCTCTGTCTGCTTGATGAGCAGGCCCTTCTGAGCACCGGTCACCTTGCGGCCCTGCAGGTCGAAGTAGACAGCAGCGTTGGCCGTGTTGATGTCCTTGATGCCAGTGGTGATGGTGCCGTCCATCCAGATGATGTCGGTAGCATTGCGCTCGCCGCCGCCGTAGTAGATGCTCTGGATACCAACGTTAGTGAACGTCTTTGCCTCTTCAGTGGGGTTGAAGTAGAAGAGGGAGCCGCCACGATAGATGTCGTAGTTGTCATCATAGTTGTAAGGTATCTCGACCATATCCTCATCCACATACGTGTATTCGGCTGCGGTCACGGTGTAGGGCTGCTGTACGCCGTCCTTCTCTACCCATACGGTGTAGAAGAGCTTCGAGGCGAGCAGTACGTTGCCCTCGGTGTCCTTGGCGGGGATGGAGAAATAAGCCTTGGGCAGGTTGTCCTGCAGATTCACTTCGCCAATCTCGGGATCGGCGGGAGTGGCGGCAAACTCAGCAATCTTCTCTATCTCAACAGCTGAGAACACCTGATAGGGATAGACAAGGAACTTACTGCCGTTGGTGGCGATGATCTGGTCGGTGGAGAAGCGGTTGTTCTCGGCATCGTAGTTCAGCACGATGTCCTCGAAGCCTTCGAGGTCGTCGGTCAAGGCTGCGACATAGAAGTCGTAGACGGAGAACCAGCTGCTGATGAAGCCCATGTACTGGTTGGCCGGGATGGTGACGGTCTTGCCGTCCTCACTCAGTGTGCCCTTCATCCACATGTCGGTGGTGTTGGAGGTAAAGCCCTGGAAGTAGACATCGCTGCCGTCGAAGGCCACCTCAACCTGGGTGCTGTAGGATTCCATCTCGATACCTGACGTCTCGTCGTCATCATCAGCTTCCTCGTCATCCTCGGAAGTGCTGATCTCCATAGCGGTGAAGAGATAGCTTTCGGTCTGCAGGCCCTCGGGCAGTGCGACAGGCTCCTGCACAGCAGGCTCGCCTTCGTAGAAGATGGAGTAGACCCAGAAGCCCCACGGGTTGAGCTCTTCCTCGCCGTTGTTATCTGCAACATACTTCGTGACCTGCTTCAGGGTCTTTGCCTCTGCATCGTAAGCATACTCGATGTCGCAAATGTCCTCGTCGTCGAAGCCCATCATGAACTCCTTGCCATATTCGTCTCTGCCGACAAACTGTCCGCTGGGGAAGGTGGCGATGCCGTCGGCTACGGTACCCTTCAGCCAAGCCTCCTCGAAGTAGTAGGACAGGCCTTTCACGTAGATGTCATTGCCGTCGAAGGCCACCTCTGCAGCACGAGCCACGTCGTTGCCGCTCTCGCCGTCGCTAAAGAAGCCTTCCAAAGCCCATGCCTGAGCTTCCACGCCCTCGGGCAGCTCCACGAGCGGAGGCAGCACCAGTCCGCCTTCGGTATAGACAGCCTCCTCTAAGTAAGCATAGACGCCTGCCTCATCAGCGTAGGCCGACTCAGCGACGTAAATGCCGTCAGCCAGGGTGAGGGTGCGGGTCTCTGCGTCGAAGTCGAACACGAACTCAGGCTCATAGATGATATTGCTCTCCTCGTCCACTGTGAAGCCGACGATGAACTCGAGGCCTTCCTCGTCCTCACCGACAAGCTGACCGCTCTTGAACACCACCTGGTTGTTCTCATTGAGCGTACCCTTTACGAAGCCGTCGGGGAAGTATTGGGCTGCCAGGCCCTGCACATAGACGTCGTTGCCGTCGAAGGCCACCAAGCGTGTCTCCTCCACAGTCTGCTCCGACCATCCGAAGACACTGTTAACGGCACCTGTGGCGGTCAGGGTGAACTCCTCAGGCTCCACGCCCTCGGGCAGCTCAACCAGCTCAGGCTTCTCCTCGATGGTGTAGTAGAACTCCAGCGCCACTTCGCCTTCCTCATTCTTCACGCCAGTGATGCTCAGCGTGTAGTTGCCAGGCTCTGTGATCTCTCCGAAGGATTGGGAGAAGGGGATGTGCAGCGTGTTGTCCGTAATGGTAAAGCCGTTAGTAGCGTAGGTAGTCATAGTCGTCTCGTTGATCAGGCTTGCTGATGCATCCTCAGCCAACGTGATGTCGTAGTTGTTGAACTTGATGTCAAAGTCGGTAAAGCTCTCTACCACGCCCTCGGCAGGAGTGATGATGAAGTCGGGTGCGGGACCGAAGGTGATGTCGTCAACAAGCAGATAGAACATATCGGTGCAGTTGAAGTGACGGATAGCGACGTAGCCCTCCTGACCTTCGAAGCTGCTGAGGTCAACGATATACTGGTACCAGTTGCCCTGTACCTTGCTGGGTGAACGGAAGATGCCGCGTGCGCTGGCCGGCTGGCTGTCGGTGCGCGAAGCAGTCATCGTCCACTCCTGCAGCATCTCGAAGTCCTCGGGATCGGTGTTGCCCTTCGTAGAAACGAGCACGCCGAAGTGTTCTGCGGGATAGCTGGCATCCTGTGCGCAAGCGTAGAACATGAGGGCGCCCTCGAGCTTCACCTTGGGAGACACGAGATAGTTGTCGGGTGTCAGCGCGCCAACGCCGTTAGCGTAGCTCTGTGACATGACTGCCGTTGTGCTGCCGTTGTGACCCGCGTTTCCTGAGTTTCCTGAGTAAACAGTCCAGTCATAGCCGTCGCCGTCAGCATCGATGGTCGTCCAGCCCTGCAGTGTGCCGTCCTCGAAGTCGAAGCCAGCGATAGAAGCATCCTTGCCAACGGTGACGTCGATGCTGTTGATCTGGCTGTTGGCAGCGATAGCCACCACTACGGTCTGGGCTTCGCCAGTCCAGGTGGCAGCCTTAGCCTCTGCATCGTTAGGAATGGCTTCACCCTCTACGGTGTTGGCACCCCACTTTCCGTTGTGGTTGAACACAATCTGTGTGATGACCTTTCCCTCGGGAACCTCGAAGGTCAGCGTGCCGCTATAGACACGCAGCTGAGGACCGGCGCTGGTGCTCCAGAAGCGGTTGGGAGTGTTGGATGTGCTGGGAGAGACGGTCAGCGTGACAGCACCTTCCGTGAGTGCCAGAGCCTCGGTGATGTCGCCATCAGTGACACCTGTTGCCGACGTGGCCACATCCATCTTGTTGAAGTTGAAGGTAGCAACCTCAGGACCGGAGTAAGGCTTGATGTCAAACCACTGAATCTCAGTGGCGTTCTTCTCACCACCGCCAGTGTAGATGCTCTGGATGCCAATCTTGTTCCACTGGTCTGAGTAGAGATCGTTCAGATAGATCGTTGAGCTGTAGAAGTCATAGTTCTCCGAGAAACCGTAAGGAATCTCAGTCATGTCCTCTGTCAGATTGGTGTGCGTTTGCGGAGTGAAGGTCAGCGGAGCAACGTCGCCCTCGATGTCCGTATAAATGATGTACGAGAGTTTTGAGCTGACCATGCCGTCGCCATTCACGTCCACGTTGGGAACGTTGAAGTTGATAAACCAGCCATAGTTGCCACTCTCCAGACTGATGATTTCGGGGTTGGCAGGCATGGCAGCCTTCTCAACGACGCCCTTCAGCACGGGGTCGGTGGCCCATACGTCAATGTATTTGTTACCCAACACGGAGTACACATCGCCTGTGGCGGTGTATGTATCTGTCTCGGGGTCGTAGGTGAACACAGCCTCTTGATAGAAGAAGCTGTCATAGCCTGAATAGTTGCCCAGCAACTGATTGCCAGGGAAGGTAACGGTATTGCCATCCTTCGTTCCCTTAATCAGAGCCTCGGGAATATAAGAGCTGAAGCCTCTGAGATAAACGTCATTGCCGTCAATACCCACTGCAGCTGTGCTGCTGGCAGCATTGCCGTTGTAGTCAGTGTAAGACATGGCATACTCTGCAAACTCCAGTCCCTCGGGAGCTATCACTACCTCAGGACCAACAGGCTCGTCCTTGGTGAACACTGGGTTGTACCAGAAGCAGTAAGCCTGAACCTCTTCGGCTGAAGCGCTCTCGATGATATACGGTGTGACTGCCGTCAGCACACCCTCAGCGCTGTCAAAGGTGAAGACGATGTCACAAACTGTTTCGCCATCCTCACTGCCTACGATAAACTCGTCGCCGTATTCATCTGTGCCAATCAGCTGGCCATTAGCAAAGGTAGCAGTTGTTCCGTCGAGAGAACCCTTGATCCATCCCTCTGCGAACCAATAGGCCAGACCCTGCACGTAGATGTCAGTGCCCACTACGGCCACCTGCACCGATGCCATGTCGCCAGTGGCTTCTGTAAAGCCACCCTGGGCATTGATGTAGAATGATCCGTCTGCGGTGTAATAGGTCTCAGGTGTAGCACCGTCAGGCAGTGTTACCAGTTCTGCGGCAGCTCTCTTCAGTGCCTTCTGGCTGGGCTGCTGAGCCTTGCGGTCAATGCCCTTCACGGGAAGCGTGCGCTGCTGCGCATTGAAGACTGTCGCATGCCTTAATAGGTCTTGCGAACCCATGACTGACCTCTTCGGCCCGGCAGCGAAAGCCACCATGACGCTCAGAAGGGCAATCATCAAGAATGTAATTTTCTTCATAAGCTAATGAGTTTAATTAATAAATAATGTGAATAAAAAAAGATGTTTTTGTACTATTTTATCATTACAAACGGCAAAATTATATATTTTTATTCTTTCCTGCAAAAAAAAAGCAACATTTTGTGGAAAAAACTTGCAATTTTGTGCCGTGAGAAACGTTATTTACAAAAAATGATACATTTATGAGAAACACAGGGCATCCTTTGGAGCGATTTTTGTGCTGCCCCGTATGCGGCAGCCGTGAGTTTGTGGTAAACAATGTGAAGAGCAAGCATTGCAGGGCGTGCGGCTTCACCTACTACGCCAACCCTTCGTCGGCCACGGCGGCATTCATCATCCGCGACGGCTGTCTGCTGGTGGCGCGGCGTGGCAAGGAACCGGCCAAGGGCACGCTGGACCTGCCCGGCGGCTTCGTCGATATGGACGAGACGGCGGAGGAGGGCATGGCGCGCGAGATACGCGAGGAGACAGGACTGGAGGCGCGCACCATGAGTTACCTCTTCTCTATTCCCAACCTCTACGAGTATTCGGGCATGACGATTCACACGCTCGACATGTTCTATCGTGTGGACGTCGATGCCGACGCCGTGCCCCGTGCCGACGACGATGCGGCCTCGCTGCAGTGGATACCTCTCGGCGAGGTGCAGCCGGCACTCTTCGGACTGCACAGCATCCGCAGCGGCGTGGAACGGTTCTTGGAAAGAGAACATAGCATGCGGTAGTCGTCTGTTGTGGATAAGGGACACTGTTTCGTCTATGCATCAGCGCAGCACAAAAAAGTCCGAAGCCTTCGGACAGACAGTCCGAAGCCTTCGGACGGAGTGTCCGAAGCCTTCGGACAAAGCGTCCGAAGCCTTCGGACAATTTTGAGGGCCGCTGATTTTGTGAGTTGATACCGCTACGCGGCCTGAGAAAAACCAATAAAAACCAATAAAAACAAGAAAAACAATTTTGGGACAATAGCTACGGGTAGGCGCGTTAGCGGGAATGGGGACGCAAGAACTACCCTTTATACACATCTCGGAGGGAGTAGCCCTGAAGGGGCGGCAGAATATAGGCAGGGGCAACGCCCCTGTATAGCACAGCACAACAACAAGCCCCGAAGGGG
>JAEEGK010027635.1_pt1 | contig 11443 bp, 10 predicted proteins | sample 8958771 | NCBI WGS metagenome assembly JAEEGK01 (sample SAMN16246547, study PRJNA631951) | gut metagenome | biome: gut microbiome; feature: rumen; material: SC-attached | host: Bos | place: Iran: Karaj | collected 2018-10 | reverse complement strand
CCAGAATTACCGCCAGTAATGTCGTTGGTGGTCAGGAAGCAAGCAGGCAGCGAACCATCAGCCATGGCATAGCGACCGAAATCACGCTTCTGGATCAGTTCTTTCAACTTGGCAGGTACCACAAATTCAGGATTTGTAGGATCTTCCTTCTCCAACACACCATCAGCCGTGGTGTAGTATTTATATTTCACCGCATCACGAGGTTCGTAGCTCTTCACGTTGCCATAAGTCAGACGCATGGTAAAGTTAGCGTCACTGTAAGCAGGAGCGTTCTTCATTTCGTTTAGACCACGGATGTAAGCCTTATGCTCCAGAGTCAGGTCATCCTGTCCTGTATAAGCATCAATGGTTTTGTACATACAATCCTGTACAGAGCGCATATAAGCCAATGATGGATCCTTATCAATAGCCTTGATGGTAGGCTTCTTTAGGAACTTCTCCAAATTAGTACTGTTGGCCAAGATGGAGTTGTTGTAGATATTATCCACGTATGCATCGAAATCCGTCACTGTTTGATAGAAGTCTGGCAGCTCAGGCAAAGTAAGGAACTCAGCCATAGCAGGTAGAATGGCCTTTGCCACTGCACGGTCCACCTCATGGTCGTAGTCCTTGTTGTGTATCTGATCGAAGACCTGTCTCAGTTCGTTTTTAGCACCCTCGATCGCTACATTGTCCTTATTTTTGATAGCCTCTTTCAGTTGGTCCATAAGATCAATAGGAGTGCGGAACTCGATGGCACTGTAGAACGATTCTGTCAGGTAATCCAGCTGACGCTCCACAGGGATCATCTTTTCTACTGCAGCATTTATGCGGTCCACCACACCTTCATACTCGGGTTTACCCTTTGCGAAGAGGTTGAACTGACGCTCCTGTTCGGCCTTGGTTTCCAGCACCTTATTTTTGATGATAGCCTCGTTCATGCCGATAGAATTCTTCCAGTAGTTGCTGCTTCCAGCAAACTTGTTGGCATACTGTATGCGCGTCTTGTCGCTGGCAGCCATTTTCTCGCGCAGCACCTCCAAGCGTACGCCACGCACGTCGATCTCAGCCTGATTGGTAGTCTCCATACGTTCACGCACTTCCGATGCAGTGAGGTAGCGACTGGTACTTCCTGGGAATCCCAGAATCATGGCATAATCATTCTCATTCAGTCCCTTCAGTGAGATGTTCAGGTACTTTGGAGTCTTCAGAGGCACATTGTCGGCACTGTAAGGAGCAGGTTCCCCGTTCTTATCGGCATAGATGCGGAACACGCTGAAGTCACACGTATGACGAGGCCACATCCAGTTGTCCGTCTCCCCACCGAACTTACCGATGCTGGAAGGAGGAGCAGCCACCATGCGTACATCTGGATACACTTTATAATAGATAAGGTAGAAGCTGTTACCAGCATAGAACGGATACACCTGAGCGCGAATACCAGGCTTGCCATTCAGTTCGCTCTGAGCCATCAGTCGCTGTGCCAGTTCATTCAGATACGTTCTAGTCATCGCATTCACCTCGGTAGTCTTTCCACTCTTGATGTCCTCGTTCACCACATCAGTCACATCGATGATGCTGTGTACGAAACTGAAGCTCAGTCGCTCGTTTGGCAGCTCATCTTCCAGTCGCATGGCCCAGAAACCATCTGTCAGATAGTCGTGCTCCACGGAACTATGACGCTGAATGGCACTGTAGCCACAGTGATGATTGGTCAGCACCAAGCCATCAGGAGAGATAATCTCACCCGTACAGCCACCTCCGAAGATACCAACGGCATCTTTCAGAGAAACACCATTAGGATTATAAATGTCTTCAGCTTCCAGTTTCAGACCTTGTTTTTTCATCAGGTCGATGGAATGCTGTTGTTGCATGAGTTGGAGTAACCACATACCCTCATCGGCTTGTGTTTGGAGGGTAAACAATGCAGCCACAGCTGCAAGGAGGAAATTCTTAAGTTTCATTTCTTAAAAAATCTTATCTAAGTTTAATAAATAGGCATGTTGCAGTCAATAATGTGCAAAAATACATAAAACATTTGAACATACCTTTTTTGTGAGAAATTTTCTTTCAGAATATTTCTATCTTTGTCTGCTGTTAAAAATAAGACAATGGTTTTTGATTCACGACATAGTATCTTGGGTATGCTTGTAGCGCTGCTAGCCTTGTTCACTTCCTGCAGCAGTACGTACCAAATCACAGGCAACTCGGATATTACATCTCTTGATGGAAAAAAACTATCTCTCCGCACGCTGGAGAATGGCCAGTGGGTAGAGGTGGATTCTGCAGAAGTGGTACATGGTATCTTTTCCATGAACGGTAAGGCCGACACTACCCGTATGGTGACCCTCTATTTCGACAATGAAGGACTGATGCCTATCATTTTGGAGAATGGAGATATCAGCGTGTCTATCTCCAACCGCTCGCTTCAGGCACAAGGAACCCCAATGAATGATGCCCTTTATGATTTCATCAGCATGCGCAACAGCTTGGAACTGCAGATGGGTCTCTTGAATTCCCGTGAGGCACGACTCATCATGGAGGGCGCCAATCCGGAATTTGTCCACGTTCAGATTCAGCAGGAGATAGATAGTTTGAACCGTCAGATGAATGCTTTGGTGCGTTCCTTCATCAGCGACAATTACAACAACATCTTGGGGCCTAGCGTCTTCATGATGATGTGCAGCTCGTTGCCTTATCCTATTCTGACCGATGAGATTGAAGCCATCTTGAACAGTGCCCCAGAGAGCTTTCTGAATCAGGAATGGGTGAAAGACTTTGTCACCAAAGCCAAAGAGAACATGATGCTGATCGAAGAAAACCGTCGCATGATGCAGAACATGGAAGAAGAGCGCATCTTGCAGCAGCGCAATCAGCAGAACATGGCTACAGAAAGAAACCGTTGATTACTGATCAGGATTCTCCACGAATCCCTTATGCCTTTCTGGTAAGGCACTTTGTACAACCTCCCAAGCCATTTTCATGGACGTCTGAATATTCTCAGCTCCCTTTCCTTGAGGTGGGATAGGGGCGTGTATCGTCATTCGCAGCGGATGCCACTTGATCCATTTGGCCGTGCGTGGCATGATATCAAATGAACCATCTATCGTGACAGGCACCACACTCAGTTGCAGGTCATCGGCCATCTGGAATGCCCCTCGCTTGAAGTTGCCCATGTGCCCCGTAAACGTGCGTGAACCCTCAGGAAATACCACCAAAGACACACCGTCCACCAAGGAAGCCTTCGCCTGATCTATCGTATGCTTTATCTTAGCAGGGGAACTCTTGTCCACGAAGATATGTCCAGCACTTTCACAGGCTTTTCCCACAAACGGAATCTTTCGCAGACTTTTCTTCATCATCCACTTAAAGTTGCGATTCAGGTAACCATATATCAGGAAAATGTCGAATGCTCCTTGATGATTGGGGACGAAGACATACGACGTGCGCTTCTCGACATGCTCCCTGCCTTCCACATGCACGGGGATCAACAAGCTGAACAGCACGAAGCGGCACCAGATTCTCCCTGGCCAGTAGCCCCAGAAATGCGCACCACCGATGGCAGAGCCGATGGTAGTAGTCAAGGCACATAGAAGTGTCGATAGCAAAAACAGAGGAAGGCCAATGCAAACTAGGTAGATATTATATAAGATGTGTATCATAAGGTCAATTTTTTAACGCCACAAAATTAGACATTTTTATTAATAGTCGCTATCTTTGTCGTAAATTTATTGTACCTATGAGTCAGTTGGTGAAAAAAGAATACCGGTTGCCGTTCATCATGGTAGCCACCCTTTTCTTCCTTTGGGGCTTTGCCCGTGCCATCATGGATGTGCTCAATAAGCATTTCCAGAATGTGATGGATATCTCTATCTCCCAGTCCACTTTAGTGCAGGGAGCGTTCTTCCTAGGCTATTTCCTCTGGGCCATCCCAGCGGGTATATTCCTCAATAAATATGGCTATCGTCGAGGCATGGTCATGGGTTTGCTTATCTTTGGTCTGGGGTGTCTGCTCTTCCTACCAGGAGAGCGCATCATGAGCTTCCCCTTCTTCCTTTTCACCATGTTTGTCATCGCCAGCGGATTGGTCTTCTTGGAGGTAGCAGCCAACCCTTATATGACGGAGCTGGGCGATCCAGACACTGCTGCCAGTCGATTGAATCTAGCGCAGTCGTTCAATGGCTTAGGTAATATCTGCGGACCTTGGTTGGGTGGGGCATTGCTCTTTACCGGAGGGGCAGCCAGCATCTCCATGCCCTATGCTGTGATGGGTGTCGCTGTGGTCATCATCGCCTTGTCGTTCAGTCGGATGAAGTTGCCAGAGATCAAGACAGAGCAAGTCTCTGCCACAGATGGAGAAGGGTATCGCAGTCTGCTGCACAACCGCCTGTTCCTCTTTGGCTTCATCGCCCTCATCTTCTATGAGATAGCAGAGATTTCCATCAACAGCTTGTTTATCAACTATGCGGAGCGCGTGCGAGGCATTGATCCTGCCACGGCTTCCCGTTTGCTCTCCTTCGGCTTTCTGCTCTTCATGTGCATGAGGTTCGTGGGCAGTGGGGTGATGAGTCGTGTACGTGCTCAGTTGGTACTGCTAATCTGCGCCATTGGCACGGTGGTCTGCTGTGCCTTGGTCTTCCTGAACGTGGGTCAGTTGTCGCTCTATGCGTTGATTGCCAACTATGCCTTCGAGGCCATCATGTTCCCTACCGTATTCTCCCTCTCCCTCAGTGGATTGGGTTCCCTCACTAAGCGAGGATCCAGCATCTTGATGCTCACTCCGATAGGTGGTGCCATAGGAACCATGCTCATGGGTCTCCTGGCCGATGTGGTCAGCCTCTCTGCTGCCTTCATTGTGCCAATGATAGGATTCGCTGTGATGGTCGCTTATGCGTGGAGGATGGAGCGCAAAATAGCACAGGCATAGGTACATTTCCATCCGTAGTATACCCATTACAGCTTTGCTAAATTGCCAGCTATCTCTGCTTTATATTTCTCTTTCAGTTCTTGAGATAAGAAACTGATGTCAATGAAATCGTACCATTTGGGGGCAGCATTCATGAATTTCTTAATAATGTTCTCAATGACTTTACTTTCCAAACCTGATGATTCCATTGCCCGCACAAAGTTCATTCTGTCAATCTTTTTCTTCCTGCCATCAAGTGTTAGGGCCAGTTCTTCTGTGTCTTCAGGAAAAACCAGATGCACATTGATCAAGTCATAAGCTTGTGAGAGCACATAATTACCTGCCTCTTTGCTAATGAGAGAAAAGTTCTTCAGGTGCATATCCGAATTGCCCGTAATCCATGAGAACAAAACAACTTCCCAGAAATTAACCAGGTCGAGCATTGGGGCAGATGAGAACTTCCTGATCATCTTTGCTATGTTTTCATACGACGACTTGTACTTGTCGGCTGTGAGCCGTTCACTTATTTGACACATGTCTTCCATCAGGAGTTTCGTTCCACGATTGTCGCGGTCAATTCTTTTTGTCAAGTAGGTGAGTTCGCCGTCACTGAACCTGATGAGCGTATGTGGCACCACTTTTATCTTGGCGATACTGGCCAGATGCATAGTGAGGTCTTCTACTTCTGGTAACCACGGAAAATCCTCCGACTTGGGTTTGAGGATGTATCTGCCCCAAAGTCCTACGATGGTCAAACGGTCGGGTTCATCTTTGCCCCCCTTATTGACATCCATCGACAGTTTCGACTGTACACCTGTCACAGCAGTCCTACTCAGTACAGCTTCCCTGGCCAAGTCGTTGATGTTATCCCTTGAATAGGGCAAAATAGGTACTTCTGCCTTTCCAAAGAACTTCTTCGCGCAAGCAGGATGGAAATCATGCTGTCCCTCTTCTAATTGCTGATAGCAAAACAAGCACTTACACATACGCCTCTTCCTCCTCCAATCCAATTAAACCGATTGCCCCGATACAGTCTTTACAGCAAGTCATAAGCAGTCCCATCCGGTCATTAGGATTCAGTTTCCAATTCTTGGTGGCAATATCCAGCAACCAACCTTCAGGTATTAACCCATCGAAAAAAGGGAACATTGTTGACGACTGATAGGGTGTGTCTGTCAGCGGGAATGAAAGACTGATGGGAACCGCCTCATCTGATGCCAGAAAAGTTGCGTCATATCTGAAAGTATAGCCGTTGGCGTCTTCAACGAGTTGTCCGGCTTTCATGTTCCTGTAGTATACATCTGCCTTTCTCATGTCTGTTCACCTTCCCTCTGCAGATCCACCATTCCAAGTTTTTTCCCAAACATGGCCAATACGGTGTTTACCTTGTCCATCCGCAGGCTGTTCTTACCCTGTTCCAAGTCTCTGATGAAACGAAGGCCCACGCCAGACTTATAGGACAGTTCCTCCTGTGTCAGCCCATATTGCTTGCGCAAAGCTTTTACTTGTTGTGATAATCTGTTTTCTGTCATATATTACCATATTTAAGAACAAAGATACAACATTTCTATAGATATTGCATCGTTTCGGGTATAATTTTAATAATTATTTATACTTTTATATCAGAAAGGGTATAAAAACAAGGAATATTATCGCTGTTATATCAGATAGGGTATAATCTGTATGTTTTGCTCGGAGTCTTTGAGGCTCAGGCAGAAGATTTAGTCGTAAAAGAGCCTTCCTTCGGGGAGTGGACAATGGACAATGGATAATTGACATTACAAAAAATCCGAACCGCCGAAGCGATTCGGATTTTTATTGTAATCAAGCTCGGGTCTTCTCTTACTTAACCACGAACTTGAGCTTCGCTCGAGTTAGTTCACGTTCGGAAATATAAGCGAGCTTCCATTTCTCTTACTTAACCACGAACTTTTTGCCCTTTTCGATGACGAGGCCCTTGTAGTTGGCACTTACCTTCTGACCAGCCACGTTGTAGCGAACGGCCTTGACGGGGGCGTTCTCGGTGTCGAGAGCCTTGATGCCAGCGGCATCGGCCTCGGGCGTAATCTCGATGCTGGAGATGAAGACGTTACCCGTGCCAGAGGATGTCATAGGGACAGGTGAGTGACATCAACATGGACTTCAGTTTCGAAGATTCGATAAACAAGTCTATGCTTTTTGGTTATCTCACGGCTCCATCTGCCTTCGGGCTTACCTTTCAATGGCTCTGGATGCCCCAACCCCGTTTTGGGATGCTCATAAAGTTCACCAATAAACTTCATGGCCTTTTTGTAGATTTTGGGCTCGCTACGAAGCAATTTTCTCAAGTCTTCTTGCGCCTCCTCCTTGATGATAACCTAATACAGGCTCATAAACTACGTATATATTTGTCAAGCTCGTCAACACTTGCAAAGCTCTTGCCTTGTTGTTTCTCTGCTCGTTCAATCTTGGCGAAGAACTCCTCTTCTGTCATCAAAGTGGGGTCATTCTTCTCTTTCACCAATTTCTTGGCATACCGTGTAAGCCGCTTCATCAGCGGTTCACTTTCAGCAATGGCACCTATGCTTTGCCAAAGTTCAGTGTTCATTGCATTCAATTCTACAGCTGTCATATCTTCTAAATGTTTGATTTGGCTGCAAAGATAAACATATTTTCTTAATAAGCAAACAAAAAGAACAACTATTTAATCATCGAATACTACTATGGCATATTACGACCTGATTTCAGAGAACGACGAAAGCACCGTTGTTGCTGAGTTTGAGAACGGATTCTTCGCTGTAGATTCTCCTTTTTTGAGCGAGAAGAACTTGGAAGACCAGTTTGTGGCTCAGTTAGGCACTCAGGAATACGAATTCCTGCCTGTCGGCACAGAGGCAGAACTGATAGGCAATCTGCGTCACCAGTTGGCGATGCCAAGGAGACGGGTTCATGACACCTCCTCCATGGTATCAGAAATCGACCGTCTCGTCTATCAGCTCCAAGACCTGACAGAAGAAGTTCCGAGCTTCTTGCGCTCCGTTGGTGCTCAGGCGCTTCGCGGAGGTCTCGCCTGAGCACCTTATAAAAATATGCGAAAAAATTTGGTTTTTCGCTCACTTTTTCGTACCTTTGCAGGCACATACTGATAGGAAATGAAGAAATAGACCATTGACTATGCCTGTGAGCTGTATTATATCAACGGCCGTAAGTTCATCCTCGGTCTGGAGGCCGGTTCGAAGCCCGAGCTACATGCCACTGATAATCTTGCATACTAATTAAAACAAAAATTATAATAAGATGAAGATTAATAAGTATTTCAACGCAGTGCTTTCAGCCGTTTTCGTAATGGGACTGGGCATGGGCGTCGCATCGTGCAGCGATGACGACAAGAGTGATGATAATAGTGGCAGCGGTGAGAAGACCGAGGCCGAGTTGGAACAGGAGGCGCTGGGCTGGTCGCTCATCACCCAGCTGACCGACGAGCGCAAAGCCCCCGAGGGCTGGGAGAATATGACCTTCAAGCCGACGATAGGCTCTCCCGTGGAGGGCGATCCCTACACCCGTGTGGTGGCTACGAACACCATGGAGTCGGCCGCAGCTCGTTTCGCCGAACTGGCCGATAATCCCCCGGGATTCAGCGAGGCCACTTCCGGCTATAGCTATACCATCGAGGGCATGGGCAAGCTGAGCTATCAGCGTGGCTCAGAGAGTGGGCAGTACCTGGCACAGGTGACGGTGGAACTGAAGCAGGTGCCCTACCTGAAGAAGATCCTCTACCAGACCCCCGAGCAGCGCGGTAACAACAGCACCTTCTCCGGCACGGCCTATTACCGCTTCGGCGACGTGGTGATGGATGGCGAAGGCTACTACTGGATCTGCGTTCGTCCGGCCTTCGGCAAGGAGGGCAAGCAGGACAGCCACTGGCTGTGTCTGAGTCGTACACTTCCCGAGAAGAATCTGGAACCCTACAAGACCAGCACGGGCAATCAGAACTACCTTCCCACCGGCCTTGGCTCAAGCACGAAGCACATGCAGAACGGCGCGGAGATGTTCTACGCCATGCTGCATCCCGACGACTGGCACAACAACCTGAGCGGCTCTCCGAAGCCCGCCATGTTCGATGACTTCAGCACCAAGAACTACCAGTATCACAACATCTACTTCTGGCAGCGTGTGTGCAAGGCCTGGCAGGATCAGGACCTCTTCAACAGGGTGCTGGGTGTCTCAAAGGAGCAGCTTGACGGCGGCATCACCAATGGGCTGCACTTCCTCTACAACGGCTACTCCTGGTGGTGGAAGACCTCCTGGTGGTGTACCCTTTATGAGGCCACCTACAAGAACGGCACCGGCAAGAAGTCGAACATGCACGACGCTGCAACATCCAAGCCTAAGAAGGACATGCACGACATCATCGTCGATGCCAAGGCAGGCGACAAGGTTGGAACGGTCAACGGCAAGTTCTTCGACAACGACAACGCCGTGCGCTGGTACGTGCGCTACAAGACTGGCGCACAGCTCAGCACCAGTGGCAACTATAGCGAGAAGACCAAGATGAGCGGTTGTAGGGATATCTATGTCTATAATACGTTGTACAACGTCGATCTGAATGACGAGCCAGAGGTTACAGAAAAAGAAAAGGTCTATACCACGCGTGGCTTCTATGTGATGGGCGACGTGGTGAAAGATAATGATGGCAACCGCTGGATTTGCATTCAGGAATGTCCGAACAATACAACTTACCCGGATGCCAAGCATGCCTACTTTGTCAGTTTCGACCAAAAGGCCCTTGGCAAGAATCTTTCTGCTCAGTATACGAACCTGCCGTCAAGGGATCTTTCCATGCAGCTGCTCTTCTGTATGGATGTACTCTATCACAACAGGATCAGTACCGATAATATGAATGCTACTCGCAGAGCTTGCGAAAACATGAAGACTTACGCTGAAGTGGACCTGTCTGAAATTATTGCTTTTCGCGATACTGTGCATACATACAAAAATGGCTCAGGCGGAAAAATCCCCGTTTCTTTTATCAGTACACTCTATTATGATACCGACGGCACACTCTGCGTGCTCCGTATGATTGGTGACTACACCGCTTCACAGCCAGGAAACGGCGGTCGCGACTGGAGTTGGCGCTTCTACAGCAGTTATACACACAATCTGAGTACTGAGCCGAAGCGCATGGAGCTCAGAGACCTGGCTGATATCACAGATGTCATGAACTACAGCACAGACCGCTGGGTGATGCTGCCCTGGAAGGATCCCCTGACCAAAGAGGAGACTCCCTCGCCTGGCTATCTCCGGACGACACAGGACATCGATCTGTACCGTTTCGTCTATAAGGCCGGGCGCTCATGGAAGGATGGCACCTCTCCTATGAACATGTATCGCGAGCCCATTGTCGTGTTTGCCGTGAAGCGTCTGGTGGATACCGGTGTTGAGGTCAGAACCTTTGAAGACGGTACGCCCTTCAAAAGAGTTCATCTGGTTTCTGATGACGACCCTTATCTGTATGATGAAAACTATCCTACAAGCAATTTTATGGACGTATATACGATGTATCAGCATCAGATGTTCTTAAATGACAAGTCATACGTCTGGAGAATGGACAACGCAAAATAACTAAATATGATTAGAAACTATTTCAACGCAGTTCTTTCAGCCTTCTTCGTGATGGGTCTGGGCATGGGTGTTGCATCGTTGATGCTGACTGCCTGCAACAAGGACGATGACACACCCGACAATACGCAAGAAGCCAAGGAAGTACCTATGCAGGTGACGATTGTGTTTGAACCAGGACAGCTTGGGGCCATGAGTACCAACGACAATCTCCAATTGGATGTGCTGACGTTTGCCAATGAACATAAGGAATCGGTGGTAGGCTCCTTTATATGTCTGAGGACGTTTGAGAGAACCAGGGAGGCCATTAAGGAATGGGCTGAGGCAGACAAAGACGCGCCAGGTAGCGAGCACCGTCTGCTCATCCTTTCCTCGCCTGAACTGTTGCGCTGTATGAAAGGCGTGACACTGCGGGAAACCGATCATGTGTTGATGCTGAGGACCTGGCTGGACGATGCCAAGACCGTGGGACCGGCAGGACGGACGCATGTGCTGAACCTGTCTTATGCCCAGGCGGTGAGACAGGCCGTGGAGCGTTACAAGGCCAAGTACCTGAAAGATTATGCAGATACGCTGGACTACTTCACACAGAAGGAGTACGGCCCGTATAGGATCTATCGGACCTTCTGTTCCGTTCATGTGGCTGACAGTATCAACGAGACATTGCACGAGTTGTTCCCGGAGAAGAAAATTGGCTATAATACGAATGAGAACACAGGATTCTATGACATTGAAAACTGGGGTCTGGACGTGATTGACGAGCAAGCGGATCAGTGTAACTGGAGCGAGATGGTCTTAATCATGTCTTGGGCCACCGCATGGGATCCGCTTTTTGACGGGGTATTCAGCCAGCCCATCCAGTTTGTGGACTACGGTGTGTTCAATCGCAGCTATGAGTGGTACTGGATCACTCATGGCTATGACGATGAGCAGCCGCAGTGCGTGATTATCGGTGAACCG
>JAEEGK010027634.1_pt1 | contig 11443 bp, 5 predicted proteins | sample 8958771 | NCBI WGS metagenome assembly JAEEGK01 (sample SAMN16246547, study PRJNA631951) | gut metagenome | biome: gut microbiome; feature: rumen; material: SC-attached | host: Bos | place: Iran: Karaj | collected 2018-10 | reverse complement strand
CTAAATTTTTCTTATTCATTTAATAATTATGAATTAATTAAATATATAAATAAAAAATATGATTCAAATAAAATTTTACTAAATAATAATATTAATAATAATAATGATAATAAAGAAAATAAAAACATTGAATTAAATAAAATAAATGTCGATAAAATAAAACAATTTAATAAAATAAAAAATTCTGATATTTTTAAATACAGTTTTTTAGGATGTTGTTATTCAAAATCTAAAACTCATAATATTATAAAAGAATGTGATAAATATGTTGTTAAACATATTTCAGTGGAAGAAATATTTTATAATATGCTTCTTTTTGAAAATTTTATTGAAGATTATAAATTTAATGATAATAATAATTTAAAAAAATTTGAAGAAATTAAAAATAAAATAGATTTGTATGAAAAAGAAATGAAATTAATAGATGAAAATGATACATCAAATAAAAATATAAATAATATTAATATAAATTTAATTGATAAAACATCAAATTTATCATCTATTAGTGAAAGTTAGTATTTAATAATTATTAAATTAATAAATAAATAATTATTTAAATAAAAACATTGTTTAAATTTTAAAAATATTTTATTAAAAATTTTATTACATTATATATTTCAAAAAAATAATCAATTATTTATCATTCTAAATCTTAAAAATTTAATCATATTTATTTTCGTTTTTTTTCTAATTCTGTTTTTACTTTTTTATATCTAAAGATGACATTTTAATATATATATATATTATATTATCATTTCTTTTTATATAATAATATCAATAAAATAAGAATTATAATTTATAATTAATATTAATTAATCTTAATAATACATAATATTAATATTTATATATATTATTTATCATGTATTTTTAAAATTTGAAAACCTTCATGATTATTTGGAATATAACAAAATTCATAAAATATAATTATATTATTTATTCCCATTCCAGTAATCAATAAAAATAATGACAAATAAAAATATTCATTATAAAATAAACTAAAATCATTAGATAAACTTTTTAAAATAAAAAATAACAACATAATTAAAATAAATAAAACAAATAAAACAATTTCAATAAGATCACAATAAAAATTTAATTTTAAAAATTTTTCTAAAAAATATATTTTCTGAAAATAAAAAAAACATAACAAATAATTATGAACAATATAAATTAATAATGCAATAGTATAAATATTACCAAAACTAAAACTACTATGAAAAACATAAGTTAAAAAATGAATAAAAATTAAAATAGAAGTTAATAAAAAAAAATATATAAATTTTTTTTCTATTTTTTCATTAAAATAAACATAATTTGCAAAAATATCATCTTCATCATCATCATAATAATTATTATTATAAATTAAATTATTATTATTATTATTATTATTATTATAAGAAAATAAAGTATTAATATTATTATTAAAATAAATAAATTCATTTTTTAATAATTCATTATCACTTAATGTTATTATTTTTTCAAAAGAATAATAATTTATTTCAGTAATAATATTATTATCTATTAAAATATTAAAATAAATTTCATCTTCCATATTAAAAAATAATAATATTAAAAAAAATATTAATATTATTAATGAAAAAATTTTCTTTTCTTTCAAAAATAATATTAATAATATTATTATTTTCCTTAACAAAATCTCAAGACGAAAAAAAAAAAAGAAAAAAATTCGAACGAATTGATTCTGTTCTAACAATAACCCCAACAAATTTTTTTAGAATCCTCAACAAATACAAATCAATCTTAATAGAATTTACAAATCATTCTCCAAAACATTTATTTACTTCCATTTCTAATGATGTAACTCAAGCATCTCTTTTATTATACAAAGAAAAACCTCGTTTAAACATAGGTCGTATTTATTTAAATGATTATCCAGATTTTAAAAATACATTCGAATCTTATTTTAATATTAAAATAATTAAAATTCCAGCACTTTTTTATTTTCATAACGAAAGTATATATAACTATACTGGTACTATAAGTAGAAATGGTATATATCAATGGATGTTAAAAAGAAATCAACCTATTTTAAAAGAATTTTTTACTTTAAATGAAATTTTAAATTTCAAAAACACACATGAGTTTTCTTTAATTTATTTCGGAGACAATCAAACAATTATTAATTATCTAAAAGAAATAGGCGAAAATGATGCGGAAATTTTTTATGCTTTCTCTAAATTTAAAGATAATTATTTAGATACTTTTCATGTTAAAGAAAATGGAATGATTTTATATAAAAAATTCGGAGAAGATCAAAACATTTTATCTAATGTAAAAAGTAAAGAAGGAATATTAAATTTCATAAAAAAATACTCATTCAATAAAGTATTAATTTTTAATGATGCTACAATAAAAAAAATTTGGGAAGATAAAAATCCAGGAATTTTTTTTTTTATAGATGATAACAACCCAGACAAAGACGTATATGAAAAAATTATGAATGAATTAGCAGATGATTATTATGGAAAAATAATTTTCGTAAAGAGTAACTACATAGTTGATAAAAATATATTAAGAAACATATATGTTATTGAAAGCAGAAATCCTACAATTAGAATTGTTGATTCGAAAAAATGGAATCGACCTGTTTTTATTTTTAAAGAAAAATTCACATATGCGAAAATTAAAAAGTTTTTAGACGATTTTTTTGATAATAAATTACATCCTGTGCTTCGAAGTGAAAATGAAAAGAATTTTAATTTAAATTTAGATGATATTAAAGATAATAGTGATAAAATAGTGAAAGGTATTATTAATTTTGTTAGTAGTAAATTTTATGATGTAGTTGAAAATTATAATAAAACGTTTATTATTTTGTTTTATAAAGATATTAGTTATTCTAATGATAAAAGAAAATTTATGTTGAATTTTGATAGAAAATTTAAAAATTTCGCTGATAAAAATATTATTGTTGGAAAATTAAATTTAAATAAAAACGAATTAGATGAAAGTTTAGATAATGAATTTGAAATTCCAACTTTAAGAATTTATAAATATAATAAAGAAAAATCATATAAAAATATTTACAATTTAGATAATAATTTGAATAAATATACGCAATTTTTAAATAATTATTTAAATTTAAATTTGATTGACGATTACGAAAAAGAAGAACTATAATTTAATTATTTAAAATAAAATTAAATTTATTATTATTATTATTATAATATTAAATAAAAATTGAATGGAATTTAAACAAAAAAATTTCGAAAACAAATCAGATGAATTTTCACAAAAAGATAATAATAACACATTCAATAACATAAATAATACCTACAATCAAAAAAAAAACCATCGAAGACACACACATACATCAAAAGAAAGAATTGATATATCAAATGTAAAAGACAAAGAATCTTTAGATATAGAATATAAACTCTGTTGTCAATATATAATAAACGGAAGTCTTGAAAAATTCAAAAACATATTATCAAACGAAGATAACAAATATTATTTAGAAAACAATGATTTAGATTATGAATTATTCATTCACGCAATCATAAACAACAAACGAGATTTCATAATCGCAATGGAAAATCTCAATTATAATCTCAATCCAAATCTTCTTTTAATAGAATTATATATAATATATATATCAAGAAAATACCCAAGAGAAAAAATAGATTTAAAACGGAAAAAATTTTCCGCTGAAAATATTTCATTTCTTATAAAAAACAAATTCGGAATAATAAATGAATATAATTCAAACAATGAATATAATGAATATGATATGCTTGAATTTTATTTTTTATTAATGTCATGTCAATTTCATCAAGCAGTAGAATTTTTAGATAAACACAAAGACCTTCAAAATAAACTAAATGAATATTTCATTGGAGATGAAAATAATTTAATTCCTCAAATTCTTCAACATAATAAAATAACAAAAAGTGTCATTTGTATAGCATTAATTCGAAGACTTGATGGAATCGCATTTGAGATATTCATTTTCAGCGGAATTTTTCTTGACGAAACGATTTTATCATATGCGATTAAAAACGATTGTCAAATCTTTTTAGAAGAAGTTTGGGAATCAACAAGAAAATTCGGAAATATTAAAAATTTTTACGCACCTAAAATTCCATTTTCTAAATATATTAATATTATGTTAGATGAAAAAAAATATGATATGGCAAGTTATGCAATAAAAAACTGGTTTGAAGCATATAAAGAAGAAAATGTTTTTGCGATTTTATTAGAAAAAAACGAAGAACTTGCAATAGATTTAATTGAAACAGCAAGTACATATAATTTTTGTATAGATTTAAAAGATATAAACATATCTGAAATAATAAAAGAACGATATTTTTTATTAAAAGTTATATTAAGTAAACCTATGTATAGAAAATATATAAACTCAGAATCAATTCAAAAAAATTTAGTAGATGCTTTGCGAAAAGGAAAAACTATTTTACCTGCAATTGAATGTTATAATTCAATAGAAGATCATTTATTAAGTATTGAATATATAGAAAACGCAGGAAAAGTTTTGCTTGAATTTTTAAAATCTCCTAAAAATTTCACATATTGTAGATATCCTTTAATGTTATGTTGTTTAGTTGCTGAATTTATGGCAAAATTAAAAAGAAGATTTCCGGTAAATGAAAGTTTTTTTGAACAAATAGATAACAATTTTAAAAAAGCAGGGGAACTATTCGCAAGTAAAATAAAAGATGAAAAAGCATTGCAATATCATTTAAGTAGAAAAGATATAAAAAATAGAAATTGTTTACAAATCATGGCACAAAATCGTTTATATCCCATGTTAACTATAAATTTCATAGGAAATATAATAGAACGTAATTGGAATGGATATTCAATTTTATATGGTTTTAGAGAACTATCTAGTTTTACATATATAATGCAATTTAATGTAGAAGAAGAATTTTTTAAACTCGAAAATTTCACAAAAAAATTCAATCAACTTAAAAACTTTTACATTAGTTTTTATAGCTATCGAGATATACCTTCTATTCGATATTATTTTAAAGAATCATATGGTATAGTTTTAGTAGTTTTATATCAAATTTTAATATATCTTTGCGTAGTTGATAAAAATTTAGAAAATAGTGTGAATTTTAAATATTATGCTCTTTCTCGAACGATATATTTTCTTTCTTTAGGACAAGCTTTTGATAAGATAAATAGTATGGTATTTTTTACGTTCGTTAATCGATGGCATGTTGAAATGGACCCTTTTTTATTGTGGCTTAGTTTTGCAGGTGTAATTTTTATTCATTGGTTTGATTTAAAAAGCGCTTTTATTAAAGGCGATTCTGAATCAGATTTGCAAAAAAAAGAATTAATAAATGCGTTTTTGTTATCTTATCAATTTATTTTTTTATGGTATAAAATTATAGACAGTCTTAAAGCAACAAAAACATTCGGTGGATTTTTACGTACGATTATTGTGATATTTAAAAAAATATTCTTAATTATTGTGTTTTTTTATTGTTTTATTCTTTTAATGACTGGAGTGTTTAATTTATTATTTCAACAAACGACACAATTTCAAAGTTATTTTGATTCATTTTTTTATTTGGCTCAAGCTGCTTTGCAAGAATATGAATTAGGTGAACGTTGGAATCAATTTGTGAATTTTACGTTAATAATTTTTATGGGAATTTGTACGTTAGTTTTAATTAATTTAATTATATCATATGAAACTAGAATTTATAATGAAGCTGATAATGATGTTATTCCTGAAAATAGGGCGAATTTAATAAAATTATATGAGTATTTACGATGGGATGAAAATTATGGTATATTTAAATTTTTATTTGCGCCTTTGAATGTGTTTCAATTGCCGTTTAGTTTATTTATTTTATTTCCGGATGATAAAAAATATTGGACGGAAATTTTTTCACGAATTTTATATTTTCCTGTTGCGTTTTTGTATTTTATTTTATTCATATTGTATTCAATGTTAAAAATTCCTTTTGTTTTTTGTTATATAATTTTTATTTATCCTCTTCTTTATACAAAGAACATTAAAAAATTTTTATTGCATTTTTTATTTGGTCCGTTTTTGATAATAATTTATTTTTTTTGGGATTTGATTAATTTTTGGAAATATGTTTATAAAAAACCTTTTGATTCAGGAAGATTTAAAAAATCGAATAAAAAAGAAATTTCAGAATTTAAAAAAGCATTCACAAATTTAATTAACGTAATTTCAAATCGTGTTGAAAAAGATAAAAAATGTAAACGTTTTTTTATAGTTGAACTTTTATCTTCTTGGTTAGATAGTATATCTCAAAAAAAAAACAACCAAAAAGACGATGAAATTTCAAATCGAATGCATAAACGTTTTATACGAAATCGAAAGAATAAAAATAATAATAATTTTATTAATAATAACAATAATAAAAATAATAATAACAATCTAATCGAAAAAAAAACTGAAATTTCTACAGAAATTGAAACGATTTCAATCAGCGAACAATTCAAAAAAAATTTCGATTTTTTATTTCATTTTGCTGATAAAGATGGTTATATTGATAAAGACATAGCAAAAAATATTTTTCCTAAACAAAATTATTATGATGATGATTATTTTGAATGTATTTATTATTATAGTTTTAATTATTTCAAAGGAATTATTACACATTTCACAAAAATGACAAACCAAATTAAAAAAGATATGAATAAATTAAGGGGAGTTTATATGGATTTTTTAAAAATCAATGAAAAATATAAAAATTTCAAATTTTATTTAAAAAATTATAAATTCACTAAAGATCAAATTAATACACTCGCTCTGGGAATAACTAATATTAATACTTTTTTTGCGGGACTAGAAAGCCATTTAAATGATGAACAAGCAAAAGAACTTTATGAAAAAATCAGCAAACAATTTAATAATAAACAAGCTCAAACATCAGCACTTCAAAATAATAGAAGTATTAAAGATGGTTTGGGAAATATAAATTCAATGAATGATAAAAAAAGTAAAAATAATTATTAATTTTTCATTTATAAATAATAAAATTATAAATAATAATTAAAATATAAATTATTATAAATAAAAAAAAATATTATTTATTATTATTCAAACTTATATTTTCATTACCTGCATCAGCATATAATCTTTCAATCGAACTTTTAGCTGAATTACTATCTTTTGGGTCCAAATCAATAGCAAAATTATATTGTTCCAAAGCTTTTTGATAATCATGTTTAAATTTATAACAATCTCCTAAAGCAATATGAATAGGAGCTTCTTTGGGCATTTTAACATCTAATTCTTTCAAAATTGTAATTGCATCATCATATTTCCCTTTATTTAAATATATAAGAGCTATTTGATATTTAACCATCGGATTTTTTTCATCTTCTTCCTGTGCCTTTTTTAAATATTTCAAAGCTTTAGATATATCTCTTCCTTGCAAATATGCTTTTGCTAAATAAAAATGAAGCACTGCGCTTTTATTATTTATGCTCAAAGCTTTACGAAAATATTTAATTGCTTCAGAAAAATTCTGCTCTTTTAAATGAATATTACCCAATCCCCACCAAGCATTAAAATGTCTTTGATCGAAATTCAAAGCAGTAGTATAACATTGATTAGCGAGATTATAGTTCTCATTTTCTACATATTCATGACCTGCTAATGTATAAGCATATGCGAAATTAGGATTAATTTGTGTGGCTCTATTGAAAAATTTAATTGCTATTTCATGTTCTTTTTGTAAGGAAAAACAATTTCCTAATACAATCCATGTTTCAGGAGCAAATTGACTTTGTTCTATGCATTTATTTGCTAGTGTACAACATTGAAATTGGTCTTTTAGTTGATATAAACATGATGAATAATATTCTAATCCTGATAAATATGAAGGATTTAATGAAATACTTTGTTCAAAATATTTTGAACATTTACGATAATTTCCTATTTCAAAATAACATCGACCTAATGTTGTGTATGTGAAATTAGATGTATAATGTGATGGTGGAAGTTGATTTAGAAGTTCTATGCATTGTTTACATTCGAATAATGAAAGTTTTTTTAATATTTCACTGTAATATTTTAATAATTGACAAATTGTAGGAAATGAATCTGATGAATTATTATTGTTATTGTTATTGTTATTATTATTTTTATTGTTTGATTTGTTGTTGTTATTGTTGTTTAAATTCATGAGAGAATTTAAAATAAAGGGAGAATTTTTTATTTCATTTTTTTGATTATTTTCACTACTGTTTGTTATGTCAATAAATTTATTATTATTTGAATTTTCATTTTCGTTGTTATTAATATTTTCGGGTGAAATATTAATATTATTTAATAAATTATTTTCTTTTAATTGAATATTATTTAAAAAATTACTATTATTATTATTATTATTATTATTAATTGGATTTGAATTATTAAACGTATTCGCATTAAATAAACTTATACTTTTATTCACATTATTATTATTATTGTTATTGTTATTATTATTATTATTATTACTATTTTTATTATTATGATTCGGAGTAAAAATAACATTATTAAAACTATTATTAATATTAAACGGATTAATTCTACTTGAATCCATACTATTATTATTATTATTTATAGTTAAATTAAATCCACTCAAACTTTCATTGTTATTATTATTATTATTAATCATATTATATAAACTATTATTATTACTATTGCTACTATTTAAATTTTTAGCATAATTTGAAGAAGAATTATTAAAATCTAAATGAATATGATTTGGAGTAGATGAAAAAACAAAAGGATTATTATTATTATTTTTAACTGGAATATAATTTTTATTTTGATTTATATGACTATAATCAATAGAACTATCTTTATGTCCTTCAGGAGTCATATTATTATTATTATTAGGAGTACTATTTAAATAAGAATTATTTGATACATTATTATTATTATTGTTGTTATTATTATTATTATTATTAAAATCTAAAATATTTCGATATTTATTAATTTCTATTGAATTAAATGAATTATTATTATTATTATTATTTTGTTTAGATTGACTATTATTATTATTATTATTTAAATCGTTTTTTTTAAATTCATTTTTATTAAAATTTTTTAAAATATCATTATTAATATTATTATTATTTCCAATATTATCATAATTATCATCTAAAAATTTTTTATTAAAAATTAAAATTTTTGGATTTAATTCCGTAAAAATTTTATTATTATCAATTTTATTAGGTTCTAATTTACAAAGTTTTTCATAACTACACCACATAAAAGGATCTAATTCAATACTTTTTTTAAACGCACTAATTGCTTCATTTTTTCTAGACAATTTTTCACATACAATTCCTAATAAATAATAACCAGCAGCACCATTTGGAATTACATTATCATAATTTTCGTTTTTTTTAGTAAAAAATTTTTGTAATAAACTTTTTTCAGCATCAATGAATTTATTTAATTTTATACAAATTAATGTAAATAAATAACGATTTTGTTGAGAATGACAATCTTTTAATGTTTGATAAGCTTGATGAAATTTTCCTTGTCCAATGTAAGATTTTGCTAAAAGATATTTTACATCTTCTGTTTTTGATTCGCATAATAATTTTTCAGCATAAAAAACTGCGTTGTCGTATAATTCTAAATTTAATGAAGAACATATTAATTCATGAAGTTGAGGATTCAAAATTGATTTTTGAAATGATGACATTTAAATTTAATTTTAATTTTTTTTTATATTATTTTTATTATTATTTTTTAATATTTATTTTTTAAAAATATTAAAATTAAATTTATGAATATTTATTAAATATTATTGAGATTTTTTTAATAATTTTTAAATAATAAATTTAAATTGATATTTTTATTTTAATAATATTTTAATAATTTACTAACTTTCATTAATAGATGAAAAATTTGATGTTTTATCAATTAAATTTATATTAATATTATTTTTATTTTTATTTGATGTATCATTTTCATCTATTAATTTCATTTCTTTTTCATACAAATCTATTTTATTTTTTATTTCTTCAAATTTTTTTAAATTATTATTATCTTTAAATTTATAATCTTCAATAAAATTTTCAAAAAGAAGCATATTATAAAATATTTCTTCTATTGAAATATGTTTAGTAACATATTTATCACATTCTTTTATAATATTATGAGTTTTAGATTTTGAATAACAACATCCTAAAAAACTATATTTAAAAATATCAGAATTTTTTATTTTATTAAATTGTTTTATTTTATCGACATTTATTTTATTTAATTCAATATTTTTATTTTCTTTATTATCATTATTATTATTAATATTATTATTTAGTAAAATTTTATTTGAATCATATTTTTTATTTATATATTTAATTAATTCATAATTATTAAATGAATAAGAAAAATTTAGAACTAAACTTGAAAATAAAATTTTTAATGAAGAAAATACACCACACCATTTTGATAAAACAGTAAAAAATGTATCATAATTTCTTTGATAAAAATCATAATATTTTATATCTTGTACATCATCATTTGATATTACAACAGTCATATTTTTTTTTTTTTCATTTTTTTCTACAATTGTAGAAAAATAACTATTATAAATTAAATCAATATAATTTGTTTCATCATGTGTCCAAAATTTTAAATAACTTTTAAATTTTTTAAGTCTAATTCCATCTCTATAAATAATAAAATTTTTATTTAAAAAATATACATTATATTTGTTAGTACTAGCAATAAAACTTTCTGAATATTGAATTTCATTCTCTTTCATAGGTATTTTTTCTTCATTATTCATTAAAGATGTTTTATAAAGCATTTGAATAAAAAAAAAATCATAATCAAGAATTTCAGATTTATTTGTTATTATAATATTAAAAGGATTTGATGTTGAAAAATTAATAATTAATCTATCTTCTTCATCTATTTTTATTGTATTATTTATTTCTTTTTTATTATTATCAAATATTTTAATATCAATATTTTTTTGAATTTCTGATCCTGTTATATTTTCATTATTACATCCTATATAAATTTCATAATCTTTTATTTTGTCAGTATAATTTTTATAATCATCATTTTCATTTCTTTCAAAAGTTTCAATTGTTTTTTTACTATATATTACATTCACTCCTGTTCCTTTATTATAAGAATATAAATAAAATATTAATATTATAATTGAAAGAAGTATATGTAATATTGATGAAAGTTTTCCAAATTCAGATTTATTGGATTTATTTTTAAAAATGTAATTTCCTGGTGAAGTAGTTAATAAATCAAAATTTTCTTTATCAAAAAATCTCATTTTTAAATAATCTATTTTTAATTTTTTTTTTATATATTATAATTTTTATTAAAATATTTTTTATTAAATTAAAATAAATTAGTATAAATATTATTTTATTTATTTTAATTTTAATATTAAAATGAATAAATTGGGGATTGGGGATTGGGGATTGGGGATTGGGGATTGGG
>JAEEGK010027631.1_pt1 | contig 11445 bp, 6 predicted proteins | sample 8958771 | NCBI WGS metagenome assembly JAEEGK01 (sample SAMN16246547, study PRJNA631951) | gut metagenome | biome: gut microbiome; feature: rumen; material: SC-attached | host: Bos | place: Iran: Karaj | collected 2018-10 | reverse complement strand
ATTACCAGAATTAATCAAATCACCCTTCACCATCCAGCTGCCACCGCAGGCAAGAATCTTGTCGCAGGCAAGGTAGTCGCGAACGTTTGTTGCGTTGATTCCGCCTGTTGGCATGAACTTCATCATTGTGTATGGAGCGCTCATTGCCTTAATCATTTTAAGTCCACCGGCATTTTCTGCAGGGAAGAACTTTACAACATCAAGTCCAAAGCCAAGTGCAACCTCGAGTTCTGTTGGAGTCATGATTCCTGGAGTAATCGGGTAGCCCTTTTTAATACAATACTCAACAACTTTCGGATTAAGCCCCGGGCTTACGATAAACTTAGCGCCTGCTCCGATTGCACGGTCAACCTGTTCTGTAGTAAGAACTGTTCCGGCTCCTACAAACATATCAGGGAATTTTTTAGCAATGGCACGAATACTTTCTTCTGCAGCATCTGTACGGAAAGTAACCTCTGCACAAGGAAGACCGCCCTTAATCAAAGCTTCTGCAAGCGGCTCTGCATCGCTAACCTTATTCAAAACAACGACTGGGACAATTCCTGTTGCGCCAATCTGCTTTAATGTATCATTCATATATGCCTCTTTTTATTATGTAACATACTAGTATTTTAGTTTCACAATATTTTATCACTTCTTAATTTATTTGTCATCAATTTATTTTATAAATTAAACAGTTTGTTATTTCAAGAAGAAATCAACTGCGTTTTTATAACAAATATCCTGCACCAGTTTTCCAAGTGTTTCTTCCTGCCATGGGAACTCGCCATTTTCTACGAGGCCGCCGATAAAGTTACATAGAATTCGACGGAAGTATTCATGACGCGGATAAGAAAGGAAGCTGCGGCTGTCTGTAAGCATACCAACATAGCGGCCCAGAGGTGCAGTACGTGAGTAAACACGAATCTGCTCTTCAATACCGTCTTTGTGGTCATTGAACCACCAGGCAGGACCGAACTGACAGTTACGGAAGTTTGCAGCCATTGTTGCAAGAGCTTCATTATCTTTTGGATTGAGGTTATAAAGAATTGTTCGAGGACCCTTTGCTGAAGTCATAGAACAACCATCTGCTGAATAAATTGCATTGAGTACGGCTGCAAGCTGTGGGGCAAAATTGAAATCGTTCAAGCTGTCTTCGCCGATATTTTTACCGGCATAGTTCATCATTGCAGCATTATTATCTCGCAGAGCTCCAATATGGATCTGCATAACAAAGCCCTTCTTTGCATAAAGCTTTCCGAGTTCTATAAGTACCCAGCCTTTATATTTTGCAATTTCATCCGGACGAAGCTTTTTACCAATCCAGGCCTTTTCAAAAATATAGTTTACATCTTCGTAAGTTGCAGGTAGATAGAAATCACCTTCCAGAGAATGATCACTGACTACCGAACCATTTTCCTTAAAGAAATCCATACGGCGGGCAAGAGCTGCGATCATATCAACCAGAGACTTAAACTGTGTGCCATCGTTCTTCTGAAGTTTTGAAATATAGTCCGGGAAAGCAGGATTTTCTGGATTTAAGGCAAGGTCCGGACGGAATGATGGACGAACCTTGCAGTTTTTCCAGTCTGCGGCAATTTTCTTGTGCCATTCAAGACTGTCGAGAGGATCATCAGTTGTGCAGAGTTCTTTTACACCAAGCTTCTCAAGAAGTCCGCGAGGAGCATATTCGGCTTTTGCAAGAAGAGCATTACATTTATCCCAAACGTCGCGTGCATTTGCTTCTGTAACAGCCTCTGTGATTCCAAAATATCTTGCAAGCTCCAGGTGGCTCCAATGGTAAAGAGGATTTCCCGGGCAAAGCTGAAGGGTACGTACAAAGGCAAGATAACGCTCGTAATCTGCCGAAGCAACTGCGGCAACTCCGCCACGCTCATCGTCTGATTTTACGGAGCCATCTTTGCGGATGTGACCGGTAATTAGTTCTTCAGGAACGCCGGCTGCACGCATAGCACGCCACTTGTAATGGTCGTGATCGAGCCAGGCATTTGCGAGATTTCCCAGAGGTTTATTCTCAAAAATCTCCTGCGGGCTTAAGTGATTATGAAAATCAAATATAGGCTGATTTTCTGCATATTTGTGGTATAGAGTTTTTGCAGCTTGACTCTGCAAAATAAAATCATCATCTAGAAACGCTTTCATATTTTTATCCTCGTATTCTAGTATACCACAAACAGCACTTCTATGCAAAGAATTTACTTAGTCTTCTCCGTCTATTCCAGAATGTGTCCAATATGACGTTTTTCAAAAAACATATCTTTATTTGTAAGCACAATGATTACAGCAGCAATTAAAACATAGAATGATTCAATACATTTTGTTGGCTGTGTCATTGCTATTTTTTCCTGCATTGCATTTACAAAAAGATGGAAAAGAATACTTGCAAGCATGCTTCGTCCGTTCTTTACATAAACCCAGGTTGTGATAAAGCCCATCGGAATTACAGAAGCCATAAAGTTTATCATAAACAATGGGCTCATCTGACGGATTGCAATATGATAGGTTCCCGGAATCCAGAAAAGAGGAAAATGCCATAATGCCCAGATAAAGCCAAAGATAATTGATTCCTTAAACCAGGAATTGTACTCGGCGATTGAGTCTTCACCGTAACCGCGCCAACCTACTTCCTCAAGAATTGCAGCAAGAGTGATTGTCGCAAAGGCAGAAAAAAGACCGGGACCATCAAAAGTAAAGCCTTCGATAACAGAAAACTGATCGAGCGATTCGCCGAACAAAACAGAAGTAAGAATTGAGCAGCAGATGATTGCCGACATAATCAGAAAGCCGCCTATAATATACTGAGGCTTTAGCTTCCAGAAGTTGAAGATTTTTCTTCGGAAATCTTTTTTGAGGGCTTCACTCTTTGAAGTGAAAACCGTGATTATGGCAATAGTTGCCGGGCTTATAACGCCAAGCACCATTCCAACTGAACAGGTAAGTCCGTCATTGAAAAGAATTGCAAAGAGCCAGAAGGCCCATGTAAAAATAAAAACAAGTGCGTAAAAACGCTTTGGCCTATAAATATATTTTGATCTTGTATCTTCCATAATTAATTCTCCTGAATAAGCTGAACTTCCGACTTCCAGCCGTTGAGTTCTACTATCAAATCAACTGGTTCTGACGGATCATTTTTCTCTCGTTTTCCAAGAAGTATCTTTCCGTTTGAATCTACAAAACGTGTAAAGCGGCCGGCATTTTTAAGGTAATAATTCTGACCTTCTGAAAACTTCACTTTTGAAATTGTATGAAAATGATTCAAGTCTATCTTTCCTTTTACGTCTTTTACTTCCAGGTTTACATTCGAATTTGTATTAAATTCAATGTGCCCCGTGGCATTTGTTACAAAGGCATTTTTAATTTTTCCGTCGAACTCAATTGTGTCAAAAGTAATGTCGCGGATTTTTAGATTTTCAAGTTCAGCTGAAAGCTCTATATCTGCAACAAACTTTTCTGGAATGCGCACAAGAATAAAGAGATTTTCTTCTGCCGAAATATCAGATAAATCAGTTGAATGTTTTACTATAACATCCATGCGTTTTTTGTCTTCATCGATTTTTACCTTAACCTGCTGGGCAAGGTAACTGAGTTTGTTAGAAGCAGCTATCACCTGAATTTTTTCATCTTTTGTTTTTTCGATGATAACCTCATGTGCAATTCCAACCCTTAAATCAATTTTCTTAGGGCTGTCCAGGTCGTATTCTGTGCGGCTTTCATAAAGAAATTCATTCTTTGAAATCAGGCTTTTTTCTTCACTTAAAAGTGAATCGAGTGACTCATTAAAAAGCGCTGATATTGCAATCAGGTTTTCAATATCAGGAATACCATTACCGCTTTCCCATTTTGTGATTGCCTGGCGGCTCACATAAAGTTTTTCGGCAAGCCCTTCCTGCGAAATACCTTTTTGCTTTCTCAACGCTTTAAGTTTTTCTGCAAATAACATAATATTTCCTCCATTACGTTTTCAGCTTTGTGCCTGAATATTAAGTCACTCACAGATATTTTAACAGAAAACACAGTTTACAAAAGCAAAATTTTCCGCTACTTATCGTTGCATTTGCGGAAAATACCATTTCTGATATATAATTGTGGCATGAAATCATTATATTCCAGACAATTTCTGCGTTTCATACGTATTGTCTCTATTATTTTTATTGGTATACTTTGTTATCTGACTGGGCACGCTGTTTACGATGTATTTTTCTGTCATTATTATGGATGTATATTGGGATTAATTACCGGACCTCTTAGTATTATTGTTTTAGCTTTGGTAATTCGCACTCCCGAGAGACTGGCTCTGTTTGTACCGCCACTTATTTTTTATTCAATAACAAATGCCATTGGAAATGCAAATCCTGCCTTCTCTATTGTTTTTCTTGAACTTTCTGCTGTGCTTTTGTGGATCCGCGGCTTTTTTAACTGTCATAAAGCCATTAAGATTACCGGCCTTATTCTATTTTATCTTATTACTCTCCTGCTTTATCTGCGTTCCGGCTGGACGTTCTTTGTAACACAGCTTCTGGATATTCTTCAGATTCTTCTGATTACCTGCTGTATCATCTACATTATCTATGAATATATGAAGGCTCAAGCCCAGACTATAAAAGACAAAACCCTGAATATAGCTGATTATCCTGAAACCACCGAGCGTGATGCAAAGTGGCTTACTCTCGTGCAACAGGGCGTTAAATACGAAGCGATCGCCATCGACTATGAACTGACTCTTGGCACTGTTCAAAACAGGCTCAATAAAATCTATCACATACTCGAAACCGGCGATCGCATCGGATTTCTGTCTATTTACTCAAACGCAAAAATCGTTTATCAGAAATAGGATTTTTTATTCAGTAGTTCGTATGCCTTACAAACTCTTAAGTACCTCACGTACAGCACCGTTTCCGGCATTAAGTTTTGCAAAGTATGATTTTACTGTATCAGCAAGTCCTGCTTCAAAGAGGTCTACACCAAAGATTTCCTTGCGGTGAAGAAGTGAATCAATGTCGCCAGGAACATACTTTTTGCAGTCTTCGAGAAGTGGATCAGGGCTGAGTTCAAAGGCTTTTCCGTCATCACCAATTCCAGTGAGATAACGCAGCCAGAGAGCAAATACAAGAGGGAGAACCTTGAGATCAGAAACCTTAAGTTCTGGGCGTGCAAGGTAGCCCTTGATTGTTTCGCCAAAGCGGATGCTGAGCTTCTGAGAAGTATCGCAGGCAATGCGCTGTGGTGTATCAGGCATAAATGGGTTTGGAATACGGATATTTACAACCTCGTCAATAAAGTCGCGAGGCTTAATGATTCCAGGATCAACTACAACAGGAAGACCTTCTTCGTAGCCGAGACGTTTTACAAGACGAAGGAGATCAGGATCTTTCATTTCATCTGCAATAAGTGTGTAACCGAGAAGACAGCCGCTTACAGCAAGGAAGGTATGAAGTGGGTTCAAACATGTACAAACCTTCATCTTTTCTACCTTGTCTACAGTTGCGCGGTCTGTAAAGTAAAGACCTGCTTTTTCGAGCTCAGGGCGGCCATTAGGGAAGCTGTCTTCAATAACAAGATACTGGCACTCCTCTGCATTTACAAATGGAGCAACGTAAGTTTTCTTGCTTGTGATAACCGGCTCAAGCTGCTCGATTCCGTCATCTGCAAGAATCTTTTCGATTTTTGCGTCAGGACGTGGAGTGATTTTATCAATCATTGTCCAAGGGAACGAAACCTTAGAATTGTTGTTTACGTAGTCGAGGAAGCCTGGTTTACAAACACCGCGGTTTTCCCATTCTTTTGCAAACTCATTTACAGCAGCATAAAGTTTATCACCGTTATGAGAACAGTTATCCATACTTACCATTGCTACTGGAAGTTCACCGTTTACATAACGTTCGTGGAGAAGAGTTACAACCTTACCAATGTATGATTTTGGAAGAACAGGACCTGCAGCAAAATCATCTTCTACCCCAGGCATCATAACTCCGGCAGCATTGCGAAGAAGGTATCCCTTTTCTGTAATTGTAAAGGTAACCATCTGGAGGCTTGGCGCACGGAAGATTTCGCAAAGGCGGGCCCAGTCTTTTTCGTTTTCGCTGTCTGCGGCGAGGGCTTCCATAATAGAGCCTACTACAGTTTTTTCAACTGAACCGCTTGATTTCAAAGTAACGAGCGCGCCGATATTGTCGTGCGGACGGTACATCTTTTCGATGATTTCATAATCATAGCCTTCTGCTACAACAAGACCACGGTCAAGTACGCCTTTATTCAAAAGTTCCTGTACAACATTAGCCTGGAAAGCTCGGAAAATGTTTCCTGCGCCAAAATGAATCCAGAAAGGATTTGCCTTAGTAGCGGCTTCAACAGAAGCACGATCAAATTTTGGAAGTGAGTAGCCTTTACTCTCCCACTCCGCTGTATTTTTTATTCCTTCAATAGTTAACTTCATATATTGCTCCATCTCTCGTCATCCCGAACTTGTTTCGGGATCTATTTTATTAAGATGCTTGCCCCTTCGCAGCACAGCTGCTCGGAGACTCGCTTAAAATGCTCCACCGGAGCATTTTATCGGCTTTCAGCCGTCGCTCCCTAAGTTCAGCATGACAATCCTTTTTTAGCATAAAGGTATTTTATCATAAAATGGATTGCTTCGCTACGCTCGCATTATTCTCTTTATTATTGCTCACTTTGGCATTATAGGTTAAAATACCTATAATATGGTAAAAATTGAATCTCCTGCAGATTATTCTTCTGAAGTTGTACCGGCAGAACTGCTGAAGGGAAAAAGACATCTCACAACTGCAGAAATTGAAATTCTTGAAAAAAATCTTAATTATAATGATGATCCAACCTGGAATAATTTTTATGTTGATGATTCGGAGGGTGGTTTTGATCCTTCATTGATTCATCTTTCTTTCTTTTCGGGTTTTGTTGTTCTTGGAAAAATCCAGAAGCTTGTACTTAAATATAATGACCTTCGCCTTGAATGCGGAATCCGTCGTTCTAAAGTGAGTAATGTTGTTACCGGTGACTACTGCGCAATCCGTAATGTATTTTATCTGGATAATTACCGCCTGGGCGACCGTGTTATTCTTTTTAACATCAACGAAATGAGCTGTACATGCCATGCAAAATTTGGTAACGGTATTATAAAAGAGGGCGAGCCGGAAGAGCACCGTATCTGGATTGGTGTTGCAAATGAAAACGAAGGTCGTAAGATTCTTCCTTTTGAAGATTTAATTCCGGCAGATGCCTATATCTGGTCTCATTACCGCGATGACCCTGAGCTTTTGCGGCGTTTTGTAGAGCTTACAGAATTTGGAACTTCACGTGAACTGAATACTTATGGAATTGTTGGTAATGATGCTGTTATCAAGAATGTAAGCATCATTAAAGATTCAAAGATTTGTGAAGCTGCCTACATAAAGGGAGCTTTTAAGCTTAAGAATATTACCATGCTTTCTTCCGAAGAAGAGCCTTCTCAGATTGGTGAAGGTGTTGAGATGGTAAACGGTATTATGGGCTATGGCTGCAAGGTCTTTTATCAGGCAATTGCAGTTCGCTTTGTGCTGGGCCGTAACTGTCAGGTAAAATATGGCGCCCGTGTTTTGAACTCTGTGCTTGGAGATAATTCAACCGTTTCCTGCTGTGAAATCCTTAATAACCTGATTTATCCTTTCCACGAGCAGCATCATAACTCTTCCTTCCTCATTGCAACAACTGTTATGGGCCAGAGTAATATTGCGGCCGGTGCTACAATTGGCAGTAACCACAATAGCCGAAGCCCGGATGGAGAGATTTTTGCAAAACGCGGTTTCTGGCCGGGACTCTGCAGCGACTTTAAGCACAATTCTCGCTTTGCTTCTTTCGTTCTTGTTTCTAAGGGAAGCTATCAGTATGAACTTGATATACCTTATCCTTTTGCACTGGTTGCTCCGGGAAACAATGGTTCTCAAAAAATCAGTATTATTCCTGCCTGGTGGTTTATGTATGATATGTTTGCCATCACCAGAAATAAAGATAAATTTACAAAGAGAGACAAGCGTAAAAAGAAGATTCAGTTTATAGAAACAGATCCTCTTGCTCCTGATACAATGCAGGAGGTTATGGCTGCCCTTGACCGCATTATTGGTCTTACAGCAGGCTACCTTAAGACAACAAATAATGAGTATATGGAAGGAAAAAGCACTCCGGAAGAGCAGTATCAGGCTGCAAAGGACTTCCTCCATCAGAATCCGGAAGCGGAGTTTACCCTTGATGATGCAATCTGCCAGAAAAAGTATGGCGCGGTGATTTTTAAACCGGTTCTGGCATATAAGACTTACCGCAAGGTTGTAAAATATTTTGCAACCCGCACTCTTATGGATTTCTGCCAGGACTTGAATCAGGAAATGCTTACTCCTGATCTTGTTGAAAGAATCAGAAAACTTCCATTATATACTGAATGGGAGAATGCAGGTGGACAGATAATTCCTTCTGAAAAAATCCGCGAGCTTTTTGAAAATATCAAAAACGGTACCGTAAATAACTGGGGATCTGTACATCAGTTCTATAAGCTTTGTGAATGTTCTTATGAACAGTACAAGGTTCGGTATGCGCTTTATCTTCTTGAGCAGCTTTATTCACGGCCAATTGAAGAATTCTCTGTAGATTTGTACCGCAACATTACAGATGATGTTTCTATTGTGGCTTATGATATTTACAATGCTTCTCTGAAGTCTCGTGAAAAGGATTACACAGATTATTACCGCAGTATGGTTTATCGCAGCGAAAAAGAAATGGACGAAGTTATTGGTCCACTTGAAGATAATTCCTTCCTGCTCAAATTGCGTGATGATACAGTAGAGTTTACCACTAAAATTAAGGAAATATTTGTCGGTTTGACTAAGTAGGGGATAACCGATAAAATTGTAAGGATATGATTGAGAAAAATTTACTGCCGATTAGACTTGGTATAGATGTTGGTTCTACAACTGTAAAGGTTGCAGTTCTTGATGATGATGATAAACTGATTTACGGCGACTATCAGCGTCACCGTGCAGACATTCGCAGCACAATTATTGCTGTGGTTAATAAAGCCCTTGATTTTCTGGCTGCCAATGTAGAAGGCGGCGAGTCTCGTACAATTACCGCAAAGGTAACCGGTTCGGGTGGTCTTTCAGTTTCACAGTGGCTGAACATTCCTTTTATTCAGGAAGTTATTGCGGCTACTACTTCTGTAAAAAAGCTGATTCCTCAGACAGATGTTGTAATTGAGCTTGGTGGTGAAGACGCCAAGATTACATATTTCCGCGGTGGTGTAGAGCAGCGCATGAACGGTACTTGTGCCGGCGGTACTGGTGCCTTTATTGACCAGATGGCAGCTCTTCTGGAAACTGATGCTTCCGGACTTAACGAGCTTGCAAAAGGTATGCAGCAGATTTATCCGATTGCGGCCCGCTGTGGTGTATTTGCAAAAACTGATATTCAGCCTTTGATTAACGAAGGGGCGCGCCGTGAGGATATTGCGGCTTCTATTTTCCAGGCTGTAGTTTCACAGACTATTTCGGGACTTGCCTGCGGTAAGCCTATACGCGGCCACGTTGCCTTCCTTGGTGGACCTCTCCACTTTTTGGACCAGCTTCGCCAGCGTTTTATTGAAACACTTAAACTTAAAGATGATGAAATTATTGTTCCTGAGGACAGCCAGCTCTTTGTTGCCAGCGGATGTGCCTTTGGTGCGGAAAGAAGTTTTGGTGAGGGTGATTTCAAATTCCCTACAATCACAGAGTTCCGTGAAAATCTTAAAAATCTTGTTGGCGCAGAACTTTCAGAAGTTCAGCGCCTTGAGCCGCTCTTTAAAAATCAGGCTGAGCTTGATGAGTTTGAAGTTCGCCATTCAGAGCAGAAGGCTAAGCGCGGAGATTTGAAAAAGACTCACGGCCCTGTTTTCCTTGGTTTGGACTCTGGTTCTACAACTACAAAGGCTTGTCTTATCGATAAAGACGGCCGCATTATCTGGGACTTCTATGCACACAATCAGGGTAACCCGGTTGAGCTTGCAGTTCAGGTTCTTAAAGACTTGTATGCTCAGCTTCCTGAAGATGTTTATATTGCTCGTGCAGTTTCTACCGGTTACGGTGAAGCTCTTTTCCAGGCTGCTCTTGGCGTAGATTCCGGCGAAGTAGAAACAATCACTCACTTCCGTGCCGCTAACTTCTTTGTTCCTGGTGTTGAGTTCCTGCTGGACATCGGTGGCCAGGATATGAAGTGCCTTCGCATGAAGGACGGGGCAATTGTTTCGATTCAGTTGAATGAAGCCTGCTCATCAGGTTGTGGTTCCTTCCTCGATAACTTTGCCAACACAATGGGCATGGACGTAAAAGAGTTCGGTAAGATTGCCCTTATGGCTCAGAAGCCTGTAGACCTCGGAAGCCGCTGTACCGTATTTATGAACAGCCGCGTTAAGCAGGCTCAGAAGGAAGGTGCTTCTGTTGCAGATATCGCTGCAGGTCTTTCTTATTCTGTAATCAAAAATGCCTTGTTCAAGGTAATCAAGCTTCGCAAGGCCAGTGATATTGGTGAAAAGGTAGTAGTTCAGGGGGGTACCTTCTTTAATGATGCCATTCTTCGTGCCTTTGAAAAAATTGCAGGCGTTCAGGTTTACCGCCCGGACGTTGCAGGCCTTATGGGTGCTTACGGTTCTGCCCTTATTGCTTACGACCAGTGGCAGGACTTAATGATGCCAAAGCCTGGCGAGCCGGAAGACACAGTTCATGATGTTCGTTCTAAGATTGCAACTCTGGAACAGCTTAATAACTTCCATGTAGATCTTGAGCTTCGCCGCTGCGGTAAGTGTCAGAACAACTGTCTTCTTACTATTAACACATTCTCTACCGGAGATGAAAAACGAACCTTCATTACAGGTAACCGCTGCGAAAAGGGTGCCGAGCTTGAAGGTGAAGTTATTGACGCAAGCAACAAAAAGAATACCGGACTTGATGATGACGATGCAGGTCCTCTTCCAAATCTTTTTGAATGGAAATATAAGAGACTTTTCAACTACGTGCCTCGTAAGCCGGAAGACGCTCCAATGGGAGATGTTGGTATTCCACGTGTACTTAATATGTACGAAAACTATCCTATGTGGTTTACCTTCTTCAACGAGCTTGGCTTCCGTGTAATTTTGAGCCAGCGCTCAAGCCGTAACGTTTATGAAAAAGGTCTTGAGACGATTCCTTCGGAGTCGGTTTGTTATCCTGGAAAAATCAGCCATGGTCATGTGGTTTCTCTTTTGCAGCGTGGTGTAAAATTTATTTTCTATCCGTGTGCACCTTATGAACATCAGGAGGATGCCGGTGCTGGAAATCACTATAACTGTCCGATTGTAACAAGTTATCCGGAAGTTCTGCGCAACAATGTAGATGAGCTTCGCCAGGATCCGTCCGTTACTTACATGGACCCATTCCTTCCGCTTTATGA
>JAEEGK010027630.1_pt1 | contig 11445 bp, 11 predicted proteins | sample 8958771 | NCBI WGS metagenome assembly JAEEGK01 (sample SAMN16246547, study PRJNA631951) | gut metagenome | biome: gut microbiome; feature: rumen; material: SC-attached | host: Bos | place: Iran: Karaj | collected 2018-10 | reverse complement strand
GCGTCCTTCTTTTCCTGTAAGAACTTAGCGATACCGCCGACGATCTCACCGTTTTCATCAATCTTGAACCAGTAAGCTTTATTTGCCGTGGAAACAAATACCTCATCGCACATAGCGTCGATTTCTTTACGGGTATTTGTGAAGTTATCGATCTTAACTGCCTTAACAACGTTTCCTGCGAAGGGCTCAAATCCGCAATCGGAAAGAAGCTCGGTCACGTCTTCAACGATAAGCTTGATACGAAGGTCGGGCTTGTCGGAGCCGTACTTTTCCATTGCTTCATTGTAGGCAATCCGTGTGAAGGGAGCCTTGGAAGCTACGTTGTAGGTACCGTACTTTTCGAATACGGGGGGAAGAACATCCTCGATTACGGAGAATACGTCTTCCTGGCTTGCAAAGGCCATTTCCATATCGAGCTGATAGAATTCACCGGGTGAACGATCGGCACGGGCATCCTCGTCTCTGAAGCAGGGAGCGATCTGGAAATATCTGTCGAATCCCGAGGTCATCAAGAGCTGTTTAAACTGCTGGGGAGCCTGAGGAAGCGCATAGAACTTTCCGGGATAGTTACGGGAAGGTACAAGATAGTCTCTGGCGCCTTCGGGGCTCGATGCGGTAAGGATGGGTGTGGTGATCTCAAGGAAATCGTGATCCATCATGGCTTTTCTGAGGTCGGCAACGATCTTTGATCTTAAAACGATCTTCTTCTTGACTTCGGGGTTGCGAAGATCAAGATAGCGATATTTAAGACGGGTGTTTTCGTCCGCGTCCTTTGAACGGTTGATCTCAAAGGGAAGCTCGTTGTAGATGCACTTTCCGAGCACCGTAACCTTCTCGGGAACAACCTCGATATCACCGGTATCTATTTTATTGTTCTTGTTGGAACGCTCTCTGACTACACCTTCCACCTGAACGGTCGACTCGGTGTTAAGAGAAAGAAAGGCATCCATCATTTCCTCGGTCTCGGGCACGATCTGAGTGGTGCCGTAGAAATCGCGAAGAATGACGAAGCCCAGATTCTTGCTGACGCGGCGGATGTTTTCATACCAGCCCACGAGAGTGACTCTCTTGCCTGCGTCAGACAATCTTAATTCATTACAGTTATGAGTTCTTGACTGTATCATATTGCCTCCGAAATAACAATTATCTCAAAATTATAACAACCTATATACTAACTTTTTTGGAGGAATACGTCAACGGTTTATTACTCATTTTTTCCCTGTTTTCGGAGGGGCAAAGTTATAGGAACATGCCCCTCCGCATTTGGAACAGTCTCCGCCGCAAGCGGGGGATTTACCGTTTCTTTTGTCTTTGATTATGCTTTTTACGATAAAGAAAACGACCACAGCCAGAATTGTTATAACGATCGCGTTCCCTAAAAAGCCATCCATAGGTTACTCCTTTGAGCATTAAGCTTTCTTTTTAACATAAGGATTTTTACGAACAAGGAGGAATACAAAACCTGCAACAAAGAGTATACCTATTGCCGAGCCGAATGTAAATCCCGTGGCAAATATTCTTCCGATCTGGAAGATGCAGAGTGAAACCGCATATGCGAACAACGTCTGATATCCGACTGCAATCCAGAACCATTTTGCGTTGTTCATTTCTCTCTTTATCGCACCCATTGCGGCAAAACAAGGTGCGCAAAGAAGGTTGAAGGTAAGGAAGGAAAGACCCGCTACGGTAGGAGTGAAGGCTGCATGCATGGTGCTCCAAACATCTCCCGATGCTCCGTAGATGATTCCGAGGGTGCCGACAATGTTTTCCTTCGCCACAAGGCCGGTGATGGCAGCAACCGTTGCCTCCCATTCGCCCCAGCCAAGGGGAATGAAGATGGGTGCCAGAACTCCGCCGATCTTTGCAAGGATGGAAAGATCGATCTCATCTTCTGCCAGCATTCTGAAGCCCTCCTCGGTAAATCCGAAGAATGTGGTAAACCAGATAACTATGGTAGAAAGAAGGATCACGGTGCCCGCTTTCTTTATGAAGGACCAGCCGCGCTCCCACATGCTGCGAAGCACATTACCCACTGTAGGCCAGTGGTAAGCGGGAAGCTCCATGACAAAGGGTGCGGGGTCGCCGGAAAATACCTTGGTCTTCTTTAAAATGATACCTGAAATGATGACCGCTGCGATTCCGATGAAGTAAGAAAGAGGAGCGATCCAGGGGTTACCGCCGAAGATTGCGCCGGCCACCATTGCAATGAAAGGAAGCTTCGCGCCGCAGGGGATAAAGGTGGTGGTCATGATGGTCATCTTACGGTCTCTGTCGTTTTCAATTGTACGGCTTGCCATGATTCCGGGAATTCCACAACCGCTTGAGATGAGCATGGGAATGAAGGACTTACCGGAAAGACCGAACTTACGGAAAATACGGTCCATGATAAAGGCTACACGTGCCATGTATCCGCAGGATTCAAGGAATGCAAGGAAGATAAAGAGCACCAGAATCTGGGGAACGAAACCGAGAACCGCGCCCACACCCGCTACGATACCGTCAAGGATAAGACCCTTTACGACATCGTTACACTTAAGTGCGTCAAGAACTCTCTCAACAAGCACCGGAACGCCGGGAACCCATACGCCGTATGCGGCAGGATCCGGTTCTTCGTTTGCTTCCAGATATTCTTTTGCTTTGGCGTAATCATCGAGGGTTGCGGTTTCGTAGGTTACTTCCAGGGTTTCTTCGTCTTCTACCGCATATTCAAAATCGCCGGCGGACTCTGCACCGTTTTCTTCGACGTATGCATCAAAGCCGTCCACGATAAGTGCATTTGAATTATATTCATCGGATACTTCAGCGTACTGAGCGGAACCGATCCCGAATAAGTGCCAGCCGTCTCCGAATACTCCGTCGTTGGCCCAGTCCGTTGCCCAGGTTCCCACCGTGGTCACGGAAATAAAGTAAACAAGCCACATAACGGCTGCAAAAATGGGAAGAGCCAGAATTCTGTTGGTCACGATCTTGTCAATCTTGTCAGATACGGAAAGCTTTCCCTTTGCTTTCTTTACAAGACAGGAGGAAATAACAGAAGAAATATATTCATATCTTGCATTGGTGATAACGCTTTCGACATCATCATCGAACGCATCCTCAATGGCCTTTGCCTCCGTTTCCGCATTTGTCTTGGCCATTGTAAGTTCATCAAGCTTTGAGTCCTTTTCAAGAGCCTTGATGGCTACAAAACGCTTCTTGGATTCGGCCACGTCGGAAAGTTTGTCCGAAACATTGCCGATGGCGGTTTCGATCTTTGAATCGAAAACCACATTCTTGGGAAGAACCTTTTTCTTTGCTGCACTGACGGTTTCTTTGACTGCCTCATCGATTCCGTCGCCCTTAAGCGCCGAGATGGATACGCACTTCACACCGAAGTGCTCGGAAAGCTTTTCAACCGAGATCTTGTCTCCGTTCCTGTCCACCACGTCCATCATGTTTACCGCAAGGACCATGGGAATTCCGAGTTCCGCAAGCTGGGTGCTTAAGTAAAGGTTTCTTTCGATATTGGTTCCGTCCACGATATTAAGGATCGCATCGGGATTTTCTTTTACCAGGAAATTTCTGGAAACAACTTCTTCAAGAGTGTAAGGTGACAATGAGTAGATACCGGGAAGGTCATCGATCTCGACTTCATCGTCGGAAGGATTGTACTGTTTCTTAAGCTTACCTTCTTTTTTCTCTACCGTTACTCCGGGCCAGTTTCCAACGAACTGGTTCGAACCTGTAAGAGCATTGAAAAGTGTGGTCTTACCTGAGTTGGGGTTTCCCGCCAAAGCAATTCTGAGTTTCATTAACATATCTCCTTTCGGTTAGTCTTTTCTGTTCTGGGTTCATTTAAACTAACCATTATCCAAAAAAATTATTCTACTTCTATTATTTCCGCATCGGCTTTTCTCAAAGAAAGCTCGTAGCCTCTGACGGTTACTTCAACGGGATCTCCGAGAGGAGCAACCTTTCGAACGTAAATCTCCACGCCCTTGGTGATCCCCATGTCCATGATCCTTCTCTTGACGGGGCCTTCACCGTTGATGCGCACAACCTTTACGGTTTCTTTGCACTTGGTCTCTCTAAGCGTCTTCATTCTTCCTATGTCTCCTTTCAAAGAACGTATCCTATATTCCTATGTGGCACGCCATGCTTTTGTCGATGGCCACTCTGGATTCTTTTATGCTCACGATAATGTTTCCCGCAATCTGGGAAATCATCGTGACTTCACTTCCTTCAACAAATCCGAGGCTTTCAAGAAATTTTCTGGTTTCCTCTTTTCCTCCGACCTTCTTGATGGTATTTGTCTCACCGGGTTTTAACATTGAAATAGGCATCATTAATACCTCCCTCCGTATGTTGCACACAAGAAACACAAATTGCGTATCTCTACATTTCGTTAGTCTATGCTAACTATAGTTAAATGTCAATAGTAAAAAATATATAAATTTTTCCTTTTGGAGCATCTTCCTTATTGCATATTTCAAGTAAAGCCATTATACTTGAGTTATACAAGGCTAACTTTGGTTCGATTTTTGCTTTATTTTTGAACTTTTCGATACTCTTTATTCAAAGGAAGGCGTAATAAGCATGAAAAGAAACGAATCTCAGGAAGATTATCTGGAGACAATACTTATCTTAAGCAAGAAGCTGCCCGTTGTAAGGAGCGTTGATATCGCAACGGAACTGGGATACAAAAAATCCAGTATCAGCGTGGCCATGAAAAACCTTAGGCTCAAAGAACTTATAACCGTAACGGAGGCAGGTTACATCTACCTTACGGACGCAGGGAAAAAGATCGCGACCAATGTCTATGACAGGCACACCACCATTTCCAAATGTTTGATGGCCCTCGGTGTTCCCGAGGCCACGGCTCTCGAAGATGCCTGCCGCGTAGAGCACGATCTGAGCCAGACCAGTTTCTCAGCCATCAAGAAGTTTGTTAAGGACGTTTTACCCACCGCCGATCTTTCAAAGGTCTCCGATACCAAAGCAAAGTAAAAACAAGCCCGAAGGATTGTCCTTCGGGCTTATCTTTTCTTTATTTATTGTTTGATTGAGGCAGTTCCGTGCGTTTCGTGTTGGAATAAACGTAATTGTCCGACTGTCTCTCCACCACAAAGCTGTTTTCACGCTCATAGTCCGCGGCGGAATCGTTTTTGTGAACACTGGTAAGGGCGCTCTTTAAGCTGATGGCATGGATGAAACCCGCAAGAAGGCCCACGCCCAAAGCGATAAGCGCCATCTTGAGAAAATCCGGTGAGCTCGCTGCTTCTGTCACCGGGGCTTCCGCACATATTGCATTTACGATATACAGTATATTCATGGCTCCCTCCTACATCACATAAAAAAGTATCATCTGCACCGCAAAAGCGGCTACGGTGAATATTCCGGCAGTCCTGAAGAAGTATTTCCAGAAAAGCCCCTTATCCATGGGAAGATTTCCTACGAACTTGCCCGTCTGTCCGTTCATGGCAAATACGTATTTGGAACCGTTCCAGGTGGTATTTAAAAGCCATACGGGGTACAAAGCATATTTTGCTTCCGCATTGTCAAGGCGGATGGTACTGGTTTCCACATCTACCGAATCATAGCCCTTTACGGTCCTTCTGAAGGCTCTTTCGGTGGCTCTTCTGATCCTTTCGTTGGCACGTCCTATGCTTGTTCCCGCATCCACATCATATTTATCCGCTACATACCCTGCAAGATATGCGGTATTGAAGTCCTTTGCTTCTTTGAAGTTAAAGGGTTCCAGGGATTCCATCAGAGTATCGTCGATCTTGGAGGAACCGTCCACAGGGACCTTGTCAAAGGCTATCTTACCTTCACGTACAACACAGAAATACTTTGTTTCTTCGTACTTGTATCTGTCGTCCTGCCAGGTGTGCCTTTCCGAAGCCTTGTATCTTATGTGAGCATCCACATCCGCATCAAAAAGCCAGAAGGGAACGTAAACTCCCTTAACTTCTTCAATATGGTGAGCATCCTTGAAGGCAGGGGGAAGAAGCTTCTTTCCCGACATGTGCTTCTTTAATCTCTCCGTAGCGGCTGCTTTGTCAAGTTTAAAGGGAATGACATAATCGGGTTTGAGCATTCCGGAGAACTGTCCCGAAACCACCACGGGATTGCCGCAGTAGGGGCAGGCAGTGGCCGCCATGTTCATATCTCCCACTATCTCGCCGCCGCAGGATTTGCAGACAAAACTCTGTATCTGTGAAGCCTCCGCCTCGGTCCACTCGGAACCGGGAGTCGTGTTCCATGTAAAATTATCGGTACCTTCGTTCTTAACTTCCTCATCGAAGGTCTTCAGATCGTCAAGTTCGAATTCGGTATCGCAAAAGGGGCATTTCAGCTTCTGAAGCCCCGAATCAAAGGCCACGGCACCGCCGCAGCACGGACATTTATATTCCTGTAAACCGGCCATATACTCTCCTTTTCCCATAAAAAGAATATAGGGAGGCGCCTAAACGCCTCCCTGAATGATTCAAAGATTACTGTCTGTCCTTGTCATCGAAAACATCGCCGCATTCAGGGCAGAACTTGGGAGGATTTGCAGGATCTTCGGGAGTCCAGCCGCACTTGTCACATCTGTAAAGGGGCTGTCCGGAAGGTCTCTTTGCTCCGCAGTTCATGCAGAAATTACCCTGGTTAACGGTTCCGCAGGAGCACTTCCAACCGGGAGTTCCGGCGGGTGAAGACTGTGCCTGCTGCTGTCCCATTGCAAAAAGGGTCTGAGCGTTGATTCCGCCTGCGTTCTGAGCCATTCCCATGCCCATGAAACCTGTCATGGCGCCTGCTGAATTGCTTGCTGCGGCCTTCATGGCATCAGCCTGTGCACCGACGAGGGTAGCACCTGCCATTGAAGGATCCTTGAGCATAGCGGTGCGCTGTGCCTGCTTGATCATCTCGGCATCTTCCTCGGGAAGAGTTACGGAGCCCAGTGCAACACTTACAACCTTTAAGCCGCGAAGCTCGCCCCATTTTGCGGAGAGTGCTTCGTTCATGGCGTTTTCAAGTTCGGTATTGTGAGAAATGATCTGGTTGGGTCTGAGTTCCAGATCCGAAAGTTTTGCAAGAGCGGGCTGTAATGCGCTGATGAACTCGGTTCTTAAAGTGGTATCGAGTTCGCTTCTTACATACTCTCTTTCAACGTTTCCGCAAACGTTGGTGTAGAAAAGAAGGGGATCCGCGATCTTATAAGAGAACACGCCCGAGCATCTTAAAGCAACGTCTACGTCAAGACCGATCTTGGAATCCACAACTCTGAAGGGAACGGGGTTGGGAGTTCCGAATTTGTTATCGATAAGTTCCTTGGTGTTAAAGTAATAAACTCTCTGATCCTTGCCGGTGTCGCCGCCGTAGGTAAATCTCTTACCTATGGTCTTAAAGGTGTTGATAATGCTTTCACCGAGCTTACCGCTGAAGATGCTGGGTTCGGAAGATGTATCATAGGTGAATTCACCGGGTTCGGCGCAAACTTCAACCACCTTACCCTGTTCAACGATGATCATGCACTGTCCGTCAGCAACTGCGATTCCGGATCCGTTGGAAATGATATTGTCACTGCCTAACTTATTGGATGAACGTCCGCCGATGCGCTTAACGCCCTTTGTAACCATTACATCCTTGCCCATGGCTTCACAGTAAAAAAACTCTTTCCACTGATCCGCAAGAGTTCCGCCTACCGCGCCCAAAGCTGCCTGAATAAGTCCCATATTAAAATATCTCCTTTCGATGCACAGTGTTTGGACATCTATCCGACATCCGACATGCAATATTATTTTATAGGGAATTGTCGATTAATTCAATAGCGTTTTTATAATTATCACCGCAAAATAAACCCTGTTATTTTAATATTTGAATCCTTTCGGATTATTCATATTATTTATTGTATTTCTTGACAAAGGAAGCAAAGGTCTTCAAAGGCACAGCTTCCGAGAAATACAGGCCCTCTGCCACTGAAAGGCCCAGGGAATCGATGATGTTTTTGTCTTCTTCGGTATCAACGCTCACCACAACGATCTTGGCTCCGACCCGTGTGAACGCATCCACGAAGGCCTGGGCCGTTCTGGTGCCCTCCGGATCCCCGGCTATCGCTTCTCTCAAAAACTTCATGTGCATGATCTCGCCGTCAAAGGGAATGGTAAGGATATTTCCCACCGTGGCAAGTCCCTGTCCGAAGTCTGCCTCTTCGATAAAGAAACCGTTATTTCGGATCTCCGTCAGTGTCTTCACCAGCAGTCCCGAATTTTCCAGCCCTCCGAGCCTCTTTATAACCAGATGGAGCTGATCCTGTTTAAGCCCGTATTCTTCGATAAGGCTCTTAAGTTCATCTAAGAGATTAGCATTGTTAAGTATATTGCCCCGGTCCAGTTCCACTGAAATGTAACCGTCAAAGAGTGCAGAACCCTTGAATCTTTCAAGTGTCGCCGCAGCCTGGTGCCAAGCCGTCCTGTTAAGCTCGCTCACCAGTCCGCTGTCCGTAAATATATCAAGGAATTCATTTTCTTCGAGTCTTCCGTAAACGGGGTGATTCCAGAAAGTACGAACCTTTGCGCCGACTACCTTACCGGTCTTAAAGTTGATGTGAGGTCTCAGTTCTATACCAAATTCTTTATTTTTAAGGGCGTTCTTGGCGTCCGAAATAAGAGTCTGGCGTTTAAGCTGCTCTTCCCTTAAATCCTTTGAAAATTCCACTACGGAGAAGCCCTCGTTCTTTTTGCTGGTAACAAAGGCCGCAACAGCCAGTTCGTAATATTCCTCCAAAGAAAGGTTTTCGTTCATGACAACAAAACCGTGGCGCATATCGACGGATACACGGATATCGTCGCTTATTTCAACTTCCACGGAACTCATCTTGGATACAAGACCGTCCACCTCGTCAAAGGGCAGAAGCGCCGAAAACTTGCTTTCTGCGGTACGGCCCACAACAAGGGGGAACATGCTGGTACACTCAAGGAACTTGTGGGCGGCGGCCTTTAACACCATATCTCCCACTTTGGTGCCGTAGAGGCGGTTAACATCCTTAAAATTGTTTAGTCCGCTGATGAGCACCGCATAGCAGTTTTCGCTGCCGTGCTCCTCCAGAAAGGCTTCGGCTTTTTCAAAGAAACCGCTACGGTTGTATATGCCCGTAAGCACGTCGGTGGTGGCATTTCTGTGCTCTCTGTTGAAGGCCTTCTCTGTCTCCGTCACATCCTTGAAGATATAAGAAGTAAGCACATGTTTGCCCCGGCTGTCGTGTATCCTTTCGGAAGAAACGATATAGTTTCTGCCTCCCTTTGAAAAGGACGCAGTCTCATGCTCGGTTAAGTTAAATTTCTTTGCAAATGCGGATTCGTTTTGGGGAATTTTCTCGGAAAGGATGCTTTCCGCCCTGTCGTCGCGGCTTAACAGACTTCCGTCACTGTCATAGAGGATAATGGGATCCGGCACAAATTCCGAAAAATAGCTGTGAACCTGGTTTAAGACCACCACCGGCGAAAATACGTAAACGGCGTAATAGAAAACGATTCCCGCTATACCGAAGAAAATAACGGAATAATCGTAGTTTGCCTGCTTCCAGAAAACGTAGATAACATCGGGAACAGCCATGAAGGTGGTAAGTCCGATGACCATGATATACCTTAAGGCATAGCACCTTGCAGACCTTCTCATGCGAGAAATGAGCAGGAAAACTATCGTTGCATACTCCAATACGCACAAAGCAAAGTGGACCCAGAAGAAAAGCTTAGGCTCCACAGCCGCGACCTCATTGTAGGCGGTCTTTCTGAATACTATATCGAAGGCCAGCTCGTTTATGGGGCTGGTAAGGATAACCGCCGAATCTACCATCAGGATCGCCAGGGACACGGTCTTTGCCGTAGGATTTAAAGGAGTTTTGCGGATATAGGCAAAGGAAAAACGGATCAGGAAATAGTAGGTCCAGAGAACGCCTATCTTTTGAATGCAGCAAAAAAATGCCGCGAGGTTTCTGTCCTTTACAAGATAGTTTGCGGCGTAGGCCCAGAAAACCAGAGCACAGGTAACGATTGCGTTTCCCAGCATGGTGCTCATGGTGGTTCCCTTTTGATAGGTCTTAATGGTCGAGAATGTGGAAAGCAGCGAAACTACGGCAAGTACCGTTAAAACTGCATATAACATCTATTTTTTCTCCCCTTCTTCTTTCTTCGGAGCCGGAGCCTTTTCGGAAAGCCCCACGGCATTGTCCACAGGTATGGAAAAAGCAATCCCCTGCCCGGCGGTGGAAAGCCCCGCGTCCTTATATACGGCGTGGAGCACGTTATCCTTTATGGAGGCGGGAACAAGCATCATCACAAGATCTTTTTCGGGCTGTATGGATATCCCGAAAAATTTCTCCGCTTCCCTGTTGGCGGTGCCGCGCCCGTGAATGACCGTACCGCCGCTTACACCTTCTTTGCGGGCAGCGTCCATGACGGTGTCCGAGAATCCGGCGTTCACTATACACATTATCATTTCGTACTTTTTATTTGTGCCCATCGGTACCTCCCGCATTCATGAACGTGTTTCTTTGATTGCTCAAAAAACTGAAGATCGAAGACCCTATCACGCTGGTCATGGAGACGGTGTAGGCAATCCCCTTGCCGTCCTTCACCGATTTAAATTTATCCCCGATGGTCCTGAGTGCTTCTTTTTCACGGTCAGCCCGGATAACGCTTATGATAATGGCTTTATCGTTCTCCGCAAGACCCGTATATCCCAGCATGCCCGGCTTTACCGTACCCTCGCCGAAACCCACGAACTGAAGGTTTGCGTCGAAGGATTGGATAAGATCGGTATAATATTCTGCTTTTTTACGATTGACAACCACCACCAGGATCATGAGACGGTTGACAGAGAGTTTTTCTTTTTTCGATTTGGTCTGCGCCATACTGCCCCCCCCTATTCTCCCGAATCAAAATAAATAATCTGCTCGTCGTCCGCATCGAGAATGCGGTTGATGATGGCACGCTCCCGCATCCTGCGGGTAGCTATGGCAAAGAAACCGAGTATCTGGATTGTAATTAACGGCGTCATGGCAACCATGGCAACGATCCCGAAGGCATGAGTCAGGATCGATCCCGTTCCGAGAGCCACACTGCAGACTCCGATGGACAGAGGAAGTATGAACCCGGAAGTCAGGGGACCGCTTGCAACTCCGCCCGAGTCAAAGGCAATGGCAGTGTAAATGCCAGGCACGAACAGCGATAACAATAAAGAAATAAAGTAACCCGGCACCAGATAATACAGCAGCGAAAAGCCGAAAATTATCCTTACCATGGACAAAGCAATGGATATTCCCACGCCGACGGAAAGCGCTATGAGCATGGATTTTTTGGAAACCGTGCCGCCGGTGATCTCCTCAACCTGACGGTTTAAAACGTGGACCGCGGGCTCTGCAAGTACCGTAACGAGTCCCAGTACGAAACCGATGGCAACCACTGCCCGGGTTCCCACATT
>JAEEGK010027629.1_pt1 | contig 11446 bp, 10 predicted proteins | sample 8958771 | NCBI WGS metagenome assembly JAEEGK01 (sample SAMN16246547, study PRJNA631951) | gut metagenome | biome: gut microbiome; feature: rumen; material: SC-attached | host: Bos | place: Iran: Karaj | collected 2018-10 | reverse complement strand
TCTTGATGCAATCTTCAAGGGCATTTACGGAGAAAACCCATACAAGTCTCCTACAGACATGGGCGTAAACATGGCAGGCTACTGCATTATTGATGATGATGTCTGCCGCGAAGCAAGCCGCCAGGAAATTATCCGCCGCTACTATGCAACCCTCAACCGCTACATGGACGGTAACGCTACAGAAGAAGAAATTAAAAAGATTGAACTTTTGATGCAGCAGGAAAAGATTTCTACCGACGAACGCCGCGTAACTGTTGCTGCAAAAGAGCGTGCCGCTAAATCTAAGTCTATATGTGCCGCCATTGAGCTTGCAGACGGAACAATCATTACTTCCGAAACTACAGAGCTTCTTGGTACGAGTGCTGCGCTCATTCTTAATGCCACAAAGCATCTGGCAGGTCTGGACCACAAGCTCAAGCTCATTCCAAAAGAAATGATTGAGCCAATCCAGGAAATGAAGGTAACCTATTTGAGCGGAAACAACCCCCGCCTGCACACCGACGAAGTTCTTGTTGCCCTTGCCATGCTTTCCAAAGACGACGAAAACTGCCGCAAAGCTATTGCCCAGCTGCCAAATCTCCGTGGCTGCCAGGTTCATACCAGCGTAATGCTCAGCGAAGTAGACCGCAAAATCTTTAAAAAGCTCGGCGTAGATTTGACCTGTGAGCCGGTAAGCAAAAAGCAGAAGCCGTTGATTGGATAATTTTTTTAATTGACAAAAACATCTCATTTTGTCATAATCGCAATACTATTGTCATGCTGAACTTGTTTCAGCATCTGTGTTATCCATTTAATATGAGATTCCGAAACAAGTTCGGAATGACAATTATCATTCAGGAGTACTTATGGAAAAAAATGTTTCACTTACACGTAAACTGGTTTTAACAGGTGCGCTTAGTGCGCTTATTATAGTTCTTGGTATTACCAAGCTTGGCCTTATTCCGCTTGGACCGGCTGCGTCCATAACAATTCTGCATGTGCCTATTATTCTGGCTGCATGCCTTTGCGGGCTTCCTTCTGCACTTTTTACAGGCGCTGTTTTTGGAATTATGTCTCTTATTCAGGCTGCAATGAGCCCTACAGGTGTTCTGGACCCGCTTTTTGTAAATCCGCTTTGTTCTGTTTTGCCACGTATGCTCACAGGTTTGATTGCCTGGGCTCTCTGGCTTGTATTCAATAAGATTCCAAAGCTTCCAAAGTCTGTTTCTGCCGGAATTACAGCATTTCTTGCTACTGCATGTCACACTCTGCTTGTAATCGGCTGTCTTTATATTTTTGCTGCAGAAAAAACTCTCGAAGGCATGGGCGGTATGGGCTATTTTGCTGTAATTGCACTTTTGGCACCACAGGCTGCACTCGAAGCTGCTGCTGCAACAATCATCTGTTCTGCCGTTTATGTAGGTCTTTTTATTTCCGGCAAACGTAAGTCTAAGCTTTCTCAGGAAGTTGAAGAGTAGTTTTCCCTTTTGCCCCCTACTATTCCCTATTTCCTAAAGTATGGTATAATAAAAGGAAAGGGGGAACCCATGAAAATTGTAATCGTAGGTGCGGGGTTTACGGGCGTTCAGCTGGCAAAGCTCCTCATAAACGAAAAAAACGAAGTTGCCATTATTGACAATAACGAAGAAACTATCAGGCATGCGCAGAATATTCTGGACTGTACTGTTGTGTGTGCCGACGGAAATAATCTTGAAACGCTCGAAGATGTTGGTATTGCAAAGTCCGATGCTCTTGTCTGCGTAACCTCCTCTGATGAAGTAAATATGATTACCTGTTCGCTCGTGGACGCGGTGTACCCCGATGTACTTAAAATTGCGCGCGTGCGAAACTATGCCTACTATGTAAATACTGCCCGTGCCGAAAAAAAACATTCGGGCGAGTTTGGCGGAAAGCACAGACCTCTCTACGGTATAAACTATATGATTCACCCGGACGTTGAGGCCGCTGATGCAATTGTTCAGGCTGTAGAAAACGGTGCCGTTGGAAACGTAATTACCTTTGATAACAGCGACCTTGAAATTGCCCGCATTATGGTAAACAAGGACAGTGTATTTGACGGCATTAGTCTTAAGGAAATCCGTGGCAAGACAGAAGTAAAATTCCTTGTAAGCTATGTTGAACAGGATGGTGTTGCTTCTCTGCCAACCGGAGATACTGTAATTAAGGCTGGAAACACGCTTGGTGTTCTGGTAGATAAAAATGAAATTAATGCTGTGCTGGAGCTTTGCGGTTCGGTTCAAAAAGAGTTGCGTCGTGTTGTTCTTATTGGTGCTGGCCGCATCGGTACAATTATTGCCGATAAGCTTATTCAGAAAAAGACCTCTGCCTTTGCACGACTGTTTGGTGGTGCCAAAACAAAGCGTACCCAGGATTTTGTAATCATAGACAGTGACGACGAGCTTGCAAAGGCTGCTGCAGAAAGATTCCCGGATGCACGTGTTTTGTGTGCAGATGCGTCCGATGAAAACATGCTGCGCGAAGAAGGCCTTACCAGCTTTGACCTTGCAATTTGTGCTACACATAACCACGAGCTTAATATGATTCTTGCCGCTTATCTTGAATCTTTGGGCGTTGGTCAGTCGGTTGGTCTTGTACGCAGCCACGACTTTGTAGAAATAAGCGAAAAGCACCTTGGAGTAGATGTTGCAATACCTCTGCGGGACTCGGTTGTAGATTCCATCATGAGTCACCTGCGCGGTAAATCTGTAAAAGAGATTCACACCGTTACAACCGGCGAGCTTGAGATTGTTGAATGCGAGGTTAGTTCAGATTCAAAGGTAAACGGAAAATCTCTTCGCGAAATATCTGATCCGGGTTCTTTCCTTGTTTTGATTGATAAAAAATTTGGAAGCCAGCAGTATGCAATTCCAGGTGGAGACACTCAGATTGTTGCGGGCGACCATGTAGTTCTTATTACAAAATCCGAAAACAGCAAAAAGATTTTGTCTTATTTTGCAGGCAAGCAGTAATATGTTTTTTATATCCTTTCTTAAAATAGCTTCTATTCTTCTGGCCATTGTGGGGGCAACCTTTGCAATTCCTCTTGTCGTGGCCCTTATTTGTAGCGAAAGCGGAATGATTCTCCCTCTTGTAATTCCAATGCTTGTAAGCTTTGTGGTGTGTGCTGTCGTTACCCTGAGCACCCGCAAGATAAAGTTTTCTATGTCTATAAAGCAGACCTTTGTAATTGTAGCCATGTCCTGGGTTGTAATGTCTTTTATGGGCAGTCTTCCTCTTTACTTTAGCGGCTACTTTGCAAGCTATGTAGATGCTCTTTTTGAAAGCGTGAGCGGCTTTACCACAACGGGAGCCACAATTTTATCGGAAGTAGAAAATCTTCCACGCTCTGTAAATATGCTGCGCTGTCTTACCCACTGGATTGGAGGTATGGGAATTGTAACTTTAACCGTTGCCCTTATGCCTCTGCTTGGTGTAGGAGGCTTTCAGCTTATTAAGGCAGAAACTACCGGCCCCGAAAAAGGCAAGGTAACTGCCCGTATTACAACAACAGCAAAAGTTTTGTGGGGCATTTACTGCGGCTTTACTCTGGCAGAAACCCTTGCTCTTAAGCTTGCCGGTATGGATTGGATAGACGCCGTGGCTCATTCCTTTGCAACTCTTGGAACCGGAGGCTTTTCTACCCGCAATGCTTCTATTGGAACCTACAACTCTCTTGCGGTAGAAATTATTACTACAATATTTATGTTCCTTTCGGGCATAAACTTTAGCCTTTATGTTTACATAGGCCAGAGAAAGTTCAAGGATATTTTTGGCAACGCAGAGTTCAAAGCCTATCTTGGCATTCTTTTTACAGCCATTGCAGCAATTACAATTTCGCTCATTCCTTATTACGGAGGCCTTGGCAAGAGTCTGCGCTATTCTTCCTTCCAGGCTGTTTCCATTATGACAACAACCGGTTTTGGTACCGCAGATTATCTTCAGTGGCCGGTCATTACCCAGTTCTTCCTCTTTATGCTCTTTTTTGTAGGCGGTTCTTCGGGTTCTACTTCGGGTGGAATTAAGGTTGTCCGCTGGGTTGTTCTTGGCAAACAGCTTAATAACGAAACAAAACGCATGCTGCATCCTCACGGAGTTTTTACAATCCGCCTCAACGGCAAGGTAAGCAGCAAGGAAATTGTACTAAGCGTTACTTCCTTTATGTTCCTTTATTTTGTGATGATTGCCCTCTCTGTTTTTGTGGGCTGTCTTGGAAATCTTGATATTCTGACTTCGGCAACAGGCGCCATGAGTATGGTAGGAAACGTTGGTCCGGCCTTTGGACTGCTTGGTCCAACTGCCAATTACGGAGCCCTGCCTGCCTTTGTAAAGCTCTGGTACTGCTTTGCCATGCTTGCCGGCCGTCTTGAACTTTATACAATGATAATTTTCTTTTTGCCAAGCTACTGGAGGAAGTAAATGAAAAATAATATGCATGTTAGAGTCGTTTCTGCTTTTTTGATTACGGGGCTTCTTACCGCTCTTGTTTTTACATCCTGTAATTCTGTGCCTCCTGCCGCCAGTGATGAAGAAATAGCAGCTCTTGAAGCACAGGTTACCGAACTGGATAATACCTTTAATGTAGATGCCAGAAAATATGTTTCTGCCTATTTTGATCTGGCCAATGCCTACCAGAGTCGTGGAGAAAAAGATAAGGCCTACCAGACTGTAACAAAAGGATTAAGACTGGATTCTTTGAATCTGGATATGCAGTTAAAGGCCGCAGAATATGAAGTTGAAAAAGGTGAATATGACCTTGCTATTCCCCGCCTGAAGGCAGTTCTTGCAAAGAGTGATAATAAAAAAACTGTGGCTCAGGCTCAAACTCTTTTTAATAAGATTCCGCAGCAATACAAAGATGAGGCCGAAAGTCTTACAGTTAGCCCTATGTACAATAAAAAGCTGCTGCTGGCCTTTTATCCCGGGGTAGAGGATGTTTATAAAAAGGCACTTGCCCAGAGAATTGAAAATGAATTTAAGGTAAGTGTTGAATGCCTTGACCTTGATGTAGAGGAAAGTAAAAAGAATTCCCGCGACTCTTATAATGAATTTCTTAGCGAAACCATGGAAAACCTGATTATGGGAAATTCTCCGGAAGCAGTTGCAAATACTCTGGCATATCTTGGCATTGCCTTTGATGATTTGGAGGACAAGGAAACCAGGGAATTTTTTGTAAAAAGCATATTCCTTAATTCCGGTTACAGCCAGGAAGATTGGGATACAATTGCCGCCCAGTATGAGCTCCAGTATGATGCCAATGAGCTTATGATTCAGGTAATGTCTAACTGTACACTTGAAACTGATTGCCTTGGTGTTCTTGGCGTTACAACAAAAGATATTTATTCCGGTAGTCCAAATAACAACTTTTTGTTCGGGCTTTCTTCTGAAACGGTTGCTGTTATGAGTTTGAACCGTTTTGTCAAAGGGGAAAAAGACAGAGCCCTGATTACAAAAAGGGCAGTTATGCAGGCTTTTTCTTCTGCCGGTTATATTGTTGGAATTCCGCGATGTTCTACACCTTTGTGTGCAAGAGCCTATCCAAATTCGCTGGCCGAACAGGATGAAAAAAATGACTGTTTGTGTCCTGACTGCATCCGTAGTCTGATTGAAGTGTATGCTGCGTTAAAATATCTGCAGGTTATTTATTTGCATTTACACCAAGTCCAAATAGGGCATAGTCTGCGCGGGTCGGGTCTCCAGGGAAAATCTCTTCCATTTTTTTTGTAAGAAGGATTGCAGTTTTGCGGGAGGCTGTAGATTTTTCCGTCAGCAGTCCAAGCTTTTGTGCTTCCTGCATTACGTGGGTGTCCAGAGGAATGAGCAGGCTGGAGGCCGGGTACCAGGACCAGAGACCAAGGTCTACCGGGGAGTTTTGTCTTACCATCCAGCGCAGGAACATGTGAATGCGTTTGTTTGCGCTTGTGCGTCCTTTGGGAACTATACTGCTCTTTGGGAAGGATTGGGAGATGAGGTCTGCAAGGTGAGTACTGGCTCTGTCATTTTCTTTTTCCCATTCTGATTTAAAATATTGTCCCAGCGAGCCGCTTTTGTTTATAAGGGCGGCCAGTTCATCAAAAAAAATCTGTAGGTCGTCGTAAGAATAAAAACGGTAGAATTTCTGGCTGCCTGACGGAAAAGTCTTTTTGTAGGCCCGGGTAATCAGCCAGTTTTTTATATTGCCGCTTGTCTGGTCTGCCGTCTGAAGAATCAGGCGGATTTTTGGAATGAACTGAGTGCGGCTCCCAAAGGCCAGCATGGCGGCAATAAAAGAAGCGGCTTCGGCAGAATCCGCTTCCTTATACCAGCGCAAAAATTGAGAGGGGTCGCTGTCGCAAAAAGAAGCAGTTTCGTATTTATCTGCTAATGAGATTAATAACTTCTTCAATGCTTTTTCCTGTTTCCCGGGCAATTTTTGCAAGGTCTTCGTATTCGTATTTCTGACGTTTTACTCCATAGCCCTGGGCAATTTTTACGCGAACCGGACCAAATTCAGTCTGCAAAGTTTCTATTTTGCGGTCAAGAAAATAGCGGCGGCTTATGTTTTCACGGACTCCAAGAGTTGTTGTGTGCTTAAAGATTGTATTAAGGATTTCTTCCCTTTTGTTTTCAAGGCACATTACGCAAAGGAGGTTACCGGGGCGGGATTTTTTCATGGTTACAGGAATAATGTAAACTTCGATTGCTCCGGCGGCAAAAAGCTCTTCGGTTGCAAAGGCAATTCGTTCTGCACTAATGTCATCCAGGTTGCAGGTAAATTCTATAACATCTTCCAGAGAGTCCTCGGTCTGTCCAAGAATTGCACGTACACAGTTGGCAGCTTCAAAATCTTTTTTACCCATGCCGTAGCCGATTGAGTCCATTTTCATCTGAGGCATATTTCCAAAGCTTGTTACAAAATGCTTAAGCAGGGCGGCACCGGTTGGTGTACAAAGCTCCCCTGTGATGTGGCCGCTGTAAACAGGCACATCCTTGAGTATAAAGGCTGTAGCAGGCGCCGGAACCGGAAGAATTCCGTGGGCGCAGTGAACATGGCCGGAACCAACATTAACCGGAGAAGCAAGAATTTTCTGAGCAGCAATTTTATTAAGCAGCAGGCATACCGCAGTAATGTCTGCAACGGCGTCCATAGTTCCAACTTCGTGAAAGTGAATGTCTGTAACAGGTTTTCCGTGGGCATGACTTTCGGCTTCAGCAATGAGCTTGTAAACTTCTATGATGTCTGTCTTTACGCTGTCAGGAATTTTTAGGGAGTGGATGATATTTTCAATATCGGACATGGAGGAATGGTGGTGATGTTCGTGGTCGTGATGGTCATGGTGATGTTCATGTTCCCCCGCGGTCCCTGAGCTTGTCGAAGGGCCGTGCTCATGATGGTGCTCATGTTCATGATGATGTTCGTGGTGGTTGATCTTGTCGAAACCACCTTCTTCCAGTCCATCCACTACAACTTTAAAATGAGTACCTGTAATTCCGCATTTTATGCTTGGTTCTGCACAAACTTCTACGCCTGGAATTCCGGCCTGATTTATTTCTTTAAGAAAAGCAGTTTTTTCTTCTTCGTTCAAAAGTTCAAAAAGGGCTGCGCTAAGCATGTCGCCGGCTGCACCCATAGGCAGATCTAAATATAAGGTTTTCATTTTGCCTCCATATGATTAATTCTACTGGCAAGATATCCTGCGCCAAAGCCGTTATCTATATTTACAACACTAACCCCGCTTGCACAGGAATTGAGCATAGAAAGCAGGGCGGTTAAACCTTCAAAGGCAGCGCCGTAGCCAACGCTTGTAGGAACTGCAATTACAGGGCAGTCGACAAGACCACCAATAACGCTGGCAAGAGCGCCTTCCATTCCGGCAATGGCAATTATAACTGTGGCACTCATTATTTCATCAAGATGATTAAGCAGGCGGTGGAGCCCCGCAACGCCAACATCATAAAGACGCGTTACTTCATTTCCAAGAGCCTGTGCAGTAAGAGCCGCTTCTTCTGCAACAGGAATATCGCTTGTTCCTCCGGTTGCAACTACAATTTTACCAAGACCATCAGGAACAGGAAGCTCTCCAACAATTCCAAGACGGGCATCTTTGTGGTAATCAAGCGTAATTTCCTTAGATACAGCCAGAGCTTTTTCTTCATCCATTCTGGTAATCAAAATGGTTTTTTGTCCGGCATTCAAAAGTGTGCGGGTAATTTCAATAATTTGAGTGGGAGTTTTCCCGGCACCGTAAATTACTTCTGCAGCACCCTGGCGGGTTTTACGGTGCAAATCAATTTTGGCAAAGTCAATATCAACAAAGGGCTGCTTTTTTATCTGCAGAACCGCATCATCAATACTAACCTTGCCGTCGCGTACATCTTCTAAAAGCTTTTTTAATTCGCTGTTCATCAGATTATTTTTTATGAAGGGCAGCTTTTACCACACCTTTTGGGTCTTTAATAAGAACAATAACCAGCCAGATGATAAGGCCGAGTGCAACTACAGAAAGACCAAGGTAAAGGTCATTGAGCATATCAAGTGGAGCTGGAACAAAAGATTCAGCACCAAGCTCAGCATACTCAAAAACAGCGTCAATGAGCCACATCAAAGAAGCGCCCCAGTACATAAGGCAAAGAGTTCCAACCTTAAGAGTGCGGGCTTCTTCATTCTTATACCAGAGTATTGTGCAGATTATTGCTGCAAAAACAGTGGTAAGAAGTGTCATGCGAGGCCTCCTGAAACTACAGCGGATTTATCTGTATTCTTAGATTTTTTCTCAAACATTGAAACTACGCCAACCATAATTCCCCAGGCAGCGGTTACAAGCAGAGCCATGCAGACACCGGCAGTTGCCATTTCGTGCAGCATTTCCATTGCGTTTCCGTCTTTTACAGCAGTAAAGAATGGGAAGAAAGGAACAACCTCTCCGTGCCATACGTGCTCAAAAGCGAGAAGGGCAGAGCCACCCCAGAGCATTTTATTGAGCCAGCCGATTTTTGTAGAAAGGCTGATTTTTGGTGTCTCGTTTTCATCAGCTTTTGTATTAACGGCGCCAGAAAGTGCCAATTTCTTTTCTTTAGATTTAATTATTCTCTCTGCGACTGTTGTAATGATTGCTTCTGCAGCAGGAACTGTAAAACATCCCATTTTTGACCTCCAAAAAATAAATACACCATAATTATATATCAGAAATTGCAAAAATATATATAAATTCGACATAAAAATTGTATTTTTTTTATATAAATATTTCCTTCAGGGGTTATATTTTAAATTAAAAAATAACAAAAGTTTTAACATAGATTTTCAAAAGTTGGTCTAAAAACAGTAAAAGTGTCTCTATTTATATAGTGAAGGAAATTATTCCAAAAATTTCGATTTGGAGGCATGAAAATGTGTACTGTTATGAATGAACAATCGGCTATGGAAAAATGGAAGAATGCAACTATTGCAAATAACTTTATTTTTTATAAAATCATGCGGCATAATCCGGATGTATGTACCGAATTACTTGAAATACTCCTTGAAATGGAAATAGACCATATCGAAATGCATGGGGAAGAAACAATTGAAACTGATTTTGGAAGTAAAGGAATCAGACTAGATGTATATGCAACAGGGGCAGCTCAGGCTTTTAATCTTGAGATGCAAGCTTCTGATACAAAAGAATTACCAGAACGATCAAGATATTATCAGGGATGTATTGATGTTGACTGTCTGAAATCTGGACAGAAATATAAGAATCTGAAAGACTCATATGTCATATTTATTTGCATTTCTGATATTTTTGAAAAAGGATTCCCATGTTACAGTTTCGAGAATTTATGCCGGGAAGATACATCAATTCAATTAAATGACCGAACATTTAAATACTTTTTTATTGCAGAAAACTGTGCTAAAATGTTAAACGAAAAGCAGAAAGCCTTTCTGCAGCTTGTTCTTGGCCAGAAAGCCAGCGACAATTTTACCAGACGGGTCGAAGAACTTACAGAAGACGCAAAACACAATACACAATGGAGGCAGCAGTACATGGAATGGGAAAGACAAAGAACCTATGATTTCGAAAATGGGAAAGAAGCTGGAATCGAAATTGGAAAAGAAACTGGTATTGAAATTGGTAAAGAAGCTCAACTCATAGAATCTGTATTAGGATTACATGAAAACAAAGTCTCCATTGAAGTAATTGCAAAATCCTTAAAGCTCAGTGAAGAAAAGGTCAAGGAAATTATAAGCCATAAGGTTCCTGTAAACGCTTAGTTGCGAGAGTCATAAATAGACTGAATGGTTAGGATAGAAAAAAGAACGCCTTTGCTTTCGCAAAGGCGTTCTCATTTAATTAGCGTTTGTCATTGCCCGGCTTGACCGGGCAATCTTTTTTTATTTCCGCCTACTTTTTAGCAGGCTTTTTCTTCAGGCAGAAGATTATGATTCCTGCAATGGCGGCGCAGAATACTGCCATAGCAAGGAAGAGCGCTGCCTTAGAAGGAGCGGCTTCTTCTGCACTAGCCTCGCCTGCGGCAGGTTCAAGGCCAGACATTACAGGAGCCGAAGCTTCAGCTTCAATCTGAGCCGGCTTAGCAGCAGCCTCATCTTCACTTACCGCAGCATCCAGAGCCTGGCCGGCAGCCTCAGCAGCAGCCACAACCAGGTCCTCAAGCTCAGCGGCAGGCTGAGCACTGCTTCCGGCAGCCTTAAGGGCACCCGCAGCCTTAGCGGCCTTCTTGGCAGCCTTCTTAGCCTTCTTTGCTTCCTTCTTAGTCAAAGGAGCAGCATCGCCGGCAGCAAGGTCTACAGCCTCAGAATCACCGCCAAACAAATCAGCAACCCAGTTTCTCAGGCTAATGCTTCGAGTCTTAATCGAATCGCCAGACTCGCCTGCTGTCACAGCATCAAGCGCACCAGATCTTCCACCAGCAATGAATCCAGAGCGGGTGTTGATGTTAGAAGATAACTTAGTAACTGTAAACAGAGTTTTCTCAATACCATTTACAAGAATAGATACAGCCTGATCATCAGATGTCTGAGTAATTGCTGAAAGAGTAACTTTGAAGCTACCTGAAGCAGGAACAACATTACCTTCTCCAAGTCCTGAAATTTTTGAACTATCAATATCAGTTTCTGTTGTATTAATCTTTAATTTTACAGAAGTGATTGGAGCACCAGCAGTAGCAGTTACAGTTACTTCATAAGTTGCATCAGCAGCCCATGCACCAGGATTAGAGACAACACTAGTTAAATCACTTTCTCCAAATGTTCTCTGTGGAACTGTAAATACTAATTTTTCAACTCCATTAATTACAATATTTATTGGATTAGCTGCAGTCCAACTCTGAGTAACATTTCCGATATTAACACCAGTTACATTATTTGCATCCCAGTTTACTGTTATACCAGAACCTTCCGGCGATGTAACCGAAGTTACTGTAAGTGGAGATGGAAGTTCGATTGTGAGATAGTAACCAGATAGTCCTGACG